>Ga0213833_1000115_pt1 | contig 152753 bp, 134 predicted proteins | sample SWATP21_FD_160575 | JGI IMG/M metagenome (GOLD analysis project Ga0213833, IMG submission 160575) | Coastal seawater microbial communities from Marineland, Florida, United States - SWA TP2 #1 | ecosystem: Environmental > Aquatic > Marine > Coastal | place: USA: Florida | collected 2016-08-14
GCAGGGCAACACCGTGAACATCGGGGCGATGTCGGTGGACAGCGACCTGGCGGTGGACACCAGCGCCGGGCTGTCGGCCTCGGACGGCGAGTACCTGCCGATCGTGAAGGTGGCGCCGGTGTACCCGAGACGCGCGCAGACGCGCGGCATCGAGGGCTGGGTGCTGCTGACCTTCACCGTGACCGAGACCGGCAGCGTGATCGACCCGGAGGTGATCGACGCCGAGCCATCGGGCGTCTTCGACTCCGCGGCCAAGAAGGCGGTGGAGCGCTTCAAGTACAAGCCCCGCGTCATCAACGGCAAGCCACAGGTCGTCCGCGGCGTCGAGCATCTCATTACCTTCAAGCTGGATGACTAGCCATGAAGCACTGGCCGCAACTCCTGATCATCACGCTGGCGCTGGTTCTCATGCCGACGCCGGGGCTTGCGCAGAAGGACGACGACCAGCGCAAGCCGCGTACGACCAGGAAGACCGAGAAGCTGTCTCCGGCGGTGTACGAAAAGATCACCGCCGCCCAGGAGGCGCTGGACGCCAAGGACCTCGCGAAGGCGGCATCGATTCTCGACGAACTGCTGGCGAAGGCGGATGGGCTCAACAATTACGAGCAGGCGCAGGTCTACAACTTCTACGCCGCCGTGCACTACGAGCAGGAGCAGATCGACCGCACCATCGAGGACTACAAGAGCATCTTGCGTCTGGGCGAGGGCGTGCCCGAGCAGCTTCGCAATAACTCGCTGTTCCGTCTGGCCCAGCTCTACTTCGTCCGCGAGGACTATGGGCTGTCGGTGCGGGTGCTGGATCAGTGGATGCAGCAGGTGGAGTCGGTCCGGCCCGAAGCGCACATGCTCCAGGCCCAGGCTTATTACCAGCTTGGTGACTACGACGACGCCGCGCCCGCCGCGATCGCGGCGTTGCAGGAGGCCAAGCGCCGCGAGCAGGCGCCCCGCGAACAGTGGCTGGCGTTGCTCCGGGCGATCTACTACGAGCAGGGTGACTACGCCAAGGCCTCGCGGGTGCTCGGCGAGCTGATCGCCGGCTGGCCCAGCCCGAACTACTACAAGCAGCTCGCCGGCATGCTCGGACTGATGCAGTTGCAGGAGGCGCAGCTCGCGGTGATGCACGCCGCCTACCGCGCCGGGATGCTCGAGTCGGAGTCCGATGTCCTCAACATGGCGCGGCTGTACATGGCCGAGGACGCGCCGTACCCGGCGATCGATGTCATCCGGGACGCGATGCGCTCCGGCATGGTGGAGGCGAACGCCGAGAACCTGCAATTGCTGGCTCAGGCGATGGCGCTGGCCAAGGAATACGAGCAGCAGATTCCGGTGCTTGAGCGCGCCGCCGAACTGTCCGGCGATGCCCGCCAGTATGTCTATCTCGGGCAGGCGCAGATCGCGTTGTACGACTGGGCTGCCGCCGTCGATGCCTTCGAACAGGCGCTTTCGATCGGCGGGCTGGAACGTCCGGGCAGCGCCTACATGCAGATCGGCACGGCCCACTACAACCTCAAGCGCTACGGTCCGGCCCGCCAGGCCTTCAAGGAAGCCGCGGCGTATTCGGACTATCGAGACCAGGCCACCCGATGGGTCGCTTTCGTGAATCAGGAGGTCGAGCGTGAACGTGCCATGCGAGGTGGCTGATCGGGTCGCGACGACGGCGATGGCGTGTCACCGGAACAGACAATCGAGCCCAGTGGAGGGGACGATGACAACAAGTAAAACGATGCGTTGGAGCGCGGGCATTCTGCTGGCGGTCTTCAGTTCGACAGGTCTGGGGCAGAGCGACAACCAGCCCTCTCCGTTCAAGGACGGGTTCTACGTCGTGCCCATGCTGTCGTATACCCAACCGGATGGTCAGCGCTTGCTGGATGACGGCGTCGGCTACGACATCGGTGTTGGCTACCGTTTCTCTGAGATCTTTGCCTTGGAACTGGACGGCACGTTCAGTGAGCTGGACCGGGACAACGGCGAGACCACCGACATGGCGGGTCTGACGCTGCGGGGCGTGGCCTACCTTGCCGGGTTGCTGCCCAATGCCTTCGTGTCCTTCGGCATCGGCGAAATGAGCACCGACGAACAGGGGATGACCGGGTCGGAGTACGAGGGTATGCACATCGAGGCGGGCCTGGGTTACGTGCTCCCGCTCAGCATCGGCCGCTACGACTTCGGCATCCGCGCCGACGCCCGGTTCCGCCACAACAACGGCCAGGAGAACGACGGCTCCATCGAGTACGACAAGTCCGGCATGGCGGACAGCATCTACCGTGTGGGTCTGCAACTGCCGATCGGCCTGCGGCCGCTGCCGCCGGAGCCGGAACCCGAACCGCTGCAGGTCATCGAGCCGGTCGCGATCTGTTCCGATGGCATCGACAACGATGGTGACGGCGTGCAGGACTATCCGGGGGACAAGGGTTGCGAGTCTCCGGATGACAATGACGAATCCGGACCGCCGCAGTGCGATGACGGCATCGACAACGACTCCGACGGCCTGATCGACTATCCGGAGGACACCGGCTGCGAGGCCGCGACCGACAACGACGAAGTCAACGAATGCCACACACCGAAACCGGGTGAACGCCTGTCGCTCAACGGTTGCGGTCCCGGGGACGTGATCGTGTTGCGCGGCGTGAACTTCGAGTTCGACAAGTCGGTGCTGACCCCCAACGCCAGAACCATTCTCGATGCGGTCGCCGCCGAGTTGAATGCCTATCCCGATGTCACCGTGGAATTGGCCGGGCATACCGACTCCAAGGGTGCGGAGTCCTATAACCAGACCCTGTCCGAGGCACGTGCCCAGGCGGTGCTGCGTTATCTGGTCGACCGTGGCGTGTCGCCGGATCGGATGACCGCCACCGGCTATGGCGAAAGCCAGCCGGTCGCCGACAACGGCACCGAGGAAGGCCGGGATCTGAACCGGCGAACCGAGCTGACGGTCACGGGGAACTGAGTCCCGAGGCACCGGTCCCGACGCTTCAGGTCGGGGCCGGTCGATCACGATCCGGCAGGTCAATTGAACCCATGCGTTGAACGCGCTGGAGACCCCGGCCTATGCTGAAGGACATGGGGTACGTCCCGGATCGGGAGAACGTTCGTGTCTTGTCCATGCTGGCCAAGGCTGTCCTGGCTGTTGGCGGCCGGGAGCGCCGCGCTAACCGCTTGCACCACACTCGCGCCGGACTACGAGCGGCCCACCAATCCCGTGTCCGGTTACGCCGTGCCGGCGGGCCCGGAAGGCACCAGCGCGACGCTGGTCGACACGGGCTGGCGTGCCTATTTCACCGACCCGCAACTGCGGGACGTGATCGCGCAGGCGTTGGAGAACAACCGCGATCTTCGCGTCGCGATCCTCCGTGTTGAAGAGGCCCAGGCGGCCTACGGCATCACCCGGGCCGACCGGTTTCCCGCGCTGGGAGCGGCCGCCGCCGAGACCCGTGGCCGGACGCCGGGCGATCTGAGCCCGACCGGCCGGTCGGTTGTTGGCAGCCAGTTCGAGGTTGGGCTCAACGTTCCGGCCTGGGAGCTGGACTTCTGGGGCCGCCTGCGCAGTTTGCGCGAATCCGCGTTGCAGGATTTTCTCGCCACCGATTCCGCCAGGCAGGCGGCCACGATCAGTCTGATTGCGCAGGTGGCCGATGCTTACCTGGTTTTGCGCGAGCTCGACGAGCGACTGGCGCTGGCCAGCCACTCGGTGGAGAACTACGGCGAGTCCCTGCGGATCTTCCGGCGGCGCTACGAGGTCGGGGCGGTGTCCCGTCTGGAAGTCGCGCAGGTCGAGAGCCTGCTGGCGCAGGCCCGCGCGCTGGAAGCCCAGCTCGCGCGCTCGCGCGCGGCGCAACTCAATGCGCTGAATCTGCTGGCCGGTGCGCCGGTCGAGACGCTGCCGCGTGACACCCGGCTGGACGATCGCAGCGTCATGGAGGAACTGCGGGTGGGCTTGCCCTCCGAGGTGTTGCTGCAGCGTCCGGACATCGTGGCCGCGGAGCACAGGCTGCGCGCCGCGAATGCGAACATCGGTGCGGCGCGCGCGGCCTTCTTCCCACGCGTGACGCTGACCGGGTCCTACGGCACGGCCAGCGCCGAGCTGGAAGGCCTGTTCGAGGGCGGGAGCGAGTCCTGGGGATTCTCGCCCAGCATTTCGCTGCCGATCTTCGACGCCGGCCGGCGCCAGGCCAATCTGGATCTGGCGGGGGTGCGCAAGAACATCGCGGTCGCCAGCTACGAGAAAACCGTGCAAACCGCGTTTCGCGAGGTGGCGGACGCGCTGGTCGCCCGGCACTGGCTGAGTGATCTGGTCGACATCCGCATGCAGACCCGCGAGGCCCAGGCGGAACGCGCGCGACTGGCCAAGCTGCGCTACGAGGCCGGCGCCACGCCGTATCTCGAAGTGCTGGACGCGGAACTGGCCTTGCTGTCATCCGATCAGCAACTGGTGGAGACGCGTCGTGCGCTGCTGTCCAGCCGGGTGCAACTTTATGCTGCGCTGGGTGGTGGTGCGCGGGGCCTGGACGCAACCCCGATTCAATAGGCGGCAGACGACCATGAATTTTCTCCGGAAGAACAAGCTCATCATCGTCGTGCTGATGCTGGCCGCCGGCGCGGTGGGGTACTTCGCATGGAAGAACACCCAGGCGGCGGGGTATGGCGACGGGTTCGTCAGCGGCAACGGCCGCATCGAGGCGACCGAGATCGATGTCGCGGCCAAGCTCGGCGGGCGCATCGTCGACGTCTATGTCTCGGATGGCGAGTTCGTGAAGGCCGGGCAGGTGCTCGCGCAGATGCAGATCGACACGCTGGAGGCGCAGAAGGATGAGGCGAGGGCGCGTTTCGAGCAGGCGGAGAACGCGGTGCGCAGCGCCGAGGCGCTGGTCGCCGTCCGCCGGAGCGAGTTGGCGGCCTACGAGGCGGTCGTGGTCCAGCGCGAGGCCGAACTGGACGCCGCCCGCCGCCGGCTGAGGCGGACCGAATCGCTGGTTTCCGACGGCGCCACCTCCGAGCAGCAACTGGATGACGACCGTGCCACCGTGCGTCGCGCCGAGGCGACCCTGCGAGCCGCCCGGGCCCAGGTGACCGCGGGCGAGGCAGCGATCAAGGCGGCGGAGTCCGAGGTGGTCGGTGCCCGGTCGGCGGCCAGCGCCGCGCGCGCCACGGTCGCGCGGATCGAGGCGGATTTGCTCGACAGCCAGCTCAAGTCGCCGCGTGACGGACGGGTGCAGTACCAGATCGCCCAGCCCGGCGAGGTCGTGGGGGCGGGGGGCAAGGTGCTTAACCTGGTGGACCTGAGCGACGTTTACATGACCTTCTTCCTGCCGGAAACCATTGTGGGGCGTGTCGCGCTGGGGCAGGAGGTTCGCATCGTGCTGGATGCCGCGCCGCGGTACCCGATTCCGGCGAAGGTCACCTTCGTCGCCAGCACGGCGCAATTCACACCGAAGACGGTGGAAACCCAGAGCGAACGGCAAAAGCTCATGTTTCGCGTCAAGGCGACCATCGACCGCGAGCTGCTGCTGCGACACATGGAGATGGTGAAGACCGGCCTGCCCGGTGTGGCCTGGCTCAAGCTCGATGACGGCGTCGACTGGCCGCCGGAGCTGACGCTGCGTCAGCCCGAATGAGCGATACCGTCACGACGTCGGTCGCCCGGTTGCGCGGTGTCGGTTTGCGCTACCGCAAGACGGTCGCGCTCGATGGCATTGATCTGGACATACCGCCTGGCTGCATGGTCGGTCTGATCGGGCCGGACGGCGTCGGCAAGTCCAGCCTGCTGTCGCTGATTGCCGGCGCGCGCGCGGTGCAGACCGGAACGGTGACGGTGCTGGACGGCGACATCGGCGATACGCGCCACCGCGACCGGGTCTGCCCGCACATCGCCTACATGCCCCAGGGGCTGGGCAAGAACCTGTATCCCTCGCTGTCCGTGGAGGAGAACCTCCAGTTCTTCGGGCGGCTGTTCGGGCACGGTCCGGCCGAACGTCGTCGCCGCATCGACGAGTTGTGTACCGCGACCGGGTTGCAGTCGTTTCTGGACCGCCCCGCCGGCAAGCTGTCCGGCGGCATGAAGCAGAAACTCGGATTGTGCTGCGCGCTGATCCACGATCCCGACCTGCTGATTCTCGATGAGCCGACGACCGGGGTGGACCCGCTGTCGCGCAACCAGTTCTGGGACCTGATCACGCGGATTCGTCAGGCGCGGCCCGGGATGTCCGTCGTGGTCGCCACCGCCTACATGGAGGAGGCGGAGCGCTTCGACTGGCTGGTGGCGATGAATGCGGGTCGGGTGCTGGCAACGGGCACACCGGCCGAACTGCATGCGCAGACCGGAACGAACACCCTGGAAGCGGCCTTCATCGCGCTGCTGCCGGAGACCGTGCGCCAGGGGCACCGCGAGGTGATCGTGCCGCCGCTGGAGGTGGGTGACGACGAGATCGTTGCCATCGAGGCCCGCGACCTGACCATGCGTTTCGGCAACTTCACCGCGGTCGACCACGCCAGTTTCCGGATTCGCCGGGGCGAGATCTTCGGGTTTCTCGGTTCCAACGGTTGTGGCAAGTCGACGACGATGAAAATGCTGACCGGCCTGCTCGACGCGAGTGACGGCGAGGCCTGGCTGTTCGGCCAGGCGGTCGATTCCAGCGACATCGGAACGCGCCGGCGCGTCGGCTACATGTCGCAGGCGTTCTCGCTTTATTCGGAGCTGACCGTGCGGCAGAACCTGGTGCTGCACGCCCGGCTTTATCACGTGCCCGCGGAGCAGATTCCGGCGCGTGTCGACGAGATGGTCGAGCGCTTCGATCTGGCATCGGTGCTGGACAAGCTTCCGGATGCGCTGCCGCTGGGCATCCGCCAGCGCCTGTCCCTGGCGGTGGCCATGGTGCACAAGCCGGAGCTGCTGATTCTCGACGAGCCGACATCCGGGGTCGATCCGATCGCCCGCGATGCGTTCTGGCGCCTGATGATCGATCTGGCCCGCAACGATAAGGTCACCATCTTCATCTCCACGCATTTCATGAACGAGGCGACGCGTTGCGACCGCATCTCGCTCATGCATGCGGGCGAGGTCCTCGTCACCGACGAGCCGGCAGAGCTGGTGCGCCAGCGTGGTTCGGCGTCGCTGGAGGCCGCCTTCATCAGCTACCTGGAGGAGGCGGTGGGCGAGCGTCACGCACCCGATGCCGCCGCACCGGTTCTGGCGGCGGAGACCTCGGCACCGGACGAGGGCGGCGGCCGACGTCGCGGCTTCAGTCTGATGCGCGTGCTCAGCTACTCGAGCCGTGAGGCGCTGGAGCTCCAGCGCGATCCGGTCCGCGCGACGCTGGCGCTGGTGGGCAGCCTGATCCTGATGTTCATCATGGGCTACGGCATCAGCATGGATGTCGACAACCTGACCTTCGCGGTGCTGGACCACGACCGTTCCGGCACCAGTCGGGACTACGTGCTCAACCTCGCGGGATCGCGTTACTTCATCGAGCGCGATCCGATCCGGGACCACGCCGACATGGACCGGCGCATGCGCAACGGCGAGCTGTCGCTGGCGATCGAGATCCCCCCGAACTTCGGGCGTGACCTCCGACGTGGCGACCAGGTTCAGATCGCGTCCTGGGTGGACGGGTCGATGCCCGCGCGCGCGGAGACGGCCAGCGGCTACGTGCAGGGCATGCATCAGACCTGGCTGGCGCAGATGGTTCGCGCCGAACTGGGCGTCACGCCGACTCCGAGCGTCGAGGTGGAGATCCGCTACCGCTACAACCCCGACGTGGAAAGTCTCCAGGCGATGGTGCCCGCGGTCATCCCGATGCTGCTGATGATGATTCCGGCGATGCTGACGGCGTTGTCCGTCGTCCGCGAGAAGGAGCTCGGGTCCATCATCAACCTGTACGTCACGCCGGTGAGCCGCCTCGAGTTTCTGCTGGGCAAGCAGGTTCCGTACATCGTGCTCGGCATGCTGAACTTCCTGCTGCTGACGCTGGCGGCGGTGACGATCTTCGGTGTCCCCCTGAAGGGCAGTTTTCTCCTGCTGGCGATTTGTTCACTCGCCTACATCGCCTTCGCGACCGGCTTCGGACTGTTCGCGTCCACGTTCACCGACAGCCAGCTCGCGGCGATCTTCGCCACGATGATCGGTTCCATGATCCCCGTCGTGCAGTTTTCCGGGATCATCACGCCGGTTTCGTCGCTGGAGGGTGTGGGGCGGCATATCGGCGAGTTCTATCCGGCGACCTACATGGTCATGGTCAGCCGAGGCGTGTTCAGCAAGGCGCTGGGTTTCGCCGATCTGGGCTTCGCGGTTTATCCGATCATGGCCTCGGTGCCGGTGATCCTGGTCGCCGCGACGCTGTTGTTGCGCAAGCAGGCCCGCTGATGCGCGGTTACCTGTCCAACGTCTACCGGCTTGGCGTCAAGGAACTGTGGAGCCTGCGGCGTGATCCGGTGATGCTGATCCTGATCATCTACACGTTCTCCCTGTCGGTTTACACCTCGGCGACGGCGATGCCGGAGTCTCTCAATCTGGCGCCGATCGCGATCGTGGACGAGGACCGCTCACCGCTGTCCCAGCGCATTGCCCAGGCGTTTTATCCGCCCCATTTCCTGCCACCGTCGATGATTACGGTGAACGATGTTGATTCGGGCATGGATGCTGGCCTGTTCACCTTCGCGCTGACGATACCGGCGGGATTCCAGCGCGACGTACTGGCCGGTCGCGCGCCGGCGGTCCAGCTCAATGTCGACGCCACGCGCATGTCGCAGGCCTTCACCGGCAGCGGCTACGTGTCGCGCATCGTCAACGACGAGGTGACGGGGTTTGTCAGCCGCTACCGCGACGGGGCGTCGACGGCCCCGGTGGAGCTGGTGTTGCGAGCCCGCTTCAATCCGAATCTCACGGAAGCCTGGTTTGGCGCGCTGATGCAGATCATCGACAACGTCACGCTGCTGTCGATCATCCTGGCCGGCGCGGCCCTGATCCGAGAGCGGGAGCACGGGACCATCGAGCATCTGCTGGTCATGCCGGTGACGCCGTTGCAGATCATGGTGGCGAAGGTCTGGGCGACGGCGGGCGTGGTGCTGCTGGCCGCATTCCTGTCACTGACGCTGGTCGTTCGCGCCGCCCTGCAGGTGCCGATCGAGGGATCGATCGCATTGTTCCTGCTCATCGCCTTGCTGCATCTGTTCGCGACCACGTCCATGGGGATCTTCATGGCGACCGTGTCCCGCGGCATGCCGCAGTTCGCGTTGCTGATGGTGCTGACCATCATCCCGCTGCAGATGCTGTCCGGTGGCTCGACGCCATTCGAGAGCATGCCGCAGTTCGTGCAAATGGTGATGTCGGCAGCGCCGACATCACATTTTGTCTCCGCGTCACAGGCGGTGCTTTATCGTGCGGCGGGCGTGGAGGCCGTCTGGCCGCAGATGCTGGTGATTACCGTGATCGGCGCGCTGCTGTTCGCGTTCTCCCTGGCCCGTTTCCGCAAGACCATCAGCCGGATGGCCTGAGGCCTGGGATGAACGCGATCCGGAGGGCGCCGCTGGCGGGCTGCCCGTCCGGATCGTCGACGCGCCTAGGTTCGCTCGTAGAGTGTCACGACGCAGGCGCCGCCGAGACCCAGGTTGTGTTGCAGCGCGAGTCTGGCGCCGTCGACCTGGCGGGCTTCGGCCTGACCGCGCAGCTGCTTGACCAGTTCGGTGCACTGCGCCAGCCCGGTCGCGCCCAGCGGATGGCCCTTGGACAGCAGGCCGCCGGAGGGGTTGGTGACGACCTTGCCGCCGTAGGTGTTGTCGCCGTCGACGACGAACTGCTCCGCCTGGCCACGTCCGCAAAGTCCCAGCGCCTCGTAGCTGATCAGTTCGTTGTGGGCGAAGCAGTCGTGCAGCTCGACCACGTCGACATCGTCCGGACCGATGCCGGCGGCCTCGTAGACGGTGTCGGCGGCGGTCTTCGCCATGCTGAAGCCGACCAGCTCGCGCATGTCCGCGGCGTCGAAGGTGACCGCGGTGTCAGTGGTCATCGCCTGGGCGCGGATGCGCACGCCATCGTCCAGTCCGTGGCGCTTGGCGTAGTCCCGTGAGCAGATGATCGCCGCCGCAGCGCCGCAGGTCGGTGGGCAGGCCATCAGCTTGGTCATCACGCCCGGCCAGATCGGCGTTGCGTCGAGCACGTCCTGTGCGGTGACCACGTTGCGGAACACCGCCATCGGATTGTTCGCCGCGTGGCGGCTGGCCTTGGCGCGGATCTTCGCGAAGGTGGACAAATCGGTGCCGAACTCGTCCATGTGCGCCTTGCCGGCGCCACCGAAGTAGCGGATGGCCAGCGGAATCTCGTCATGGCCGACCAGCTTCTCGGCCGTGTCGTCAAAGCGCGAGAACGGGTTGGGCCGGTCGGTGAAGTGCGAGCCGATCGCGCCCGGCTGCATCTGCTCGAAGCCCAGCGCCAGCACGCAATCGGCCGCGCCACTGGCGATAGCCTGGCGCGCCATGAACAGCGCGGACGAGCCGGTGGAGCAGTTGTTGTTGATGTTGAAAATCGGGATGCCGGTCATGCCGACCTCGTACAGCGCACGCTGGCCGCAGGTGGAATCGCCATAGACGTAGCCGACATAGGCCTGCTGGATGTCGGTGTAGGCGACACCGGCATCGCTCAGTGCCAGCGATGTGGCCTGGGATGCCATGACCGGGTAGGTCTCCGACTTTCCGGGCTTGGCGAAGGGAATCATGCCGACGCCGGCGACGATGACATCCTGGGTCATGAGAGTTCTCCGAGGTTGGGGGTGTTGCGCGCGAGTTCTTCGCGCCACGGTTGTGGTGAAAGCTTAGCAGCGCCGGATTGCGGCTCAGTGGATGATCCCGTCGGCTGCCAGTCGGGTCTGCTCGTCGGTCGAGAGCCCCATGACCTCGCCGAACACGTAGTCGTTGTGCTGCCCGAGATGCGGCGCTCCATCGAGGATCGCGGCCGGACGCGACATCGTCCAGGATGGTCCGACGATGGGGCGGCTGGCGCCAGTGGCATCGGTGACGTCGGGGTAAAAGCCTCGTGCCCACAGATGGGCGTCGGCGATCATGTCCATTGAACTCTGGGACTTGGCCGCCGCGACGCCCGCGGCCTGCAAGCGTGCGGCGGCATCGGCGGCCTCTTGCCCGGCGGCCCAGTCGCCGACGATCGCATCCAGCTCGGCTTCGTTGGCCTTGCGTGCGGCCAGCGATGCGAAGCGGGCATCCGAGGCCAGTTCCGGTTGTCCCATCGCGCCGGCCAGCGCTTGCCAGACCGCATCGGATGACGCGGCGATGCCCAGCCAGTCGCCATCGGCGCAGCGGAAGGTTCCGTGTGGCGCCATCTCCGCGTGGCGGTTGCCGTCGCATTCGTGCACGACGCCGTTGAGCGCGTAGTCCATGACGGTGTCGCCGATCATGCTGGTCATGCTTTCCACGGCGGAGACGTCGATGAACTGACCGGAGCCACCGCGTCGCTTGTGCAGCAGAGCGGCGACACCGGCGAAGGCGGCGGCGCAGCCGAAGGTGGAATCGGCGTAGCGCACGTTCATGCCGCCCGGCGGTTCATCTTCGTTGCCGACCAGCAGGCTGACCCCACCCAGCGCCGCGAACAGTGGCGCGTAGCCGGTTTCCCGGGCCAGTGGTCCGTCGCTGCCGTACATGCCCATGGACACGTAGACGATGTCCGGATTCGCGGCCTTCGCGGCGGCGTAGTCCAGGCCCAGGCGCTCGACGGCGCCGGGTCGCAGGTTCTGGATGACCATGTCGGATTCGGCGAGCAGATCCCGGATCAGGCCGATGCCTTCGGCGGTCTTCATGTTGATCTGCACGCTCAGCTTCTGCGGATTCACCGCCATGAAGCCGGGAGCCTTGTTCATGTCCTTGACGCCGTAGACCCGGGTCACGTCCAGCGAGGACATGCTCTCGACGCGGATCACCTCGGCGCCCAGGAAAGCGAGCAGCTTGCCCACGAACGGGCCGGCCCAGACCTTGGTCAGCTCGACGACGCGCACACCGGCCAGCGGTCCGCCGCGCGAGGCTGGGGCGGGCGCGGCGGATGGGCGCGCGGGTTGGCGTGTGACGGCATCGGCGGCCAGGCACTCCCGGCTGTGCTGCCCGAGTAGCGGGGCGGGCGCGTGGATACGCGCCGGTGTCTCGCTGAGCTTGTAGGGCACGGTCGGATAGGCGGCGACGCCCAGCTCCGGGTGGTCGACCTCGGTGAAGAAACCACGGTGCCGGTACTGCGCCGAGCGGGCGATGTCCTCGGCGTTCTGCACTGCCGCCATGGTGAGTCCGAGCTCCTGGGCCCTGGCCGAGATCGCGTGCTTGTCCTCGTTCGCCAGCCACTCGGCGATATGCGCCCGGCATTGCGCGACGCGCTCCGGGGTGCAGTCCAGCTCCAGCCAGCGGTCCGGGAACTCGTCCATCCAGGCTGGATCGTCCAGCAGCTTGCGCAGGCCATCCCAGTGCGCCGGGGCGGACATCCACAGATAGGCGTAGCCGTCCCTGCAGCGGAAGATGCCGGCCGGTCCCGAGAGGTCGAAGGCCTTGCGGTCGGTGCTCACATCCATGTCGCCGGCGATCATCTGACCGAGCACGTAGTCCACCCGCGAGGCCATGACCTGCTGGGCGCAGATGTCGATGAAGCGTCCGCTGCCGGATTGCTCGCGATCACAAAGTGCGGCGGCGATGCAAAGCGCGGCGTCCAGGCCGGATTCATAGCTGACCAGGAAACGGCCCGCGCCCTTCAGCGGCGGCTGGGATTCCTCGGCTCCGGTCGGCGTATGGAAGCCCCAGCCGCTGGCCTGGAATACGGTCAGGTCCTCGGCGTGACGCCGATCCTCGGGCGGGTGCTGACCGAACGCGGTGACCGAGCACAGCACCAGATGCGGGTGGGTTCGCGCCAGCGTCTCCGGGTCCAGGCCGACGGAGGCGAGAAAGCCGGAGGCGTGATCGTCGATGACGACATCGGCGCGATCCACCAGCGTCATGAGCGCGGCGGTGTCGGTCAGGTCCAGCTCGACCGAACGCTTGCTGGTGTTGAGATAGGCGAACAGACCACTGTTCTCGCCGTCGCGTCCCGACCGCCCGAACGGTCCCATGCGGCGCGTCGGGCTGCCGACGCCAGGCCGTTCCAGCTTGACCACGTCCGCGCCGAAATCGGCGAGCAGCTTGCCGCAGTATTCGCCGGCGACGGTTTCCGCCAGTTCCAGCACGGTGATCCCCTGCATGGCCGACATCGTCCGTCTCGTCCTCAAATCTGAGTCAGTTCGTAGTCGCCGGCATCGTCCATGTTGGCCTTCCAGCCGGGGTACACCACGATGGTGGTGAACGTCTCCTCGATCACGGCCGGGCCGATGATCTCGTGGCCGGGCCGCAGGTCGGTGCCGTGAAAGATGGGCGTGTCCTTGAAGCCATCGCCCAGATTGGCGCGACGATGTATCGCCGGCTTGGCGGCCGCTCGCGGCGCGGTGAAGCCGCTGCCGACCACCGGGGAGGGCGTGTGCACCGAGGTGGCCAGCCGCACGCCGGTGATCTCCGGCATCTCGCCTTCGCGGATATGACCGAACTCCTCCATGTGGCGGCGGTTGAAGGCCTCCAGTGCCCGGGTTCCCAGTCCCTCGTCGATGAAGGACAGGTCCTGGCCGCCACTGCTCTGCGCGATGTCGAAGGTCAGCGAGAAATTCTGCCCGCGGTAGCGCATGTTCATCTGGTAGGTGACGGTCATGTCCGCTGCCGCATAGTTGGCATCGGCGAAGTACTGTTGCGCCCGGTCGCCCAGTTCGGTCCACAGCGCTTTCAGCGTCGCCAGATCCGGGCTGTCGACCGGGGCGATGTAGGAGCGCTCCTCGTCGATGCTCGGTTCGGCGACCAGCGTGCCCAGAGCGGAGAAGGTCGGCGAGGCCTTCGGCACCAGCACCCGGGAGATGCCCAGGTCCTGCGCCTGAATGGCCGCGAAGACCGGGCCGTTGCCGCCATAGGCGAGCATGACCATGTCTTGCGGGTCGATGCCCTTGCCGGCGGTGGTGCGGCGCACGGCCTGGCACATGTTGGCGTTGACCACGCGCCAGCAGTCGAACGCGGCCTCCTCGGCGCTGTAGCCCATGGCGTCGCCGATCGCCTGGAAGGCGGGTTCGACGCCGTCCCGGGTCAGCGAAAAGCTGCCGCCGGCGAAGGTCGATTCGGCCGACAGGATGCCCAGCATCAGCAACGCGTCGGTGATGGTCGGCTGCGTGCCGCCATTGCCGTAGCAGATCGGCCCCGGGTAGGAGCCCGCGGAGGCCGGACCCACCTGCAGGGCGCCGTTGTTGACGTGGCAGATCGAGCCGCCACCGGCGCCCAGGGTTTCCACCTTCACCATCGGCACGCCGATCAGGTAACGGTGATGCATGTTCCAGCCGGCCTCGGCCGGCGCCGTGCCGTTCTGGACGACGGACATGTCGTAGGAGGTGCCGCCCATGTCCACGCAAAGCAGATCGGGGCAGCCCTTTTTCGCGCCGACGTGGGCCGATCCGATGACGCCGCCGGCCGGGCCGGAGGCCAGCACGCGGATTGGCGCATCCTCCATGTAGGCCTTGGTCATCACCCCGCCGCTGGCCTGCATGACCATGAGCTGGTGCCGGTAGCCGGCCTCCTTCAACCGCGAAACCAGCCGCTCCAGGTAGGCCGTGACCCGCGGCGCCACGTAGGCGTTGACCACGGTAGTGCTGGTACGGTCGTACTCCGGGGCGCGTGGCAGCACCTTTGACGACGGCGAGATCTGCACGCCCGGCAGTTCCTCGGCGACGATCTCGGCGACGCGGGTTTCGTGCGCCGGATTGACGAAGGAAAACAGCAGCGAGATCGCCACCGACTCGACGTTCTGCTTGCGCAGTTTTTCGCAGCAGCCCCGCACGGCGTCCTCGTCCAGTTCGGTGTAGACGCTGCCGTCGTGCAGGATGCGCTCCGGCACGGTGAGCCGGCGTCGGCGCGGCGTGATCTGCACAGGTGGCTCCAGGCGCACATCCCAGATGTCTTCCTTGAAGCCGCGGCGGTATTCGATCTCGTCGCGAAAACCCTCTGTGGTGATCAGCCCCGTGACGGCGCCGTTCATCTCGATCAGGGTGTTGTCCGCCACGGTCGTGCCGTGCACGATCGCCTCGCACTGTCCTAGAAAGTCGCCCAGATCCAGACCTTCGATCTCTGCCAGCTTGCCGAGCCCGGTCATCACGCCGATGGAGCGGTCCTCCGGGGTGCTGAGATTCTTGTGCAACACGATGTCCGCGCCCTTGAGCAGGGCGAAGTCGGTGAACGTGCCACCAATGTCGATGCCTACGCGGTAGCCCACGGGTGTCTCCTTCATGCCGCCTGGCTGTTGCGCGCCGCGGTCATTTGCTCACGTAGCGCCGCGGTTGCCGTGACGTCGACGGCCAGATCGTAGTTTTCCAGTGTGCCGGTGAGCACCACGCCGTATTTGTCTCTCGCCGCAGCGAGGCTGACGTATTCATCCAGCACGTCTTCCTTCACGGCCTCCGGGTCGCGCGCCAGCGCCGGACCGAATCCTCCGCCGCCGCCATGCTGGTAGGCGATGACGGCATTCGCCGGAAGCTGATCGCGGGCGATCAGTTCGATCTTGCGTTCGTTGTCCGAGCCCAGTTCGAAATGGTTGACGTAGGGGCTGCCGCTGTCCCCGCCGCACATGCCACTGATGGGGTGTTCGGCCGAGACCATCCAGGCCATGGCCATGGTCGGTTGCAGCACCTTCTTGACGTTGAGGCTGCCGGGCTGCCCGCGCCACTGCCCTGCGCCGCAGGCATCCGTGGTCATTTCGCGGTTGATGTTCAGCACCGGAAACCGGCACTCGGCATCCTCGGCCTCGGACAGGAACAGGTTGCCCAGCGAGGCCGGGCAGGAGCCCCAGCCGTCGATGCCCTCGACCGCGGAGACGTCCATCGAGCGTGTGTCCACGCCCTGGTCCATCCACATCCCGTTGGCGTCGAAGCCGATCACCGCGTTGGGCATGCCGATCTTGTAGACCTGTGGCTGACAACGGCCGGGAACGACCTTGGACAGCGCGACGGCCACGCCTTCGGTGATTTCGCAGGCGGGATGGAAGGAGCCCAGCGCGGCCGGCGAGTTGGGCGGCGGCTGCGCGATGCAGCCTTCCGGCACGATGATGTCGACGGCGTCGAACATGCCCTCGTTCTTGACGATGCCCGGGTCCACCATCGCGGCAATCTGCACCATGATGTAGCTGCGGGTGTTGCCGTAGGTGTTCCACACGCCGACCAGGTTCGGGCGGTCGTCGGTGCCGGTCAGGTCCACCGTGAGCTGGTCACCCTTGACCGTGCAGGTGACCTGCACCTTCACGTCCTTGGTGCCCTGGGTGTCGTGGTCGATGTACACCGTCGCGGCGTAGCTGCCATCCGGCCACTGCGCGATCTCCTGGCGCACGCACTGCTCGGTGTGGGCGATGTTGTAGTTGATCGCGGCCTTGACGGTGTCGCTGCCCCACTTGCGGATCATGGCTTCCAGCGATTTCACCGAGCGCTGCACGCCACTCATCATCGCCGCGAGGTCGCCGGAGAAGGTCGCGAAGCGGTTGTTGCGCTCGATCAGCCGGATGATGTCGCGCCGGGGTTCGCCGCGGTGGACCAGCTTGACGCAGGGAATCGCCAGGCCTTCGGTGAAGATGTCGGTGGCCTCCAGCGTGAATCCGCCCGGGTCCTTGCCGCCGGTGTCACCCTGATGCGCCTGCAAGGCCTGGATCATCACCAGCTCACCGTTGTCGTCGAACACCGGCGCGTAGACGTTGTAGTCCGGCAGGTGACCGCCGCCGTGGTCCGGGTCGTTGCCGAGAAACACGTCGCCAGGGCCCCAGTCGTAGTCCTCGAAATGCTCCAGTCCGTAGCGGACCGTGAGCTGGGAGACGAAGGTCAGATGCGGCGTGCCGATGGACCCGGAGGCGAGCCGGCCATGGGCGTCCACGATCACCGCGTTGCGTTCGTTGGACTGGTTGATGATCGGCGACGACGCCGCGCGGCCCAGATGGGTCGCGGCCTCGAAGCAGATGGTTTCCATCGCGCCGCGAATGATGGCGGCGCTGACGGAATCGACGGAGGCGTCGGTCGGCAGCGGTTCGCGTCGCGCGGCCAGGCGGCGGTTCAGTTCGTAGGACATGTTGGTCTCACCCCTCGCATGTCGTTGTGATGATTTGGGCGGATGCGGGTCAGCCTTGTCCGCACGGTAGTCAGGCGTCGGGGGCGATTCCCGACAGTTCGCGTGAGCCAGTCGACAGCCCGCGCAGGGCTAGGGCTTGTTGCGGTTCGACCGGCTCATTCGCCACTCGGGCGGGTATTCCATGTCGATGTCCTTGACCACGTTGTTCAGGCCCCTGCCGAAGACCTCGTCGCCCAGCTGCACGTCGTCCGTGGTGTCGTTGCGGATGGACGGAAGCATCCCTTCCACCCAGCCGGTGAGCAGGCTGCCCATGTACTCGCCGCGGTGCTGCTTGTAGATCTCCAGAAAGGTCTTCTGGACAGCGACGGTATCGGTCGGCCGGGAGCGGGCGCAGGCCTTGGCGTACTTGGCGGTCTCGGCGTCGAGCTCGTCCAGCGGCACGACGCTGTTGACGAAATTGCACTTGTCCATCTCGGCGGCCGTGAAGGGGCGGCCGGTGAACAGCATTTCCTGAAACTTGCGCAGGCCGATGGTCTCGATCCAGGTCCACAGCCGCGGCCCCCAGCCCACGTAGCGGAACGACGGGTGGCCGAACAACGCCTCGTCGGAGGACACCAGCAGGTCGGCGTCGGCGGCCTGGTAGAAATGCCAGCCGTAGCAGTAGCCCTTGGCCTCGACGATGCTGATCTTCTTGAACTCCTGCAGCGGGCGACATCCGGCGCGGCCGCGGGCGTAGTAGTCGGTCAGCCCGTGCAGGAAGCGAAAGCTGTCCTTGGGCGGGTAGGTGACGTCGGCGCCGTCCATGTCGAACTCCCGCAGCATCGACACGTCCTGGTTGGACTCGGACAGCATGTCGGCCTGCTCCGGCAGATCGCCGCCGCTGCCGAAGTGCTTGCCCTCGCCGCGGATCACCAGCACCTTGACGTCGTCGTCGATGTTCGCCTGGTGAATCAGGTCCGCGTAGACCAGTCGCATGCCCGCGGTGACCGCGTTCTGGGCATCCGGTCGGGTGAACGTCAGGGTCGCGATCCGGGTCTTGCGGTCCTTCTCGTATCGGATGTATTGCTTGGCGTCTTCCTTGAGTTCGGCTGTCGTCGGCATCCGCGTGTCATCCTCGTTCTAGTCGTTATTCGAGACCCCGAGTTGTCCCATCGCGAGGGCCGATAATTCCCGACATCTCGTGTGCTAGCATCTACCGAAGGTGCGGCCGCCATGGCCCCCGAGGAGCACACAACATGGGCAACCAGCCTTTCTACAGCCTGGATGGCCCGTTCGATTCCATGCCGACAGAACGGCAGATGCGAACGGCCAACTTCCGGGGCTTTCCGGAACTTGTCCGCAGGCTGGGCGCCGACCCGCGCCGGATTCTGGACCGGCACGGCATCGATCCGCGTGCCCTGCGCGACCCCGAGCAGTACATCGACTGCCAGTCGCTGGTGAACGTGCTCGAGTACTGCAGCACCACGCTCAAGGAACCGCTGTTCGGCCTGCGACTCGCCCAGCATCAGGACGCCGATGTCTATGGCTGCGTGACCGCGTTGTGCCGGGCGGCGTCCACGTTCCGCGAGGCGCTGACCGGGTTCATGGACTACATCCCGGTGGTGCATTCGCCGGTGACCGTGCTCGATCTGGTCGAGGGGCGGGAAACCGCGGAACTGCGCTGGTTCGTCCGATCCGACCTGGGCACGAACAACCAGGCGAACTACCAGGCGGCGATGCTGAACCTGAAGCTGTTGCAGCTGATCGGCGGGCGGGAATTCCGTCCGAAGTATGTGCACCTGGCCGGAATGACACGTCCGCGTGACATCGCGGACATCGAAAACGGCATGGGTTGCCGCTTCCACAGCAATGCCACGGTCAACGCCATCGCGTTCCCGTCCGCGGTGTTGCAGTGGCCCGTCGCCAGTGCCAACCGCCTGCTGTTCGGTCTGCTGGGCGGCTATCTGGACCGGGTCAAGGATGCGTCACGCACGACCATTGTCGAGCGCGTCGAGGATTATGTGCGCGGCTCGCTACCGTCGGGCAGCTGCTCCATCGAGCTCTGCGCCCGCAAGATGGGTACCTCGGTCCGCACCCTGCAATCGAACCTCAGTGAGGCCGGGCTGAAGTTCTCCGACATTCTCGAGCGCGTCCGCACCGAACTCGCCAAGTCCTACCTGAAACAGGACCAGCTTTCGCTGGACGACGTGGCCGATCTGCTGGGCTATTCCGAACAGTCCAGCTTCGGCCGGGCGTTCAAGCGATGGACCGGTGAGACGCCGAAGCAATATCGCTGGCGGGCGACAACGCCCGATCAGCGGCTGCATTCCTGACGTGGCGACGGGTGGAATCAGAGGTCGGGCCGATTGGCCGGCGGGTCGGCAGGGTCCGCCTCGTCAAACCAGGTGAAATAGCGTTCGGTCGCGGCGTGTCCGGCCTCGACCAGCGCCGCCTTGCGGTGGTCGGGCAGGTCGAAATCCATGGTGCCGACCCCCTGCGTGTTGATGTAGACCGTGCGATGCCAGTCGTCGCTGTGCAGATGACGGTCCTCCTGGACATTCATGACGGCGTTGATCAGCGCGAAGGCGTAATCGAAGAAATCGCCGATATCGCGTCGTTGCGGTTCGGCACCGTCCCGGAACAGCGCGATTTCTTCCTTGCTGTCCAGGCGAAATCCCAGGGTCTCCCGGTTGTAGACGTAGGTGCTGCTTTTCTTCGGCTTGGTCTGATTGGCCTTTTTGTAATAGTCAGTGCGGCGGGCGTGTTTCGGGCGGCGGTTGGACTTGATGTACTTCTCCCGGTCGAAGAGTTTCACCGGATAGTTGTTGAAGACGCCGCCATCGACCAGCACGTCGCCTCGCAGGTCGCTAACGGCCTTGAAGAACAGCGGGATGGACATGGAGATTCGTGCCGCGTCGGCGACACGTACACGTGGCGTGTGCTCGATCGAGAACACCTCCGAGTAGCCCGTCGACAGATTGGTGCCGACGAGGAACAGGTCACGCAGACCGGCCTTGGAGAAGTCGTTGAACGTCGCGTGGGGATTCCCCAGCTTGTTCTCGATGAGCTTGCCCATCCACTGTCTGAAGAAGTCGCCCTTGTACCAGCCGTATTGCTCACGTAGCCGGTCGATGTCGCGGACAATGCCCCAGGAGTCGTCGAGGAACTTGTTGAAGTCCATGGATTGGAGAATCTGTCGCGTCTCCTCCAGGCTGTAGCCGCAGGCGAGCAACACGGCGTTGATCGCTCCCGCCGACGTGCCGCCGACACGTTCGACGTTGTCCATGATGTTGCGTGTCTGGAGTGCCTGAAGGGCGCCGACATAGGCGATGCCCTTGACGCCTCCGCCCTCGAATACGAGGTTGCGAAATGGGTAGTCGGTCATGGTCTCCCCCTTGGTTTCGCTGAAAGAAGCGCCCCCGGGCGCCCCGATATGACCTACTACGGCAAATCGGAGGGGATCCGGACAACAGAGGGGTATGGAGACCTCGCGCAATTTTTTGTTTGGTCTGTGCCCGAGTTCAAAACTGTCTGCACATGCAATTGCCCACCGGCCGGCGACGGGGGGCGGGTATAACCCCGCATGAAACAGGCGTTCGTGCAGTAGCGCCGTCACATAAAACGTTGCGGGAGACAGACGACATGCATGCAGATTCCACCCCGAAACCCGTTGCCCTGGTCACCGGCGCCAGTTCCGGTATTGGTGAGGCCATCGCCAGGCGATTCGCCGAGGGCGGTTTTCGTATCGTCGCCGTCGCGCGGAGACAGGAACGCCTGGAACAGCTGGCGGCGTCGCTGGACACCGACGTGGAGATTCTCGCGGCCGACGTCACCGCGGCGGATACCGCGGACCGCGCGGTGCAACTCGCCATGGACGCGTTCGGTCGCCTGGATTGCCTCGTCAACAACGCGGGCTCCGGTAAATGGGCGCCGGTCGACCAGACCGATGATCAGACGCTGGACGAGGTAGTCGAGACCAGTCTCAAGGCGCCGTTCCGCTTCGCCCGCGCGGCCCTGCGCGTGATGCAGTCGGGCGCGTCTGTCATCAATGTGGGATCCACGTTCGGCATTCGTGGCGGCGCCGGTGGCGGCGCCTACTGCGTGGTCAAGTCGGGCCTGATCGGCCTGACGCAGAGCATTGCCGCCGATTACGGCTTTCAGGGCATTCGCAGCAACATCGTCTGTCCCGGCGTGATCAAGACCGCCATGACCCAGGATTTCTGGGATGCGCCGTTCTTCCAGAGGCTTAATCACGAGATGACGCCGATGGATCGCGAGGGCACGGTCGAGGATGTCGCCAACACCGTGTACTTCCTCGCCACAGTGCCGGGCAGCTATATCAACGGACAGACTATCGCCCTGGACGGTGGCTGGACGACCACCAAGACGCTGACCGTGGAGGCCATGACCTGCGAGCGCGTGCCGCAGGGCTGATGGTCGTGGCCGGCGGTGTGACGGGGGTCGAAGCCCCGGCCCGCACCGCTTAGCATGTCCACCTCCATACGCTAGATCTGCCGGCGGCCGGAACGGGTCGCGCAGCGCCGATCGCTGTCACAAGGGATTGTCATGAAGACCCGAATCACCGAACTGTTCGGTATCGAGCACCCCATCATCCAGGGCGGCATGCACTTCGTCGGCTACGCCGAGCTGGCGGCCGCGGTGTCGAATGCCGGCGGCCTGGGCATCATCACCGGCCTGACGCAGAAGACGCCGGACAAGCTCGCCGCGGAAATCGATCGCTGCAAGTCGATGACCGACAAGCCCTTTGGTGTGAACCTGACCTTCCTGCCGGTTGTTGATGCGCCGGACTACCCGGGGCTGGTGCAGGTGATCATCGAGGCCGGGGTCAAGGTCGTGGAAACCGCCGGCAACAACCCGGCGGAGTATCTGCCGGCCCTGAAGGATGCCGGTGTGAAGGTCATCCACAAGTGCACGGCCGTGCGTCACGCGCTCAAGGCGCAGGCCATCGGCTGCGATGCGGTGTCCGTGGACGGGTTCGAATGCGGCGGACATCCCGGCGAGGATGACATCCCCAACATGATTCTGCTGCCACGGGCCGCCGACGAGCTGGAGATTCCGTTCGTTGCCTCCGGCGGCATGGCCGACGGTCGCTCGCTGGTCGCCGCGCTGGCGTTGGGCGCCGACGGCATGAACATGGGGACGCGCTTCCTCGCGACCAAGGAGGCGCCGGTGCACGAGCAGGTCAAGCAGGCCATCGTCGCGGCGTCCGAACGCGACACCCGGTTGATCATGCGGCCGATCCGCAATACCGAACGGGTGCTGAGAAATCCGTCCGTGGACCGCGTGCTGGAGATCGAACTGGAGAAGGGCCGCGACCTCCAGTTCGCGGACATCGCCGCCGAGGTCGTCGGTGTATATCCCCGGGTGATGCTGGAGGGCAAGGCGGACAGCGGCCCTTGGTCCTGCGGCATGGTGGCCGGGCTGATCAACGACATCCCGAGTTGCCAGGCGTTGATCGACCGGATCATGGCCGAAGCCGATGAGCTGATTCAGAGTCGCCTCGCGAATCTCCTGTAAGTGGCTGGGTCTGGCTTCGCGAGAAAATTTTGATTTTCTGGCCGCCAGACCTTTACCGAGGCTTCACCGAATTCGTGTCGCACCTGTGACGCAAATATCTGTTTTGACGTTGATAGTCCGCTCTCTCCTGACCTTGTTCCATTCCGTTTGGGTGCGCGGGCGAGCTGAAAAGTCGGCCTATTGCGCGCCTTGATCAGGTGATCTCTGACATCAGCGGATAATCCAGTGCTTAACCGGGCAATCCGGTTGTTTCGCTAGCAATAACTTGAAATTGTTGCATGGTGTTTTCTGTCGAGATTCTTTCGATCCGGCTGTTTTTCAGGGAACCTTAGCCCTCATCTCCGGCAGCGGACTGAAACTGCCACCCCAGCGTATCGTCATTGCACCGCTGGTCAAAACAACCGTTTGACGCGGTTTGTACTCCCCTCGTAACGTCGATGTCATAGAGCCGGACGACGAGCCGGCCAGACTCTCGCCCCGTTCGGGCGAGCTCGCGCAACGGATGGCGCTGGTGCGAAGGAGACCGGGCAACATGCCAGATCCGTTAAAGGTGAGCGTCGGACGCCTCATATCCGACAACTTTCAAGAAACCGTGGCCAGTGGCTCCGAGTTCGGCGGCACCGCCGTGGCCGGCAACAAGCACTTGTCGCCATCTTTTACAGAATATTCACAAAAATCGAATAAACCTTCGAGGAGACACGACATGCGTCAAGCAACCCCGATCGGGAGAGTTGCAGCGTTTCTGGCCCTGGCCCTGGGGGGCAGCGGCCTGGTGAATGCGCAATCGACGGAATCCGCCGACACCGCAGGCTCGGACGCCGAGGCCGACGACGGTCGGCAGATCGAGGAAGTCGTCGTGACCGCACGGCGCAAGGAGGAAACGCTCCAGGAGGTGCCGATCGCGATCACGGTGATCGACCAGGAGAAGATGCGGAACAACAACATCTCCAACAGCGCCGACCTCAGCACCTACGCGCCGTCGCTCAACACCAACACCCGGTTTGGCCCGGATCAGGCGTCGTTCTCGATCCGCGGCTTTACCCAGGAGCTTCGCACCACGGCCTCCGTCGGCTTCTACTTCGCCGATGTCGTCGCGCCTCGCGGTGGCGGTTCGCTCACCTCCGGTGACGGCGCGGGTCCCGGTCTGTTGTTCGACCTGGAGAACGTCCAGGTGCTGAAGGGGCCGCAGGGCACGCTGTTCGGCCGCAACACGACTGGTGGCGCGATTCTGGTGGTCCCGAAGAAGCCCACCGACGAGGTCGAGGGCTATCTGGAGGTTTCAGCGGGCGACTTCGACATGCAGCGTCTGCAGGGCGTGTTCAACACGCCGATCAACGACCGGGCGCGCGTGCGTTTCGGGGTCGATGTCCATCAGCGAGACGGCCATATCCGCAATACCTCGGGAGTCGGGCCGGATGATCTCAGCAACGTCGACTACATCGCCGGTCGTGGCAGTCTGGTGCTGGATCTGACCGACCGGGTGGAGAACTACACGGTGTTCTCGTACACGAACTCGGAGAACAACGGCACGATCTCCGGCATGTTCGCGTGCAACCCCGATCCCAATGTCGGATTCTCGTCGTTCTGCATGAGCCAGCAGGCCGAGTACGGCACCAGCTTCTATGACGTGCAGAATCCGTTGCCGAACCCGGAGGCCACGCTGGAGCAGTGGCAGGCGATCAACACCACGCGCTGGGATGTATCCGACAGCCTCACCATCAAGAACATCCTGTCCTACGCGGACATGGAACAGACCATGCGCACGGCCGTGTTCGGGACCGACTTCCGGATTCCGGATCAGGTGCCGGGCATCGGTGGACTGCCCTTCGTGTTCACCAACGCGGATCAGTACCCGGGTGTGCCCAGCAACAGCCAGACCAGCTTCGTCGAGGAGCTGCAGTTCCAGGGGCAGACCGATTTCCTGACCTGGCAGGCGGGCCTCTATTACGAAAGCAGCGAACCCGACGGGATTTCCGGGTCGCAGTCGCTCAATCAGCTGTACTGCGCGACATCGCCGGGACGGGATTCGGCGAACTTCCAGTGTCAGGACGTGCTGCGCCAGCTGGCGATCATCGCGTCGCAGGGACAGTTCGATCCGGGTCCGATCGGCAACGTGCAGTTGCAGCTGGGCGAGGTCGAGTATGAGAACCGGGCGGTCTACGCGCAGGCGACCTACGATCTGAGCGAGCAGTTCCGGGCCACGGCCGGCGTCCGCTACACCTGGGACGAAACCACGGGATTGTCGCGCCAGATCGCCTACAACGACTTTCCGACCAACCAGCCCGGTGCACCGGGTTCGACGAACTGCGTGAACACCTCCGCGACGCAGCCGGACTGCACGATCCGGCTCAAGCAGGAAAGCGACGCGCCGACCTGGCTGATCGACTTCGACTACCTGCCCAATCAGAACGTGATGCTGTACACCAAGTACGCACGCGGCTATCGCCAGGGCAGCGTCAACATCTTCGGGCCGGAGGGCTTCCAGACGCACGGTCCGGAAGAGGTGGATTCCTACGAACTGGGTGCCAAGACGCGCTTCGGAGGCCCGGTCCCGGGGACGTTCAACGTCGCGTTGTTCTACAACGATCTGGAGGATCAGCAGATCCAGAGCGGGTTCGTCAGCAGCGCTGGCATGGTGGCGCCGACCACCGGTATCGTCAACGCCGGTTCGTCCACCATCCAGGGTCTGGAGATCGACACCTCGCTGCTGCTTCTGCGCGATCTCACCCTGAGCCTCGCGTACACCTACCTGGATACCGAACTCAAGGAGATCGAGCCAGTGACGGCGCCGCCCGGCGCGGTGTACGACACCATCCTGCCGACGGCCACGCCCGGCAGCGATCTGGCGCAATCGCCCCGGCACAGCGCCACGACGAACCTGACCTACAGGCTGCCGGTGTCCGGACAGCTCGGGGACATGTCCGTTGCCGCCACGCATGTCTATGTGGATGAGCAGGACACCGCGAGCACCAGCCCCTTCGGTCGCCTGGATGCGTACAACCTGCTGAACCTGAACATGAACTGGAACGCGATCGCCAGCAGCCCGTTCGACGCCGCCCTGTTCGTCACCAACGTTACGGATGAGGAGTACACGGTCTATGTGCCCGGCCTGATCAACAACGTGGGGGCGGAATTCCGCGTCGTGGGTCTGCCGCGGATGTGGGGTGCGCGCCTGCGCTACAACTTCTGAGCAGGTGCCAGACTGACGAAGGCGGGCGCGGCGAAGGCCGCGTCCGTCTTTGTTGTTTCAGCACGGCGGATGCCGGGACGCATCCGATCAGGCGTCGCTATCACGGAGGCGATGCACCGACAGTAGGGTGAACAGGGATGGATGTACTCGGCACCTGGGAGCTGACCCTCGCGACGTCCATGGGGCCGCAGCACTCCCGCATGCATGTCACCGCGCAGGACGACGGTTTTCGCGGTCGCATGGAGAACCCCGCGGGTGATGTCGACATCGTCGGCAGCGTCGACGGGGACCGTCTCAAGTGGGACGTCAAGCTCACCAGGCCCATACCGCTGACGGTTCGGTTCGACGTGAACGTCGACGGCAACGTTTTTCGCGGCCGGGCGAAGATGGGACTGTTCGGAAAGGCCGATGTCAGTGGTCGGCGTGTGTCCGAACAGGCGGAACCGCCAGAATCCGATACCACGGACAAGCCGGAGGGCATCATGGTGACATCGGAGTCGACGGACCCGATGTTTCACACGCCGTACATCATCGCCAACCAGTGGCGCCGCGATCCGGAACCGCATCGATACATCCACGGTGGCTTCGAGGGCACGAACGCGCGCTTCTCGGTCTACTTTCCACCGGCCGAGCGCTACCGGGGACGGTTCTTTCACAACACGTATCCGCTGGCCGAGTCAGCCGATGTCGGACCGTTTCCGATTGCTTTCGATGTTGCGGTTGGCGACCTGGGGTTTTGCTTCGACAGCGGCGCCTATTACCTGCAAACGAATCTGGGCGGAGACGATGGCAAACCGCCAGCCGATCCGACCATCGCTGCGTTCCGCGTCAACGCCGCGGCCGCGAAATACTCCCGCCTGCTGGCGGCCGAGCTGTACGGTGAGCATCGGCCCTACGGATATCTGTACGGGGGCAGCGGGGGTGCCTACCAGGTCATCGGCTCGGCGGAAAACACCGAGGGCGTCTGGGACGGATTTCTGCCCTATGTCATTGGCACGCCGAATGTCATTCCAAGCGTGTTTTCGGTACGCATGCACGCGCTGCGCATTCTGAACAAGCGCGACAAGTTGCCCGAGATCGTGGACGCTGTCAGTCCGGGGGGCAGCGGTGATCCCTGTGCCACGCTGAACGAGGAGGAACGCGCGGCGCTGGCCGAGGCGACGCGTCTCGGCTTTCCGATCCGCGGGTGGTGCGACCATGCCGACATGACCGGCGGCTATCTGGCCTTCGTTGCCGGAATCGTGCCGTTGCTCGATCCGGAGTACATCGACGACTTCTGGAACACGCCCGGCTACCTGGGCGCGGATGCCTCAGCCGCCGTGGGCGATGAGCGCAGGCAGTTCGAGACCACGATCACATCGGTCGAACACGGTCTGCCGACCCGAATCGAACTGGCCGAAACCCCGGATTGGGATTGCGCCTATGCGCATCTGGTCGCGCTGGACGGTGATGCATCCGGCCGCGGCGCGCCCATCGGTTTCGTCAACGGTCATCACCTGGAGTTGTCGTATTCCTCCGACCAGACGGTCACGCAGGCGCTCAAGCCGGGTGACTCCGTGCGCCTGGACAACGAATGGGCGCTGGCCTTGCAGACCTATCATCGCCATCAGGTGCCGACGCCCGATCTGTATGGCTGGAACCAGTTCCGCGATGCCTCGGGTGAGCCGATCTACCCGCAGCGTGCGCTGCTGACCGGACCGATTGCCGCCGGCAGCACGGCGGGCTCGGTGCCGGATGGCCGCATCAACGGCAAGTTGCTGATGGTACAGAACCTGATGGATATCGATGCCTTCGGCTGGCATGCGGACTGGTATCGCAGCCAGGTGCAACGGCATCTGGGCAACGGCTTCGAGGAGCAGTTCGCGTTGTGGTTCGTCGACCATGCCCGGCACGACAATCCGGCGACGCCCACCGCGCAAACGCAGGTCGTCGGCTACTCGGGGGTGCTGCAGCAAGGGTTGCGTGATCTCAGCGCCTGGGTGGAAGCTGGTGTGAGGCTGGCGCAGACACGTTATCGCGTGGATGATGCCCGGATCGAACTGCCTGCCGCCGCGAGCGAACGCGGTGGTGTCCAGCCCGTGGTGTCGCTGCTGGCGAATGGCGGTCCTCGCGCGGATGTCGACGCTGGCGAGACCGTGGGTTTCGAGGCGAGGGTGGAGTTGCCGCCGAGCTGCGGTCGCCTGGTCGCTGCCGAGTGGGACTTCGACGGTAGCGGGACGTTCGCTGAGTCCGAACGTCTCGATCTCAGCGATCGCCATATCGTGTTGACGCGACGGGCCACCTACTCCGAGTCAGGTACCCACTTTGCCGTCGTGCGTGTCACCACACAGCGCAACCCCGGGACGCGCTATGGCCGGGTCCAGAACCTGGCGCGCGCCCGCGTCGTCGTCAGCGAACGCGGCACGCCGCCATGACGATCAGAAGTTGTATCGCATGCGGGCGCCGAAGGTGCGCGGCAGGCCCATGCCGCGGCTTTCGATGCCGATGATGTTGTAGGTGCCACCGACGTAGGTCACGTACTCCTCGTCGAGCACGTTGGTGCCGAACAGCGTGACATCGAAGCCAGAGCCGAACATCTCCGTCCAGCTCAGGTTGAAGTTCAGCAGGGAGAAATCGTCCAGCACGTCGAAGGGTGTGGCGTTGGAGGCGGCTGCGCGCTGCTCGCCCGTATACGCGTAGGTCGACCCCAGGCTCATCAGGCCCCAGCTTTCCGGAGCGGGGAGGAAGAGGTTGACGTTGGCGACGTAGGAGTGGCGTGGGGCGAAGGGCAGTTCGTCGCCGACCACTGCGATCGGCGTGTAGGTGCTGCCTTCAAGAAATCCGACCTCGGACACATCGTCGCTGCGGTCACCCTGCTCCAGCAATTCCGTATCCAGATAGGAATACGACAAGGCCACGGTCAGAAACTGCAGCGGCTGGAGGAAGGCTTCAATCTCAAAGCCCTGGATTTCGGATTCGCCGGCGTTAAAGATGGCAGTGGTCGGCCCGGCGTTGGTGGACACATAGCCACCCTGCAGTTGCTGGTCCTTGAGTTCGTTGTAAAACACGGAGAAATTGAATCGGCCCGGTACCCAGCCGCCGAAGCTGGTTTTCGCACCGATCTCGTAGGTGTCGACCGTTTCTTCCTGGTGGGTGTCGACGCCGGAATCGGCGGCGAGGTTGACGCTACCCTGGCGGTAACCCCGCGTGTATTTGGCGTAGGTCATGATGCCGTCGAAGGGCCGGTAGTTCAGTTCCAACATGCCCGTGGGCGCCTGGCTTTCCACACGGGGTGTCGTAATGGACTGGACCGGAGCCTGCTGCACCGCGGCCAGATAGGCGTAACGGGTCTTGATGCCATAGCCTTCGGTTTCGTCCCAGGTGTAGCGCAGCCCCAGAGTCGCGCTGAGGCTTTCCAACAAATCGTAGGTGGCCTGCGCATACACGGCCTGATTCAGGTACTCGGTCTTGTATTCCTGCACCAGCACGCCGCCGAGAAACCCGCCCAGCGGGTCGAAGCAGTCGTACTGGGATGGGTCCTGCTCGATGGTGCCGAGGTCGCAGTAGAGGAAGCTGGCTGACGTGTTGCCGGAAAAGCCATCCGGCCGGCTGGTCTCGTAGTAGAGGCCGGCCTGCCAGATCAGGCGGTCGGACAGCGACAGACCCTGGAACTGGATCTCCTCCACGAAGGTTTCCTGACTGGTGACCGGGATCGTGGGACTGGCGACGGACGCTCCTACCGTGAATTCCCGATTGCCGCCCGGGTTCGTGGGGTCGGGAAAGTAGGTGCCAAAGACGTTGGTACCGTTTTCCGTATGCAGGTGTGCGTAGGCGAATATGTTCTTGAACGTCAGATTGTCGGTGATGTCCCAGGTCGTCGTATTGATGAAGCGCTTTTCCTTGATCTTGGTGAACGTGCCAGGCACCGAGCTTTGGAGATCGTAGAAGCCGTCCTGGCCGGACGCTTCCTGGTCAGCAAGTTGCTGCTGGCAGGGCTGGGCCGTGAACAGGGCGAACGGGTTTGCCACGCTGGTCAACGTATCAAAGCCGAGCTCGCCGCTGAGGATGCCTCGCAACAGGCCGGTGAGGTCCGCGACGCTCGGTACGATGTCCGTATTGCAGGCGAACAATCGGGTTGTGTAGCCATTGGTGTCTGAGTCCACATACGACAGGATGCTGTAGTTCTCGATGTCGTCGGTGATGTCCCAGACCAGGCTGAGCCGCGCGGCGGTGTAGTCCACGTTGCCGAGCTCGTCTGGGCCGATGCCGGTGATGTTGTTCAGATGCCCCTGCCGCTCCTTGTGATCGACGCCAAACCGTAGGCGGATGTCATCGTTGACCGGGAAATTGACGACCGCCTGGGCACGCAGGGCGTCCAGATTGCCGCCCATGGCCTCCGCGTAGCCTTCGAATTCCTCGGTGGGCTTCTTCGGTACGATCAGCACCGCGCCACCGGTGGTATTGCGGCCGAACAGCGTGCCTTGCGGGCCTTTCAGTACCTGGACGTTTTCCAGGTCAAACAGGGCGCCAGGGCCGGCGCCATCGCCGGAGGTTTGTGAACTCTGCCCGCGAGGTGCAACGACTTCCGCGAAGTAGGTGGCCACGGAAGCCGTGGTCCGCAAGTCCTGGGTGAAGCCGCGGATGGCGAACGACGCGTTCTCCGGGCCGAAGCGTTGGTTGCTGGACAGCGAAGGCGTGTAGTTCGCAAGGTCCGCCGAGTTGGTCATGTCGGCGTTGCTGATCTGCTCCTGGTCGACGACGGTGATGGAGATCGCTACGTCCTGCAGGTTCTCCTCGCGGCGCTGCGCGGTGACGATGACCTCTTCCACCACCGGCTTGCGGCGCGGAGTGTCGTCCGCGGGGATGGCTGTGGAATCGTCCTCGACGGCGATGACGTCGTCGTAGGGTTCCGGGTTGTCATCCGTGTCCTGGTTCGTGTCCGCGCCGCGGCTGGACGCTTCCTGCGGCGGTTGCTCGTTTCCGGAGGATGCGTCCTGCTGCTGTTCGGCGGGTTCGTCTCCGAACAGGAACTCCAGCGACTCCTCGTCAGATGATTGCGCCGAGGCTGTCGAAGCGACGATGCCCAGGCTGAGTGCCAGCGTCGTCAGTACCGCGAAGCGACCTGTGTCCATCCCTGTCTCCATTGTCGACCACGCGTGCTTGTCGTTGTCTGGCCGCCAGGCCGATCGCCGACGCGTTACGTCAGCGGCACGCTTGATTCGATGGAGACGTTGCATCGGCGATACGGCCGATGTCGTGCACCTGATACCGGATGCCCGCCGTCTGGATCCGGCTGCTGTTCCCCGCCGGGCTCCATCCGCAACGTGCGCTCCGAAGGAACATGATGTGCCTCCATCCTGTCGCCGTTCCCGCCGGTCTCGGTTTGTCCGATTGTCGTGCGCGGGAACGCCAGGCTAGCGTTGCAAATGACGCCGGGCCTGTACATGCACTGAGGCCGCAGTGGGCAATTCCGTGCTCCGCTACAGTCAAATTCGCCGGAATGGCCCGTTCGGGCTCAGTCAAACTGAACAGAGTCGGGCAAAAATGCCCATGAAATTCAGTCGCTTTGCATGCCGAGACTGAAGTTACGGGGTCGATTCGCCCAGAATGAAGTCAGCGGCCCGATATCCGATCATCATGCTCGGTGCATTCAGCGCGGAGACCGGGACTTCAGGCATGGCCGAGGCGTCCGCTACGCGGACGTTGGCCAGACCCTTGACCCGCAGTTCGCTGTCCAGAGGGCTGTCCGGGTCGTCTCCCATGCGGCAAGTGCCGGCGAAGTGGAAGGTGGTCATCGACACGCCGTGGATGGCGGCCCAGAGCTTGTCCGGAGGGGTGTCCGGTTTGGCCGTCGGGTTCAGCGGGCGGCAGTCCGCCAGCTGCGGCTGCGCGGCGATGGACCGGGCTTTCCGGATGCCGGCTTCCACGATCTCCTTGTCCCTGCTTTCACGGAAGTAGGCGAGATCGATATCCGCCGGTTCGTCCGGATTCGCCGAGCGCAGGCGAATGCTGCCCCGGGAATGCGGTTTGCCGAGGATGACCAGCAGGCCGAAGATTCCGCCCAGCGAGCGCTTCACGCCCGGAATGGCGAAGATCAGGTGGATCAGTCCGCGGATCAGCGCCCGCAGCGGAGCGATGTGGTACAGCTTGCCCGGCAGCGCCGTGACCGGCCCCATCCGCAGCATGGTGTGCTTGATGGTCGGGGACACCGCGAACAGCACGAAGCAGGTGTCAGCCTTCTGGTCCTTGGGTGCGTCGGCGGGTCGTTCCGCGTTGTCGAAGGCGTAGACCTGCGGATAGGTGAAATCCACCGGATCCTTGGATTTGTAGACCAGCCCGACGTTGGGATGGTCGAGCAGATGCTGGCCCACGCCCGGTGCATCCTGGACGACGCTGATTCCGACTTCGTCGAGATTGGCGGCCGGGCCGACGCCCGAGAGCATCAGCAGGCGGGGCGTTTCCAGCGCCCCCGCGGTCAGTACCAGCTCTCCGCTCAGCGTCGCCTGCTTGGTCTGGCCGTTCTGGCGATACTCGACACCGGTGGCGCGGCGCTGCTCATCGAATAGAATCCGCGTGGCCTGCGACTGGCAGGACACGGTCAGGGAGGCGGGACGGTTGCCGTGTAGCCAGGCGACGTAGGAGCTGCGGCGCCACTCACCCTCGAAATTCATGGTGTTGGCGCCGACGACGCCGCGCAGGTCACCGTCGTTCATGCCGTCCTTGCGTTCCAGACCCGCCGCGCAGGCGGCGTCGATGAAGCGCTGGACGAAGGGCGTCGGCTCGCGGCTGCGAATGCCCAGCTTGTCCTCGATGGCCTGGAATGCCGGCAGGTTGTCGTCCCACTGCCAGCCAGCCGGCCAGTTCTCGAAATCCCGCACGTCGCCACGGGTGTAGACCATGCCGTTGACCGAGCCGCTGCCGCCCATGCCGCGACCGGTACCCACGAACTTGGCCTTGCCGCTGCCGTCGATCTGCGGCGAGGCCATGCGGTGAAACATGGTCGCGTCGTTGGCGAAGGCATCCTTGAAGCCGTCGGAGGACAGCGTCTCCGGATGATCGCTGGCCTCGTCTCCGGCCTCCAGCAGCAGCACCCTGGCGCCGCTCTCGGCCAGTCTTGCCGCGACGATGCAGCCGGCGGACCCGCCGCCGACGACGATGTGGTCGTATTGTGCTGTGCTGGTCATGGTCTGAACTCCGGATTCTGCTGGTGGCGGCTGCCGATCACGATTTGGGAAGCTTGTAGGCCATCACCGAGTCGCCCAGCGTGGACTGGTACATGGTGTGGCCACCGGCCGGGATGACGATGTACTGCTCGCCATCGACTTCGTAGGTCACGGGAACCGCCGTGCCAGCCGCCGGCAGTTCGGTCTGCCACAGCGTCTCGCCGGTCTTCGCGTCGAACGCGCGGAAGTAGTCGTCCAGCGTGTAGCCGATGAACACCAGCCCGCCGGCCGTCAGCAACGGGCCGCCGGCCCCGGGCGTGCCGATGACGTGCGAGAACGGCAGCGGCGACATCGCACCAACGTCGCCCAGCGGCACTTCCCAAAGGATTTCCTTCTTGACGATGTCCACCGCCGTCAGCGCCGCCCACGGCGGTTCGCTGCAAGGGGCGCCGAGCGGAGAGAGCAGCGGCGAGATTTCGTAGACGTAGGGTGCGCCGTCCACCTCGAAGCGCATCGGCCCCATGGACTCGATGGCCTGCTCGTCGGATTCGCTGCTGTAGTCCTCGCGCGGAATCAGGCGGACGATGGTCGGCACGCGGTTGGACGGCACCACCATCACGTGGCTGTCGGGATCGTAGGCGCCGCCGCCCCAGTTCGGGCCACCACCCACGGAGGGCGAGAAGATCGTCCCCTGGATGCTCGGCGGCGTGTAGATCGGGCCGGACAGGTACTTGCGCGCCTTGCGCTTGCAAAGCCACTTGTCGATTGGCGTGAAGCCCCAGCTGTCCTCCTCGGGCGAAAAGCCCTGCGGCGCCAGCGTGGGCATGCCCTCGGGGAAGGGCTGCGTGGGTGAGAGGATTTCTTCCGGCACCTTGCCGGTCTGCGGGACTTCGCGTTCGACGATCGGGACCAGCGGTTCGCCGGTGGCGCGATCGAACACGAAGATCAGTCCCATCTTGGTGTTCTGCACCAGCGCCGGCACCAGCTTGCCGTTCTTCGGATAGTCGATCAGCAGTGGCTGTGTCGGCAGGTCGTAGTCGAACACGTTGTGATGCACCAGTTGCTGGTGCCAGACGACCTCGCCGGTCGAACCCTGGAGCGCGACCACCGAGGTGGAATAGTGGTTGTCGCCAGCGCGGCCGCCGCCAAAGAAATCACCGGACGGGCTGGTGGTCGGCAGGTAGACCATGTCCATGGCTTCGTCCACCGCCATCGACGCCCACACATTGCCGGCGCCATAGCCTTCCGCCGTGCCGCGTGCCCAGCTGGATGCCGCCGGGTCTTCGGGATCACGTGGCAGCGGGTCGAAAGACCAGAGCTGCTCGCCGCTGCGGGCGTCAAAGGCCAGCACGCGACCGCTGGGCGCTTCCTCGCGCTGGTTGTCGGCGACGATGGAGCCGACCACGACCACATCGTTGACGATGGCCGGGCGGGAGGTCGCCACCAGCTCGCCGGGGAACAGTTCCTCCTTGGTCGCCGGCATCTTCACGGCGCCGCCGTCACCAAAGGTCGGGCAGGGCTTGCCGGTTTTGGTGTCGATGGCGACCAGACGGTAGTCCGCCGTCCCCATGAAAATGCGCGACTGGCACATCGCACCATCTTCGGCTTCGTCGTCATGCCAGTTGGCGATGCCGCGGCATTTCTGCATGCCCAGCACCGGGTCCTCGGGATCGTAGGTCCAGCGCTTCTTGCCGGTGGCCGGGTCTAGCGCGATCAGCCTGCGGCGCGTGGTGCAGACCACCAGGTTGCCGTCGATCATGCTGGGCGTGTCCTCGAAGGCGATCAGCTTGTTGCTGGAATCCGCCGGCGGCACGTCGCCGGTGTGGTATTCCCAGGCCAGCGTCAGCTTGCTCACGTTGTCGCGGTTGATCTGCTTCAACTCGGAATACTTGGTGCCGAATTGGAGCTGATTCACGTCGTCGGGCCCGGCGACTGCAGTGGTCGCGATGCAGGCCAGCACGATCACTCCAAAGCTGCGAAAGGATAATGGGGTCGTCATAGCGCTCACTGTCCCGGTGGTTTCAGGGGAAGCACTGAGCGAATCAGGCGGCCAAGACGAAGCCGGTTTTCGTGCAGGGCCAGGCGGCGCGAGTGCGCTTGGGTTTGTCCCAAGAAGCGAGCGCCAACGCAGCATTGCGCGAAAACCGGCCCGTTCCATGCGGATTGCGCCAGAAAACTGGCCATGCAGCGTTGCTCGTCGTTCATTTGGAATGCCCAAACTTCTCTCCTCGCGCCTTGCCTGGTCAGTTTTCTGGCAGCAACTTGGCAGCATGATTCGCTCAATGCTTCCCCAAGACCTTCCAGACGCCCTGGGCGTTGGCGATGGTCGTCTCGCCGGCCATGATCAGCCCGCGTACAAAAATCAGATGTCGGGTTCTCCGAATCACTTCCGGGTAGCCGACGATGAATTCCCCGGCTCCCGCGCCGGCGATGAACTGCACATGCAGATCGGCGGTGACCATGCTCTGGTGCTGCGCCGCTTCCGAGGCGCCATAGCCGAGGCAGATGTCGGCAAAGGTCATGACGGCGCCGCCGTGGACCTTGCCGAACAGGTTGGTGTGCCGGTCCTCGGCGTGAAAACCGAGCATGCGCCGCTCGGGTGTCCCGCCGATCCAGCAAAGCCCGAGCTGGGCGGTGAAGCCGCTGGGTTCATGCGCGGCCCAGCCGGCGGCCCTGAGCGAGTCCGGATCGGTGGCGGCAAGGGCGGTCATGTCGTTCATGCCGCGAAGCAGTGCCGGGCGACATCGACGGCCTGTCCGCCGCGACCGCCCTGTTCCGACAGCAAGGCCTTCATGCGGTAGGTCCACAGATGCAGCGGGTGCTCCAGGGTCATGCCCATGGCGCCCAGCATCTGGTGCACGTCGTAGATCAGGCGCGTGGCCGAATCCTGGGCGTGCAGCGCCGCCAGCGCGGCATCGCCATCGTCTCCGGACCAGGCGGCCTTGAGTGCCAGGTGGCGCACGCCGCCGGCCAGCACGGCGCATTCGGCCATGCGATGGCGCAGCGCCTGGAAGCTGCCCAGCGGGCGACCGAACTGCTTGCGCACGGACAGATGCTCGACGGTGGAATCGATCGCGCCCTGCATCAGGCCGGCGACTTCGGCGGCCAGTGCGACGCGCAGCAGGCGGCGAATGGTCCGGGCCTGATCGTCGGGCAGCGCGGCGAAGCCGGGCGCCTGCGTCAGCCGGGCCATCGGGTAGGCGAACAGCGACTCGACCGGCTCGACCTCATCGCTGGCTGGGCCGATGCTGACCTGATCGCCGTCGATCACGATCCAGGTTTTCGCCGAGGCGGCAAAGCGGCCCGGACGGCCGTTCTCGATCACGGCGAACGGGCGCGCCCAGTCGCCGTCGAGCTGCGGTCCGACCAGCATCGACAAGGCGATTTCGGTGGTCCAGGGCAGGCGTGCGAGCTGCTCGACCGCCACCGCCGCGGTGACGGGCCCGAGTTCCGGTACCGCCGCGATGTCGAAGAACCCGGCCTCGGTCAGCGCCTCGTCCAGCGCGTCGCTGACCAGCGCAAAGCCATGCGCCTCGGTCGGCGTGCTGCCGAAATCCTCGGCGATTTGTTCGATGGCGGCGGCCACCGCCTGCTGGTCGTCGGTGAGCGTGAAATCCATCAGCGCGGCTCCCGCGGCAGTTCCAGCAGATTCGTGGCGATCAGGTTGAGCTGGATCTCGGCGGCACCGGAGGCGATGCCGGCCACGATGGCGCGCTGATGATGGGCGAGCAGCATGGTCTCGCCGCCGGCCAGCGCCTCGGGGATGTGTTCCACGACGAATTCGCCGACAGCCCGCTCGGCGTTCACCGTCGCGTAGCGCGCGGCGTTGGCCTCGGCGCCGGTGCTCAGGCCCTGGTGACGCTGATCGATGATCTGGTAGCTGTATAACCGTGCGGCTTCGCAGGCGGCCTGGGCCCGGGCGGCCTGTTCCACCGCGCCGTGACCGAATCGCTGTTCGGCCTTCAGTCGGGCCACCGCGCGGTGCAGGGTTTTCGAGGCCAGCGCGAAGCGGGGAATGCCCACGCGTTCCAGCGCCAGCGCGGCGCGGACGATGTCCCAGGCCTGGCCTTCCTCGCCCAGGCGGGCGCTGGCCGGCAGTTCGACATCGTCGAAGAAGACCTCGTGGATGTCGCCTTCGCCGATCACGCTGGGAATCTGCCGCACGGTGATGCCCGGCGTGTCCATCGGCAGCAGGAAGATGGAAATGCCGCGTTTGCCGGCATCGGTCCGTGCCAGCAGAAAGCAGGTGTCGGCTTCGCCGGCGTAGGAGGTCCAGACCTTCTGGCCGTTGACGCGGTACAGATCACCGTCACGCTCCGCTCGGGTGCGCAGCGAGGCGAGGTCGGAGCCGGCTTCCGGTTCTGAAAAGCCCTGGCACCATAGCGACTGACCGGCGGCCATCGGCGGGATGTACCGCGCCTGCTGTTCCGGCGAGCCGTAGCGCATCAGGGTCGGGCCGATCCAGTTCACGTTCATGTACTGGCCGCCGCGCGGCTCGCCCGCCATCCACATTTCCTCGGCGAGGATGAAGGCGGACCAGGCGTCCAGGTTGCGACCGCCCCATTCCTCCGGCCAGTGCGGCACCAGCAGGCCGGCTTCGGCGAGTCTGGCGCAGAACAGCTTGGAGAATGCGGTCTGATGTTCCGAGCCCGGGCCGTGGGCCTGCGATTCCCAGTCCTCGGGCAGATGCTCGGCCAGAAAGGCCCGCACGGTTTCCCGAAACTGCTGTTGCTCCGCTGTCCAGGCGAATTCCATTGCGCTTGTCCCCGTGCCCCGCAGGCCGGACCTAGTCCTTCTGGTCCTTGCCGCCGAGCTTGTTGATGTAGCGCTCGATACCGGCGAGGTAGTCGGGGTTGAGCATCAGCACGCTGTTGGCGAGGCGTTCGACGTTGCGGGCCTGGGCCAGGCCGACATCGTGGGCCAGCTCGATCGCCAGCTTGGCGGTGCCCATCTGCTCGCTGTTCTGTTCGGCGAGGTGGCGACAGAACCTCATGACGTCCGCATCGAAGCTCTCGTCCGGGAAGACCTCGTGCACCAGGCCCATGATCAGCGCCTTGTCGGCGTCGGCCGGCAGGTTCGCCATGATCAGGTAGCGGGTCCAGTGCGTGCCGATGATCCGGGCCAGGCGGCTGATGCCGTTGGAGGCCGGGACCACGCCGAACTTGCCTTCCGGGAAGGCATAGCTGGCGCTCTTCGCCGCGAGCCGGAAATCGCAGGACAGCGACAGCTCCAGGCCGCCACCCACGCAGGCGGCGTGGTGGGCGACGACGATCGGCTTCTCGATCGCCTCCATCTCGTCGTAGATGCGGTGCATGCCGTGCAGTTGCAGGCGGTGGCGCTCACGAATGCCGGAGCCGGTGCGCTCCGGCGCGGTGTTGCCGCTGCGCAGATCGGCGCCGGCACAGAAATAGCGGCCGTTGGCGCGGACCAGCAGGACCTTCAGGTCGGGTGTGTCGCGGAAGGTATGCAGCGCCTGCTCGAACCGGCTCATGATCTCGCCGTTCAGGGCGTTGAGCTTGTCGGGCCGGTTCAGCGTCGCGATCAGGATCGCGCCGTTGGTTTCGGTCAGCAGGGCGGGTTCGCTGGTGCTCATGGTGGTACTCCCTAGCCGCGTGAGCGGGGCAAGCCCAGCGCTCGCTCGGCGATCATGCTGCGGTGGACTTCGCTGGTGCCGCCGTAAATCGTCGTGCCCTGGGCGTGGCGATAGCCCTCATTGAGCACGTGGGCCGGGCCCTTGCGATCGGCCAGCGAATGCGGCGCGGTCAGGTCCAGCAGATCGCGGGCATCGGTGAGGAATTTCTCCGACGAGAACAGCTTGCCCATCGGGCCGTAACCCTGGTTGGGAATCTTCGCGACGCCGGCCCACATGGCGAAGTCCGAGATCACTTCGGACAGGAACACATGGGTCATCGAGCGGGCCAGCCGCGACAGGGCGTCCGGCGTCTCGATCAGCGGCTTGCCGTCGAGGGTGATGTCGCGACAAAGCGTCTCGGCGGCCTTGGCGATCGCACGAATGTTGCGGGCGAAACCGCCGCCGCTGTGCTCCAGTTCCAGGCTGGCGGCCATGACCTTGATGCCACCATCGACCTCGCCCAGCCGGTAGCTGTCGGGAATCTTCACGCCGTCGTAGAACGTGATGTTGGTGCGCTCGTCCTGGAAGGTGTAGACGGGCTGGATGGTCACGCCCTCGGCCTTCAACGGCACGATGAACATGGTCAGGCCCTTGTGCTTGGGCACCTCGGTGTTCGTCCGCGTCAGCATCAGCACGTAGTCGGCGATGTTGGCGCCGCTGGTGAACATCTTGGAGCCGTCGATGCGCCAGCCGTCGCCGTCGCGTGTGGCCTTGCACTGCGCCGCGAATACGTCGGAACCGCAGCCCGGCTCGGAATAGCCCAGGCTGCAAATCGACTCGCCGGCGACGATCCGGGTCAGCGCGTCGGCCTTCAGTTCATCGCTGCCGAAGCGGCGGATGATGTGGCCGACCATGGACGTGGTGCTCACCGCATGGGTGCTCCAGCCCTGGTTTTCGTAGACCTGCATCACCGCGTTCATCGCGTAGGCCGGCGCGTTGCGCCCGCCGAACTCCGGCGGCCAGGCCGGGAACAGCAGCTTGGCTTCGGCCATCTTCTTGTGAAAGCCGGCGTCGAAGCCGTCGAAGGAGTAGTGGGCCTTGGCGCGCAGCTCGGGTGTCAGCGTCTCGTTGAAGAACGCGTCCATCTCGGCGCCGAGGTTGCGGGCCTCCTCGCCCAGATCGAAGTCGATCGGGACTTCGCCCACCTCCGGCAACTCGGCCGTTTCACCGGCATAGAGCCGGCGGCCGGCTTCCTCCAGCAAACGCTTGGGGTCGCCGTAGACCAGCGGCCAGGCCTTGGCGCGCAGGTTGTACAGATAGATGTCGTATTCGGTGGTCAGCCCGTAGCCGCCGAAGGTGTGCAGGGCATGGGCGACGGCCCGGGCCGCGGTATCGGCATTCCACCACGCCGTCATCGACACCTGCGGCGCCGCGTCCGGCAGGCCGTGGGCGATGTCGTGGATGGTTTTCCAGGTCAGGTACTTGCCGCCATGCGCATCGGTGACGAGATCCGCCATCGGATGCGAGATCGCCTGGTACTGGCCGATGGGCTGGCCGAATGCCTTGCGCTCGCAGGCGTATTCCGCCGCCATTTTCAGCGCCTGCCGGGACAGGCCGGCCAGCGCCGCGGCGATCAGCAGCTTCCATTCCTCGACGCCCTGGGCGAAGACCTTCAGGCCCTCGGGCGTGTCCGACAACAGGCTGCGTTCGCCATCGGCGAGATCGATTTCGGCGATGGCGGTGGAGGCCAGGTTGCCTTCCGCTTCCTGCGCCGCCGGCTTGACCAGCACGATCCGGTCACCGTCCCGGGCAATCACCGCGGAGGCGACGGCGCCGCCCGCGATCCACTGTTTCGGTTGTATGGACGCGTCGTGCAGGGCCAGCGACACGACCGACTCGCCGAGTACCAGCTGGTCCAGCAGTTCGCGGTTGGCATCACCGCCGAGCAGCGCCAGCAGTCTGGCGGCGATCAGGGTTTCGGCCAGCGGGCCGGAGGCCAGCGTGCGACCGGCTTCCTCCATCAGCACCGCGGCGTCGATGACGCCCATGCCCAGGCCGTCGGCATCTTCCGGCACGCGCAGCGAGAACGCGCCGAGCTCGCCGAGCCCCCGCCACAGTGCGGCATCGAAACCCCGCTCTTCGGCGGCACGGACCCGCGCCATGCTGCTGTGTTCGTCGAGGAAACGCGCGAAGTTGTCGCGCATCAACTGCTGATCGTCGGAGAGTTCGAAATTCATAGTCGGCTTGTCGTTTTGATTCTTGTCTGCGCTACGGCAGCAGTGTTTTCAGTTCCACCGATTCGTCGGCGAGCACTGCCTTGTCGGGCCGCATCTTCGCCGCGACCAGTTTCTTGCCGACCATGAAGTCCCGCGGGCGGTTGACCGCGTCCACCGCGATCAGCACGCCGTCCCGCAGGTAGAAGGCGGCGAAGCTGTTTTCGTCCATGGAGCCGCGGATCACCACGTCGTCGAATCCCTGCGACAGGCCGACGATCTGCAGCTTGAGGTCGTACTGGTCGGACCAGAACCACGGCACGGCCGCGTAGGGCGTGCGCTGGCCGCAGATGGTCGCGGCGGCGACGCGCGCCTGTTCGCTGGCGTTGGGCACGGATTCCAGGCGCACGCGGCGACCGAGAAAGCCGTTGTCGTGGTTGGTGCAGTCGCCGGCGGCGACGATGTCCGGGTCGCTGGTCTGCGTGTACAGGTCGACCAGCACGCCGTTGTCGCAGGCGATGCCGGCGGCCTCGGCGAGTTCGGTGTTGGGGATCAGGCCGATGCCGACGATGACGATGTCGGCCGGCAGCCGCGTGCCGTCCTGCAACACCACGGTCTCGACCGTGTCCCCGCCTTCCAGCGCGGTGACGCCGGCGCCGAGGCGAATGTCCACGCCATGGGCGCGGTGCGCCTTCTCGTAGTAACTGGACAGCTCCGGTCCAGCGACGCGGGCGAGCAGGCGAGGCATGGCCTCGACCAGCGTGACATCCAGCGATTGCTTGATGCCGACCGCCGCGGCTTCCAGGCCGATGTAACCGCCGCCGATGATCACCAGCCGTTTGCCGGCCCCGAACTGCTCCTTGAGGCGGCGGATGTCCTCCAGCGTTCGGATGTAATGCACGTTGGGCTTGTCGGCGCCGTCCAGCGGGATACGGCGGGCATGGCCGCCGGTGGCCAGCGCCAGCTTGTCGTAGCCCAGCGACTCGCCGTCGGACAACGTGACGGTATGTGCCTCGCGGTCGATGGCCGTGACCTGACAGCCGGTGCGCAGCTCGATGTCGTGCTTGGGGTAGGCGTCTCGCGGCTTGATGTAGAGCTTGTCTTCCGGGATGTCCCCGGAGAGGTAGGCCTTGGACAGCGGCGGGCGCCGGTAGGGCGCGAAGGGTTCATCGCCGATCAGGACGATGCGGCCCTCGTACTTGAGCGAGCGTAGTGAGGTCGCGATGTCGTTGCCGGCCTGACCGGCCCCGATGATGACCGTGGTGCTCATAACTTCCCGGTGACCGGGATCAGCGCGCCGGTCACGGCGGATGCGCCGTCGCCGAGCAGGAACAGGATCACGTTCGCCAGATCCTGCGGTGTCACCCAGGCCGAGAAATCGGACTTGGGCATGTCGGCCCGGTTCGCGGGGGTGTCGATGATGCTGGGCAGCACCGCGTTGACGGTGATGCTGCGCTTTTTCAGCTCGATGGCCAGCGATTCGGTGAGCTTGGCGACACCGGCCTTGGACGCCGCGTAGGCGCCCATGCCCATGTCGGCCTTGGCCGCGCCGGCCGCGCCGATGTTGACGATGCGGCCGCCGTTGTCGGTCAGATGGGGCAGGGCGCCCTTGCAGGCGTTGACCGCGGTGCGGACGTTCATCCGGAACATGCGTTCCCAGGTGTCGATGCTGCCGTCGGCAACGCTTTCCCAGACGAAGCCGCCGGCGATGTTCACCAGCGCGTCGATGCGGCCGTAGCGTTCGGCGATGCCCGCCAGCGCCTGGGCGGTGGCCTCGGCGTCACCGAGGTCCACGGTCACGAGTTCACTGACGCCGTCGACCGGGGTGCCGTCGACCACGTCGATGGCGACGACGGTGGCGCCGGCGGCGACCGCGTTGGTCGCGACAACACGTCCCAGCGCGCCCAGCGCGCCGGTAATCACTACAACGTTGCTATTCATGGGGCTATCCCTGCGGTGTGTCCCTGCGTTCGGCCTGTGGTTTAGTTGGTCGGCGCGCCGAGGTAGCGGTCCATCTCCTGGTGCATGTTCAGGATCAGCCGCTCCTGGTCCTTGGCCAGCCAGATCTGCCTGCAACCGTCGGTATGCAAACCCTTCTGCATGCGCGGGATGTTCCCCAGATCCTGGCGCGGAATCTTCAGCACCTGCTCGGGGTCATCGATATCGGTGACGTGCTGCACCTCGGCACGTTCCAGTTCGGCGTCGGCGGGGCGCGTGCGGGTCGAGAAGATCTCGAACACGCAGTGGTCCGGATCGAAGCCCACGGGCCGCACGCGATAAATCATCGCGTTGCCGGCCTGCGGCAGCACCAGCAGATTCGGGAAGATGAAGATCTCGCCGCCCCACATGCCGAGAATCTCCGGGGTGGGCGTGGGCATCGGGCGCTTTTCCATCGCGGCCTTGGTGTACAGGGCTTTGACGTATTCACCGCCGAGGCTGGAATCTTCCGGAATCGGCTTGCCCTTCAGCGAGCGGACCAGATCCACGTCTTCCTTCAGCACCATGGCATCCATGCCTTCGACCAGCAGGTTGAGCCGGTCGGCCATGGCATCGACGGGGTCGATGGTCTGGTTCTTCACGTGCCCCGCCATCGCGGTTTTCTTGCCGCCATAGAAGCGGCCATGACCGTTGGCGAAGTTCTCGTAGATCACGTTGTTGTGCGCGAAGGTCGCCTCGACCTCGGCATTGGGCTCGCCCTTCCAGATCACGTCGGCGGCGTCGGGTTCGAGTTGCGGATGCGTGGCCGGCACGTGGTAGCCCTCGAAGAAGGCTTCCTGCGCCACCTTCCAGTTGGAGGCGATCGGAATCGCCTTCCACCAGTAGTGGCGCATGTGCTCGATGGCCAGTCCGTCGAGCAACTCGCGGACGGGTGCGATGAACTCGTCGAAAGGCTGCGGCTCGCGCTCGAAGTTGATGAACACGAAGCCGGCGTAGACCTCGCTGTGGACGGTGCGCAGCGCGACGTCACTGTCCTCCAGCTCCCCGCGCTTGAACTGCTTGCGTTCCAGCACGTACTGGTTGTTGCCTTCCAGATCCCAGCGCCAGCCGTGGAACGGGCAGATGATGCGACCGTCCTCGAAATGCCCGGAGCAGGCGGCCAGCGCCGTGCCGCGATGCGGGCAGACGTTGTGATAGGCCTTGATGGTGTCCGCGTCGGTGCGAACGATCAGGACAGTCTGGTCACCGATCTCGTAGATCGTGTGGTCGCCGGGTTCCGGGATCTCGTCGACCCGTGCGGCGGCCTGCCACACCTTCTTCCACAGGCGTTCGTGTTCCAGCCGGGCGAACGCGGGGTCGGTGTAGCGCCCGCTTCGAATGCCACCCGGCAGTGTTTTCCAGCTCTCAGGCCAAATTTCGGGGCTGCCGTCCATGTTTGTCTCCTCGCATGTCTCGCGATCAGGGCCGGCGGCATCCTGGCTTCGCGCCAGCGTCCGCAGGTGTTATTGGATTTCTGCGATCAGCGTGCCGACGTCATAGGTTTCGCCGGCGTCCGCGATGATTTTCAGCGTGCCGGTGCCCGGGGATTCGACCTCCTGCACCGACTTGTCGAGTTCCAGCGAGTACAGCGGCTCGCCTTCTTTCACGCTGGCGCCGTCTGTCGCCAGCCACTCCGCCAGAATGGCTTCCTGTGTCGAGAAACCGACCGAAGGGATACGGACTTCCACACTCATGGTGATGGTCTCTATTTCAGCGTTGACTTGATGGCGGACTCGATGTCAGCCGGCTTGTAGAGGTATTCCTGTTCCAGGATTCGGGCGAAGGGCACGGTGACGTCACGCGAGGTCGCGCGCAGCACTGGTGCCTTCAATTGTCCGAAGAGTTCTTCCTGGATGGTCGCGGCCACTTCGGCGCCGACGCCAAAGCTGCGGGGAGCCTCGTGCACGACCACGGCGCGTCCGGTCTTGGCGACCGAATTCAGCACCGTTTCCTTGTCCCAGGGCGACACCGTGCGCAGATCGACGATCTCGACGGAAATGCCTTCCTCGTCGGCGAGCTTCGCGGCGATCTTGCGGGTGTCCAGCAAGGGACGGCCGTAGCCGATCACGGTGACATCGCCGCCTTCGCGGTCGACATGCGCCTTGCCCAGCGGCAGGCGATGACCCGGATCGGGTTCCGGACCGCTGACCGTGCGGGTCAGCGAGTCCTCGATGAACAGGCAGGGGTCGTCGTCGAAGATGCAGGACGACAGCAGGCCCACGGCGTCGGCCGGAGTCGACGGCACCACAACCTTGATGCCGGCGACATGGGCGAACCAGGCCTCCAGCATGTCCGAGTGCTGACCCGCCGCGCCGATGCCGGCACCGGTGCGGGTGCGGATCGTGATCGGCACATGCGTCTGGCCGCCGGACATGAACCGCAGCTTGGCCGCGTGGTTCACGATCTGGTCCATCGCCACGGTGATGAAGTTCATCAGCATGATTTCGGCGATGGGCCGCATGCCGGCCAGTGACGCGCCGATGGCGGCGCCGACAATGGCCTGCTCGGAAATCGGAGTGGTGCGAACCCGCTCGGCGCCGAACTTGGTCGACAGGCCGGCGGTGACCTTGAATACGCCGCCGCCTTCCTCGTCGGCAATGTCCTCGCCCAGCATGATCACGCTGGGATCGGCCTCCATCGACTCGTACAGGGCGCGTTGGTAGGCCTGGGTGAAGTTGATGGTCCCGCTCATGCGGCGTCTCCGTAGATGTCGCGTGAAATTTCCTCGAGTTCTGGTGCCGGGCTGTCGGCGGCGAACTTCAACGCCTCGTCGATCTGCGCCGAGTACTCCTGCTCGAGTTCCTTGATTTCGGCTTCGCTGGCCGCTCCGCTTTCGATCACCGCCTGGCGGATGGCGGGCATCGGGTCTTTCTCCATCGCGGCGGCGTACTCGTCCTTGGGGATGTACGCGCCGGGATCACCGAAGTAGTGACCCATGAAGCGGAAGGTCTTGGCTTCCAGCAGCGTCGGGCCGTCACCGGCGCGGGCGCGGGCCACGGCGTCGCGGGAGGCCTCCCACATCGCCTGCGGGTCGTTGCCGTTGACGGTCACGCCGGCCAGATTGGGGCCGTAGGCGGCCGCACGTTCGCTGATGTTCTCCACCGGCGTGGCCTTGGAGTACTGCGTGCACTCGCCATAGCCATTGTTCTGGCACATGAAGATCACCGGCAGCTTCCACAGCGAGGCCAGATTCAATGCCTCGTGGAAGGCGCCGATGTTCGACGCGCCGTCGCCGAAGGTGACCAGCGTGACGCGATCCTCCTTCTTGATCTGGGTGGCCCAGGCCAGCCCATTGGCGATGGGCAGGCCGCTGCCGACGACGCCGGTCGTGACCATCACGCCCGTTTCCGGATGGGTGATGTGCATCGCGCCACCCTTGCCCTTGCAGGCGCCGGTGACCTTGGCGAAGTACTCGGCGAACAGCAGCTTCAGGGGCATCCCCTTGGCGAGCTGGTCGTGGATGCCGCGGTAGGTCGTGACCAGATAGTCCGATGGCTTGAGGTGAACCCCCATGCCCGCCGCGACGACTTCCTGCCCACGAGGGGAGTAGTACACCGCGACCAGACCGCCGGACTTGAGCAGTCCGCGCATCTTCTCGTCGACAACATTAATGAACAGCGCCTTGCGGAATACGTCCATCAAGGCGGACGGGGAATAGTGCTCTGCAGCGGTCATGCGTGGTCTCCTCACCGGCCGATCGCGAATCGGTGCACGTGTATTATTATACAACAATGCTGTTGATTATCTGTACTGAGTCAGCAGTTGTAAATAGCGGGGCGGGCAGTGCGCGGGGCATGAAAACCGGCCGCCCAGCCGCGGATACTTAAATCTATAAACAGGCGATGAAGCGACTTGAGGAGTTGTGTACGGCGGCGCTGAATGCGTCGCCCGAGCAGGACGCATTGGCGTTCGGCGAGCACTGGTATTCCCGGGGACGGATGCGGACGCTGGCCGACCGGCTGGCCGCTCTGCTCGATGCCTCCGGGGCGCCCGCTGATGCACCGGTGGCCTTCGCGCCACGGAATCATCCGGCGTCCGTTGCCGCCCTGATCGGGCTGCTTGCGGCCCGGCGCAATGTTCAGATCGTCTACGTGTTTCAGTCGCCCGCCGGGATTGCCCGCGACCTGCGTCGCCTGGCGCCGGCGGTGGCGGTGGTCGACCGGCGGGATGTCGGCGACGCGCTGCTACAGGGCATGGGCGAAACAGGGACCGCGGTCTTCGCCCTGGGCGACATGGATGTGGCGCCCGTGGCCGGCCTGGAGCATTGCCGGGCCCGGCGGGGAGAGCGTGATGACGAGGCGGACGAACGCCGGATCGAGATTCTCACCAGCGGAACCACCGGGCCGCCCAAGCGCTTCGCCATGAGCTACCGGGCCATCGCAACCTATCTGGCCGGCGGTACCGCGTTCGGCACCGGTCAGGACATGTCCGCACTGCCACCGGGGCTGCTGTTCTTTCCGCTGGGCAACATCTCGGGTCTCTACTCGACGCTGCCGACGGTGCTCAGCGGCCGGCGTGCCGTGGTTCTGGAGCGCTTCAGCGTCGAGGCCTGGCATGCCCATGTGAAGCGCTACCGGCCCGAGGCCTGCGGCGTACCGCCGGCCGGTGTCCGAATGATTCTCGACGCCGATCTGCCGCCGGAGGATCTGAGCAGCCTGCGGTTTCTCGGCACCGGCGCCGCGCCGCTGGACCCCGAGGTGCAGCGTGCGTTCGAGCAGCGTTACGGGGTGCCCATCCTGCTGTCCTACGGCGCGACCGAGTTCGCCGGGCCGGTGACGGCGATGACGCCGCAACTCCACGCCGAATGGGGGCAACACAAGTTCGGCAGTGTGGGCCGGGCGATGCCGGGCGCCAGGCTGCGCGTCGTTGACCCGGACTCTGGCGCCGAATTGCCGGCCGGCGAAGAGGGCGTGCTGGAGGTGGTTTCTCCGCGCATCGGCGAGCACTGGATTCGCACCTCCGACATCGCGGTGCTGGACGCCGACGGGTTCCTGTTTCATCGGGGGCGCGCCGACGGCGCCATCACCCGGGGCGGCTTCAAGCTGCTGCCGGAGGTGATCGCGCGCGCGCTGGTCCGGCATCCGGCGGTTGCCGCGGCCGGCGTGGTCGGTGTTGCGGACCGGCGGCTTGGCGAGGTTCCCGTGGCCGTGATCGAGCTGCGACCGGGCAGCACGCGGCCCTCCGTGGATGAACTGGAAGCGCACCTGCGCGAGCACGTATACGCAACCCATGTTCCGGTGGACTGGCGCTTCGTCGAGGCTTTGCCGCGAACACCGCTGCTCAAGGTGGATCAGCGCGCGCTGCGCGCCCTCTTCGAACAGCCCTGAACCGGGAGAACCCGCATGACCCTGCAACTGGATGACTACCGTCTGCTCGGCCGCTCCGGACTCCGGGTGTCACCGCTTTGTCTGGGCACCATGACCTTCGGTTTGCAGGCCGGCTGGGGCAGCGAGGACGCCGAGGCCAGGGCGATGGTCGACCGGTACGTGGACCTGGGTGGCAATTTCATCGACACGGCCAACTTCTACGGTGGCGGCGGCGCCGAGCGCGTGCTGGCGCAAAGCATCGAGGGGCGCCGCGAGCAACTGGTCATCGCGACCAAGTATTCGCTGATCATGCGCGCCGGTGATCCGAACGCCTGCGGCAATCACCGCAAGAACCTGGTGCAGTCGGTGGAGGACAGCCTGCGCCGGCTCGGCACCGACTACATCGATCTGATGTATCTGCATGTCTGGGACGATCTGACGCCGGTCGACGAAATCCTGCGGGCCTTCGATGATCTCGTCCGGGCCGGCAAGCTGCTGTACGTCGGCATTTCCGACACGCCCGCCTGGCAGATCGCGCGGATGCAGGCCATCGCGGAGCTGCGTGGCTGGGCGCCGCTGATCGCCGTGCAGATTCCCTACAACCTGACGCAGCGCACCGTCGAGCGCGAATACATGGGCATGGCCCGCGAAATGGGTCTGGGCGTGCTGCCGTGGTCGCCGCTGGCCGGCGGCGTGTTGTCCGGCAAATACAGCGCCGCCGATCTTGAGACGAGCGGTCAGGGCATGGATTCGCGCAAGGCCATCAATCTGGCGACCGGGCGGCTGACGCCGCGGGCGCTGGAGATCGCCGGCGTGGTCGACGCCATCGCCGCCGAGACCGGGCGTAGTTCGGCGCAGATCGCACTGGCCTGGACGCTGCTGAATCCGTCCGTGACGGCGCCGATCATCGGCGCGCGCACGCTGGCGCAGATGCAGGACAACCTTGCAGCGCTGGACGTGGAACTGGACGACGATCAACGCGGGCGACTGGATACGGTCAGCCGTATCGAGTCCTGTTTCCCGTACGACATGCTGGGGCCGGCCGCGGCGGCGCGCATGTTCGGCGGGATCAAGATCGCCCGCCATGGATCAGCCAACTAACCGGGGAGACAAGCCGTGCAGGAACGCATCGCAGTGGTGACGGGGGCCAACGCCGGCCTGGGGTATCAGACGACGCGGGCGCTGGCGCAGAAGGGCTATCGCGTGGTGATGGCCTGCCGCAACGAGACCAAGGCCGCCAAGGCCCGCGAAGAGTTGCTGGCCGAGGCGCCGGCGGCGGCGATCGAGGTACTCCGGCTGGATCAGTCCGAACCGGATTCGATTCGCGGCTTTGTCGACGGCTTCGCCCGGCGACATGGACAGCTCGACCTGCTGGTCAACAACGCCGGCATTGTCGGGTTGCCGCTCAGCCGCAACAGCGTGGGGCACGAGTTGCAGATGGCGACGAACTACCTCGGCGTGTTCGCGCTCACTGGCCTGTTGCTGCCGCTGTTTCGCGGCGATGCGCCGGGCCGCATCGTCAACGTCGGCAGCCTGGCGCATCGCCAGGGCAAGATGGATCTTGATGATCTGAACTGGGAAACCGGCGAGTACAAGCCCATGGGGGCCTATGGCCGCAGCAAGCTGGCGGTGATGGCCTGGACGCTGGAACTCGACGCCCGGCTGCGCGCGGCCGGCAGTCCGGTCATGGCCCTGTCCGCGCACCCGGGTTTCGCGGCGACCGAGATCGGCACCAACAACCCGAACCCGATGATCAATCCGCAGAATCCGGTCGGCAAATGGTTTCAGAACCAGGTCCGCCGGTTCATCCCGACCGCGGAAGAGGCGGCGCGCCCGACCCTGCACGCGGCTTGCTCGGAGACGGTCCACGGCGGCGAGTACTACGGACCCGGCGGTTTCATGGAGATCGGCGGGGCGCCGGCGCCGGCCAAGATCAATCCCAAGGCCAAGGATGCGGCGATGCGCGAGCGCCTGTGGTCCCTGTCGGAGGAGCTGACCGGGGTGCGCTATCTCTCCGATTGAGGCCGATACGGCTGCCGGGCCGGACTGGGTCCGCGGTGACTGGACGGGGCAGGACGTGCCCGTCCACCCGGATGCGCTGGCCCGGGGGGGCGCGGACTATCTGACGCGGGTGTTTCACGCGGCGGGCAGCCTGCCGGCCGGCAACCGGGTCGTGAACATTGCCCGCATCGACGACTGTCCGGGCGGCAGCACCGGCCGCAAGCTGTTTCTGACCGTGGATTACGCAAGCCCGGACGCCGCGCTGGATCGGCGACTGTTCGTGAAGTTTTCCCGCGACCTCGACGATCCGATCCGCGATCGCGCGCGCTTCGAGCTGGACGCCGAGGTGCGTCTGGCGCGCCTGTCACGCGAAGCTGGCTTTCCGGTCACGGTGCCGACCTGTTATTTCGCCGACTTTCACGGCGCCTCGGGCACCGGCGTACTGATCACGGCCTGCGTGCCGTTCGGCGAGGACGGCATCGAGCCGCATCGGCCGAAGTGTCTGGATTACAGCTTGCCCGACCCGCTGGAGCATTACCGGGCCCTGGTCCGGGCCCTGGCGCGCCTCGGTGCCGCGCATCGCTCCGGACGCCTGGGCGACGCGGTGGAGCGACAGTTCCTCTGGGTGCCCGAGCGGCAGTTCATCGCGCAACCCATCCGTTACGACGCGGAGCAGCTGCAACGACGGGTCCGGCGCTACGCCGAGTTCTCGCGGCGCCATCCGGCGTTGCTGCGGGACCATCTGCGTGAGCCCGGGTTCATGGATCAGATGATGGCGGACATCCCGGTCTTTCTGCGTGCCGAGCAGGCGCTCAAGCACTGGCTGCTGGAGGATCGCGACGGCATCGCGCTGATGCACTGGAACGCCAACATCGACAACGCCTGGTTCCGCCGCGGCCCATATGGAGCGCTGGATTGCGGGTTGATGGATTGGGGGAACGTCGGGCAGATGAACATGGCCCTGGCACTCTGGGGCGCATTGTGTGCGACCGAATTGTGGATCTGGGACGAGCATCTGGACGCGTTGCTGACCGTGTTCGTCGACGAACTCCGCGCCGGCGGTGGGCCATCGCTGGATGTGGGGCGGCTGCGTGATCAACTGGTCCTCGGCGTCGTGCTGCTGGGGCTGGGCTGGCTGATGGACGCGCCCGCGTTGATCGAACGTGCCTGCCCGGAACTGGAGCAGGTGACTGATCGGCGGGATCCGGTCTTCGCCGCGAACGAAACCGCGCGGACGCAGTTGCAGATGCTCACCAGCTTTCTCAACGTCTGGCAGCGTCACCGGCCCGCCGATCTGATCGACGCCGTGTTGGCGCGCTGATCTATCCTGAGCGTCCCTGCTCGGAATGAAGCCGCGTTGATCCAGGTTGCCCACGATCCAGTCCCGGTTGCCAGCGGCATTGTCTGCCCGCAGCCGCTGGCGGCCAGCGCCGATCGCGCGTTGTCGGCGCTGGCCGAACTCGCCCCGGATCGACCGGCGCTGCGAGCGAAGCCGGGGAGGTATTACCTGACGGAGCGGGCGGCCATTACCGGAAATCGGCACGGCGGCGCGGTGTCGCCCGGCGGAAGCTGTCATCTGCTGCCCGCCGCCGACGGTCGCCTCGCGGTCAACTTGCCGAGATCGGATGACTGGGAATTGCTGCCGGCCTGGTTGGAGAGCGACGACGTCGAAGGCTGGGCGGGCGTCGCCCGGGTCGTCGCGGGGCGATCCGCCACTGACCTGGTGGAGCGTGCCCGGCTGCTGGGACTCGCGGTCGCGGACGCCGGGCCGCCGCGTACGGAACCAGTGCCCTGGTTTTCGGTAATCGCGACCGGCGAGACCGCGCCGCCCGGCGAGGCCCCGCTGGTGGTCGACCTGTCATCGCTGTGGGCCGGCCCGCTGTGCGGCCGCCTGCTTGCCGACGCGGGCGCCGAGGTGGTCAAGGTTGAATCTGCGGCGCGTCCGGATGGCGCCCGGTTCGGTCCCCAGGAATTTTATGAGCGGCAGAACGCGTCCAAGTCGTTGTTGACGCTGGACTTGCGAACCGAAGCCGGCGTCGCCGAACTGACCGCCTTGCTCCGGCGGGCGGACATCGTCATCGAGGCCTCGCGCCCGCGCGCGCTGCGACAGATGGGGATCGATGCCGAGGCATTGCTGCGTGAGCGCCCGGGGCTGGTCTGGGTCAGCATCACCGGCTACGGCCGCGAGGAGCCCGAGGGGCAGTGGATCGCCTACGGCGACGACGCGGCCGTGGCCGCGGGTCTGAGCTGGGTGCTGCATGCGGCGACCGGCGAATGGATGATCGCCGGTGATGCGATCGCCGATCCGCTGACCGGCCTGCATGCGGCCTGGGCGGCCTGGCGTGCCTATCGGCGGGGTGGTGGTCAGTTGCTGTCGATCGCCCTGTGCGATGTCGTGACGCATGCCTTGCAGGCTTCCGCGCCGCTGAATGCGGAATCGATCCAGCGATGCGGCGCGCGGTGGATTTCGTGCTGATCCGGAACGCGGAATTGAATGGCCGCCGGGTGTCCGTTCGCATCGCGGACGGGAAAGTCGCCGCGATCGGCCAGGATCTTCCGGATGCGGGTGGTCCTCTGTTCGATGCGCAGGGTGGCGCCTTGCTGCCGGGTCTGCATGACCATCACCTGCATCTCCATGCGCTGGCGGCCCGTCGCAATTCCGTGCGTTGCGGTCCTCCGGACGTGAGCAACGCCGACACCTTGTCGCGGAGGCTCGTCGAGCTGGACCGGCATTCAGCGGTTTGGCTGCGTGGCGTGGATTACCACGAATCCGTCGCCGGAGACATCGATCGTGACTGGCTGGACGATCGTTTGCCGCGGCGACCCGCGCGCATCCAGCATCGCGGCGGCCGGCTCTGGGTATTCAACTCCGCGGCGCTGGCGCAACTGGAGCCGGGGCCGACCGATCCGCTGGAACGCAAGAATGGGCGCCTGACCGGACGGCTCTACGATGGAGACGCCTGGCTTCGCGAGCGCATGGGCGCGACGCGTCCCAGCCTGGCCGACGTCAGTCGGGAGCTGGCGGGCTACGGGATTACCGGCGTCACCGACACCACACCGCAGAACGGTCCTGGCGATTTGCAGGCATTTGCGAGCGCGCAGGCGAACAATGAACTGCTTCAGGACCTCCGCGTCATGGGCGGCGATGCGCTGCACGGAGCGGACGCCTCGGCCTCGCAGCGCGTGCAACCGGCTGCTCGCAAGTTTCACCTGCTGGAATCCGCGTTGCCGGATTTCGAGGCCTGCTGCCGTGCCGTGCGCCGCGCGCATGCCGCAAATCGCAACGTGGCGTTTCATTGCGTCACGCGCACCGAACTGGTGTTCGTGCTGGGCGTGTTGACCGAGACGGGCTCGCGCCTCGGCGACCGCATCGAACATGCATCGGTGACGCCGCCCGTTCTGCTCCCGCAGTTCCATGAGCTTGGCCTGACCGTGGTGACGCAGCCGGGGCTTGTTCACAGTCGTGGTGATCGCTATCTGACGGATGTCGATGCCGAGGACCGGGGCGACCTCTATCGGCTTCGCGCCTTCCTCGATGCCGGCATTCGGTTGGCGGGCAGTTCCGATGCGCCGTTCGGCGAGCCGAACCCCTGGGTCGCGATGCAGGCTGCCGTGGACCGCCGGACCCGCGAGGGTCGCGAACTGGGTGGCGCGGAAGCGCTGACGCCTGACGAGGCTCTGGCGTTGTATACCTCGCCCCTGTCTCGGCCTGGCACCGCCGCGCCGGGCATTCGTTCCGGGATGCCCGCGGATCTTTGTGTGCTCGACCGCGGCTGGGCGCGGGCGCGAGCGTCCCTGGCCGATGTGCGCGTTCGTCTCACGCTGCGGGCCGGCGAATGCATTCACCGGACGACGCGGACGTCGGCTCCAACCGAGCGGATGGCATGAAGCCGTTGACCGCCGGTCAGCTCAGCGAGCTTGCACGGGCTGCCTCGGTACCGGTCGGCTATTCCGCGTTGGGCGATCAGCCCTTTGTCGTTGTGCATCTGAGCAGCCTGGAGGCGGTGAACGTCGATTGCGATCGCTTGATGCAACTGCCCTGTCCGGTCCTCGGTATTGGCGAGTCCGGCCATCCGCTCGCGGCGTATTGCGACGTCATCGTCGCGACGGAACATGAAGCCGAGAAGCTTGCTCGGCGGATTGCCGTCAACCCGCAGGCGGCTGCCGTCCTGGTTCAGGTGCTGCGTGCGATCGCGTCCCTGCCTCTGGAGTCGGCATTGCAGGTGGAGTCACTGGCCTATGCCACCTTGCAGGGAGGGGCCGAGCATCGACGCTGGCTGGCAAGCCGCCCGCCGCCGTCCGTCGCTCCCGTGGAATCGGGGCCGGCGGTGCTGATCGAGTGCGATGGCGGCGTGCTTCGCCTGACCCTGAACCGCCCGGACAACCACAACGCCATGACCGTCGAGATGCGCGATGCGCTGATCGAGGCGCTGGAGCTGGCGGTCATCGACGGGGACATCGAGCGGATTGAGCTGCGCGGTCGTGGCCGATGCTTCTCCACCGGCGGCGAGCTCAGTGAATTCGGCACGCTTCCGGATGTGGCAACGGCCCATCTGGTTCGCTCGCTGGCGCTGCCGGGACGGCTGCTGGCTGCTCTCAATGAGCGGACCACCGCATACGTGCATGGCGCCTGCATTGGTTCCGGCATCGAGTTTCCGGCTTTCGCCGGGCGTGTCATCGCCGCGCCCGGCACGCATTTCCAGCTGCCGGAACTTGAGCTGGGACTCATTCCGGGCGCCGGCGGCTGCGTGAGCATCGCTCGGAAAATCGGTCGTCAACGCATGGCGTGGCTGGTCTTGTCCGGTCGTCGTCTGCGGGTTCGTGACGCGCTGAAGTGGGGATTGGTTGATGAGATCGCGAACTGAAGACGTTTCGGATAGTGTGTTGGCACCATCAGGCGAGAAGGTCGCGACGATGAGTGGTCGCCGCGCCAGCTCGTGCCATTGAACTGTTGCGTATGGCGCTTGCCCGGAAGTCGGACGAACGCGGACTGTTCAGCTGGCGGGGTTCTTGCCTGACGCGATTGAATTGGTAACGCAACACCAACTGGGGAAAACACGTGATTTCAAAGACTCGACTCTCTCGAGCCGGGCATGCGTTTGCGCGCAAGCTTGGCTCCGTCCGTTTCATCGGAGCCGCCACCACGGGTTTGGCGCTGCTCTGCGTGCAGGGAATGGCGCTGGCGCAGGACGCCATCACGCTGGCCGACTCATCCGAGCCGCGCGTGGTGGTCTCGGTGGTCGACAGCGCCATCAACCCGTACCACGAATTCTTCTACCAGCAGCCGATCCGCGTTTCGCAGGCGCTGCTCGACGCGTTTGACGCCCAGGTCGTCACGCTGACTCGGGAGCACGCGACCTACGCCGAGAACCGTGCGGCGGACGAGGCCTTCTGGAGCAGCGTTGTACGCGGGCAGTCCTACTACTTCGCCGGCACGAACATCATCGCGCGTTCCGAGGCGGGCGCCGGCTTGGCACCGCTGGACCCGACGACAGACAAAAGTCCGCATGGCGTGGGCGTGACGTCCTCGGTGCTGTCGGCCAACCCGGACGCGGTGATTCTGTTCATCGAGACTGAAGGCGCGCTCGGGAACGATACGGCTGAGAGCTACGCGTTTGATACGCCCGCCATCGACATGGTCAACACCAGCTATGGCTATCAGGTGCCGCTGGTGGGCTTTCCGCTGCCGTTGCCGGTGATCTCGGAGCCGTCCTACCGCGGCGTGGTCGAGAACGGCAAGCTGCATTTCAGCGCGGCGGGCAACGGTTCGGGCTTGACGCCTGCTGATCCGGGCGCCGGCTCGTGGTGGGGCATTGGCGTATCGGGCTTCGAGGAATATTCCTCGGAGGGTGATACCCAGGTGTTCTCCAGCAACCTGGCGGATTTCGTCGCCGACTACACCCAGCAGTTGCCGTACTGCATGGAGTGCATGTCGGGCATTGATGACTTTGTCGCGGGCACCAGCTTCTCGTCGCCGCAGGCCGCCGGTCTGGCGTCGCGGGTGCTGCTCGAGGCTCGCCGGTTGCTCGACTACGAGGGCGGAATTCGCGAGGTCGACGGCACGCCGCTCATGGCCGAAGGCGCCGGGTTCAGCGTGTCCAACTGGTTTCTGCGCCGGGCGCTGGAACAGGCGGCCCGAATCCCGAGCATTCTCGACTACGATCCCATTGAAGGTGTACTCGATCTGGGCGCCTTGCCCGTCAACCCGCTGGCGCCGTGGTTGCAGATTGGCTGGGGGGATTTGAGCTACAACCCGGAATACGGCGTGGTGGACGCGGCGCTGTCGCATCTCAATCTCAAGCCGGCGTCGTTTGCCCGCACGAAGTCCCTGGGGTACTGCGAGTTCCAGACGCTGGTTCTGGAGTTCCGCTGGCAGTACTGGGGCTCCATCGCGGTCAGCAACCCGGACGAAAGTCCGCTGGTGTACTGCGGCGATGAGCTCGGCCTGCGCGCCGGAAATGACCCGGGTGGTGTGCCGGTGGATACCGACGACGATGGCACCGTCGACGCCCTGGACGCCTGCCCGGAGGATGCGTCCAACACCTGCGGTGATCCTGATCTGGATACCGACAGCGATACGGTGCCGGACGCCACGGACAACTGTCCTGTCGATGCGAACACCGATCAGGCCGACAACGACGGCGATGGCATCGGCAATGTCTGCGACGAGACGCCGGATGGCACGGGTGGTGGTCCAGGCGACATCGAGGCTGTCATGACCGCGAACGGCCAATCCGCCGCGCTGGAAGCCGAAGCGCCGATTCGCGTCGAGTTTGACGCGAGCGGGTCGGCCTATGCCGATGGTGTGGACGGCAGCTTCACCTATGCCTTCGTGTTCGGCGACGAAGCGACGGCCGACGCATTCGCCGCGCCGACGACCGACCCTGTGACCTTTCACGACTACGAAGCCGCGGGGACCTACACGGCCTACGTGGTGGTATCCGATGCGGATGGCAACTCGGCCCGGTCGAACGACGTCACCATCAAGACGACCATTCGCATCGTGGTGGAGGAGAACGGGACCGTGGCCCAACTGCGAGTGGACCAAACCTCCGGCCCGGCCCCGCTCACCGTCAACTTCGATGGCAGCCTGTCGTTCACCTCGGAGGGCGAGACGATCGACGAATACTGCTTCGATTTCGGAACGGGTGATTCGCAGTGCGGCACCAGCCCAATCGCGAGCTACACCTACACGGTAGCGGGTTCCTACGAGCCGTCGCTCACCGTGACGGCCAGTGATGAGAGCTCGGCTACGGCCAAGGTGACGGTCGGCGCGTCACCGGAAGCGACGCCCGGTGATTCCGACGCCGCTGTCGAGGACGGCGGAGCCGGGGCCTTCCCGTGGATCAGTCTGCTCATGCTGGCAGGCCTGGGTGGTTTGCGACGTCGCGGGGTCGTTCGCTGATCGGGCGACGATTCGTTCGCTGAACATCACGGGCCCGGCCGCAGCGCCGGGCCCGTTTTGGTTCTGCCCCCGGAGTTTGGGGTGGCGAAACCCATTCCGATGGAGGCGCGCGCCGTTGCACCGCTTTATGCTTTCACGACGCTGAATGCCGCCGCGTAGAACACGCACGACCAACGCCACGAACGACACAGAATCAGATATCACCATGAGCAAATCACGTATCGAAGGACGCAAGATCCTCATCACCGGTGCCTCCAGCGGGATCGGGCGAGCAGGGGCCCTGCAACTCGCCGCGCTGGGCGCCGAGGTGCTGCTGACGGCGCGGCGCGCATCGGAACTGGACTCCGCGGTGAGCGAGATCGAGGCTGCGGGCGGACGTGCGCAGGCCTACCCGGTGGACCTGACCGACAACGCTGCGGTGGATGCCTTGATGGCGTCGATCTTCGAGACACATGGAAAACTCGACGTGCTCATCAACAATGCCGGTCGCTCGATTCGTCGGTCAGCGGCCAAATCGCTGGAGCGCCTTCACGACTACGACCGCTGCATGGAGATCAACTACTTCGCCCCGCTGCGCCTGATCCATCACGTGCTGCCGCGGATGCTGGAAGCCGGCGACGGCCACATCATCAACGTGCTCACCTGGGCCACCATGCTGCCGGCCGCCTATTTCTCCGCCTACAACGCCAGCAAGGCGGCGCTGGGGGCCGCGGCGCAGGGGATGGATGCCGAGCTGCGGGGCCGGGGCGTGGCGTTCACCGGTCTGCACTATCCATTGGTCCATACCGCGATGAGCGCGCCGACGGAGCATTACAAGAACGTGCCCGCGATGAGCGTGGAGCGCGCCGGGGGCTGGATGGTCAAGGCGGTGCAGAAGCGGCCCGCTCGCATCGCGCCGCCCTATGCGGTGGCCGCGGGCGTGGGCAACACGCTGATGCCCGGTGTGTCGGCAGGCATCGCGGGGCGGCTCAAGTTCTAGCTGCGCCGCATTTGCCGCGCAGCGGTCACGTTCGCCAGATCATCAAAAGGACCGTGCATTGAACCGAACACAACTCGCGCGGCGCACGCGCAAACTGCACAAGTGGCTCGGGCTGATCGTGGCCATTCAGGTGCTGTTGTGGATCAGCGGCGGCCTGATCATGGCCAGCCTGGATCTCGACATGGTGCGGGGTTCGCACTACGCCGCCGAGCAGGTCGATACGCCCGTCGATGCGGCGCAGGTGCTGGTGTCGCCTCGCGAATTGGCGGAGCGGATCGGTCAGCCCCTGGCGTCGGCGACCTTGAAGACCTGGCAGGGGCAGCCGGTTTATCAGGTGAGCGCGGGCGCCGCGAGCGGGTTGTACGCGGCCAGCACCGGTGTGCGCCTGTCTCCGATCGATCTGGCCGCGGCCCGCGCCGTCGCCACCGACGACTACACCGGGCCTGGCGAGCTGGTGGAGGCGGAGCTGCTGAACGTTGTGCCAAGCGAAGCCCGCAGCCGCGAAGCGCCGCTGTGGCGCCTGCGCTTTGACGATGCCATTCACACGGCGGTGTACGTCTCCGCCGAAACTGGCCGCGTAGTGGCGCGCCGCAACGACTGGTGGCGGGCCTTCGACGTGGTGTGGATGCTCCACATCATGGACTACGACACCCGCGACAACTTCAATCACCCGCTGCTGGTCATCACGGCCGGGGCCGCGCTGCTGTTCGTATTCAGCGGCATCGTGTTGCTGGTGTTGTCGCTGTTGCCGAGGCGGCGTTCGCTCGCCGGCTAAGCGCAAGCCGGCCTGCACGGGGCGGTGGCGTGGACGCAGCGTTATCCCGGCGGGTGCTCCAGCGCAAAGTCGAGGGCCGCCGTGACCGCGGCCACCTGGGCGGCGATGCAGGTCTCCGGATCGGTGCGCGGGCTGTCCGGATACACCTCCGTCGTGGTGCGGTAGGGAGCGTCGGTCATGCCGGCGCACAGGTTCAGTGCCCGCAGCGGGTAACGAATCACTCCCGGGGCCACCGCGGGCGATCCGATGATTTCCCCCTTGGCGTCGGCGTCCGCAATGTGCGTGACCTGGGCAACGGAGTGGATGATCGCGTTCTGGAATTCCGCCTGCGGTTGGTCGCTGTCATCCACCACGTAGAAGCCGTCGGGAATCGCTCCCGGCTCGAAAGGCTCGCCGTCGCGTGCCGCCAGCGCCGGGCGGAACTCCGATTCATCGGTATCAGTGGTCTCGTGCAGGTCGATGTGCATGCTGATCTTCGAGCGCAGCGGTTCGACCAGTGACCACAGCGCGGCGGCCTCCTGCGATGGACTGTTCGCCCGGAACGACCGGTTGGGATCAATCGCGGCGTGGTTCCAGCGCTGAATCCGCTCGTAGCCCCAGGGGCTCACGCAGGGTGCGACGAGCAGATTCACGCGGCCCGCGTAGGCGTCGGCGGCCACCTCCAGGAAACGCAGCGCGCCCAGCACGCCGCTGGTTTCGTAGCCATGGACGCCCCCTGTGACCAGCATGGTCGGCAGCTCGTCGCTCCAGTCACGGCTGCGCAGCGCCTGCAGCGGATACTGCAATGGGTCCACATCCAGTCGACCGTATTCCACGTATTCGAATCGCTGGGCCAATTGTTCGATCACGCTCAGCACATCGTCCGCGTAGCTTCGGCGGACGATCTGCTGACGACTCCAGCGTGAGATTTCGGCATCTCCCCAAGGCGTGCCGGGGGTTCCGATGGGGTATGTCGCTTCCGGGTCTTTCATCGATTGGACGGTCGGGGTGAGTCAGGACGCTCCGATTGTGCCTGACTGAAAATCAACTGATGCCGTCAGGTACGTCGAATCGGCGGGTTTGGGTGGGCAGCGAGTTGTCCCGCACAAGCCTCCATGCGGTCGATCTGGTTCGCCTGTTATTCGGTCGCGCATTGGTGTCAATGATCATCCAATCAGCCCTGGGTATTGCCGCTCCAGAGCCCAGTGTCGGGCTGTGGATACAAATCAGTCCGATCGCCGTTAGTCTGTCAGACCATCCAACGTTGTTCTGGCCTCATGAATATTGATCTTCATGAACCATTGACTGAAGACGAACTGGACGAGCTGGAATCGCTGTTTCAGCAGCATGTCGAATCGAGCGTGGCCGAGTATGGAGAGGACACCGATCCTGGTGTCTGCTGCGTGAGCGAGATGGACGGCTTTCTCACTGCGATCGTCAGCGCTCCAAATACAATCTTGCCGTCACGCTGGCTGCCGGCAATGTGGGGCGAGCGGGAAATAGTCTGGCGTGATCAGGACGAGGCTCAGTACGCGCTGGGCCTGATCATGCGCCACATGAACGGGATCGCGGGACTTCTGATTCACGACCCCGACATTTTCGACCCATTATTTATTGACTTCGAGGATTCCGACGAACCGTTCGTCATGGCCTGGTGTGCCGGCTACGTGCGTGCCATGGAGCTGGATGACGGTTGGGAGACCGAGGATGACGAACTTGGGGAGGCGCTTGCGTCTATCCTGCTATTTGGCACCGAGTTTGGCGAGCGCCTGATAGATGAAGCCGACGACGAATCACTTCGGAACATGGCAATGAGCGTCCCGGAGTCAGTGCGCTTCATCCACGCGTACTGGTTTTCGCGTCGAGATGCGAGTGATGACCTCATCAAGACCGCGGTGCGGGATACGCCCAAGGTCGGACGCAACCAGCCGTGTCCATGCGGGAGCGGGCGGAAGTACAAGCACTGCTGTTTGCACTGAAACGCCGGTCAAGCGGACATTGTCGGTTGTCACCAGGAGCCAGGCATGACCGAACTCGCCAGCGCCTCGTCGGTGAGTCCACAGATGTTGGATTGCAAGACCTGACCCTGGCGCTGCATGACCCTGGCGCTGCACAGGATTGCAAGACCTGACCCCAGGGCCGTGACCCCAGGGCCGCTATTGGCTATGGCGGATTGCGTGATATAACGCGAGGCGTTATGTTTGTGCGGTGATACGAAGTTTTCGCGATCGTGAAACGGAACTGATCTGGGTGGGGCGGCGATCACGCCGTCTTCCGCCCGACATACAGCAGACCGCCCGGCGAAAGCTGCGCATGCTCAACAACGCGCAGACACTGGACGACCTCAGGATTCCTCCAGCAAACCGTCTGGAGCAACTCCGGGGCGAACGAGCAGATCAGTACAGCATCCGTATCAACCGCCAGTGGCGCATCTGTTTCCACTGGAATGACGGTCACGCGGAAAACGTGGAGATTGTCGACTATCACTAGGAGCCAACCATGACTGAACTCGCAAATGTGCATCCCGGCGAAGTGCTTCTGGAAGAGTTCCTGAAGCCGGTGGCGCTGAGCCAGAACCGGCTCGCACGTGAAATCGGTGTTCCACCGCGTCGGATCAACGAAATCGTACTTGGCAAGCGAGCTATTACGGCGGATACGGCGGTTCGGCTCGCAGCGTATTTTGGAACCAGTGAGAAGTTCTGGATGGGGTTACAAGCCGACTACGATCTGGAAGAAGTGCATCGGCGGAACGCGGCGTAAGTGAAGGGTGGCCGTCGCGGGCCGCTTTCCCTTTCCATGAGGGATTGGCAATTCAAGACCACCGGTGTCTTGTGAGTTCGAATTTCTGCGATTTTTCCCTGGCTTCCTTTCGTGGTTGCGATGAACGTTAAGGAATTCTCGGAGGCAGTGGGCGTTAATGCTCATACCATCCGCTATTACGACAAGCTGGGTTTGCTCGGAACGGTTCGGCGCCGTCCCAATGGGCACCGGGTTTTTTCCCGCAAGGATGTCGACTGGATTCGTTTCATCCAGAGACTCAAGGACACGGGGATGCCTGTCGCGCAGATGCTGGTTTATGCACGGCTCAGAGCGGAGGGCGACGCCACGTTGGCGGAACGGCGAGCGTTGTTGCAGGCGCATCACGCCGCGTTGGCGGAGCGTATCGCCCGCCAGCAAGAACATCAGGCTAATCTCGCCGACAAGATTGCGTGGTACGACGGCGAGATTTCTCGTGCCCGCGCCCTTGACTGAGAGTTCACTCCAAGGCGTAGCGTGGTCGGTCCCGACGCAACAGCGAGTCCGAACAGTGGACTGGAAACCTCAGCCTGGTTTCGATCCTGATCGGCGACGCTTCATCGCCAGCATGTCCGCCCTGGTCGCGGCTCTCGGCGGTGCGGCCGCACTCGGTCGTTGCGTTGGTCCCAACCCATCCGGACAAGAGGTGCAGACCATGCAAACCGATGACAATGATCGCTATACACGCGGCTGGAAGAAACTTCAGGAAATCGACGGCGAGGCCGGAGAGCGAGTGATTCGTTCACTGGAAGAGATCGCTCCCGATCTTGGGCGATACACCATCGAATTTCCGTTCGGCGACGTGTACAGCCGCCCGGGATTGGATCTGAAGTCGCGGGAGATCGCGACTGTCGCAGCGCTTTGCGCGCTTGGCTACGCGATACCGCAACTCAAGGTCCATTTGCACGGTGCCCTCAATGTCGGATGCTCTCCGCAGGAGGTCATCGAAGTGATCATCCAGATGACCGTTTACGCCGGCTTTCCGGCGGCGCTGAACGCCGCATCCGCAGCCCAGGAGGTGTTCACCGAACGCGGGCTGATCGAAACATCCTGAAGGATTTTCTGACCATCGCGACGAAAAGTGGGGTCAGATACCGTCCACAATCCCTCAGCGCAGGTGACGATCCAGGAACGTGATGGCGGCCTCGATGGCTTCATCGTCCGCAAAGAACGCGCTGATATGGCCGTGGCCTCGAATGATGAACAACTCGTTGATCACGCCCGCACGGTCCAGGGCGGCCTTGTAGCGAAGGGCCTGCTCGAATGGCACGTATGCGTCGAGCGTAGCTTGGTAAATGAAGACCGGTGGATGGGTTGGGCTGACATGCGTAATCGGTGAGGCAGCGGCGTACGTGTCCGGAATCTCGTCCTGTTCGCCACCCAGGAAGGCGGGCACGAGCGAGCCGCCTTCGTACAAGCTCAGGTCGGCCGGATTACCGCCAGCGACCACCGCGCGCATGCGTGTGTCGGAGGCACCCCAGGTCGGATCATCCGCGACCGCTGCCACCAGTGAGGCCAGGTGTGCGCCGGCGGAATACCCGAAGCTGCCAATCCGCTCCGGATCAATGCCATGGGCCAACCCCTGTCGGTGCATCCAGCGCGCCGCTTGCTGCACGTCTCGCAACTGCGCCGGCCAGATCGCATCCGGCACGAGCCGGTAGGTTGTGTTCACAACCACATAGCCGCGCTCGGCCAGTTGCTCAGCCAGATGATCGACCTGATCTCTGCTTCCGCGCTTCCACGCCCCGCCGTGAATCAGAAGCACACCCGGTCGGGGCGAATCCGGCCCCGCGCCCAGGGGACGGTACACATCGGCCAGCAGTTGCGCCGGCCAGTCCGCCGGCGACACGACCACATCACGACTGATCTCGAATGTCGTGCGGTTCGGCTCCGGCGCCCGTGTGCCCGGCTGGTCGATGTGGAGATTCGTGCAGGCTGCGTGCAGCAAGACGACCGAGAAGAGGGCGAGAATTCGCAACATGATGACTCCTGAAGACCGGTAAAGAATTCGGGAGCAAGGCATGTTTGGAGGCATCGGGCGTGGCAGTGAAACCATCCACTAACGTGTTCGATGCGACTGCGACCGCCGGGAACTTCAATCATACCGACGATGCGCTTGTAACGCTTTTCGAAGCATCCTCACAGGCGATACCTAACTCGTGGGCCTCGTGCGGAAGGACGGTCGGTTGGAGGAAGCGGGTGTACGACGTGTGTGCTGTCAGTTCGAGCAGTGTCGTTGTGGGGCGGGTCTGGGTAAGTTATTGAATTGAATCAATGAAATAAGGTTGATGCACAGTTCAAGACCCAACTCGCGAGGCCCGCGCGCGATCCCACGGATGTTGGATTGCAAGACCTGACCCCGACGCCTACAGGAGGTCATTGAAGTGATTATCCAGATGACTGTCTACGCCGGCTTTCCGGCGGCGCTGAACGCCGCATCCGCAGCCCGGGAGGTTTTCATCGAGCGTGGGCTGATCGAAGCATCCTGAATGATCCCTTGGCCATCGTGACGAAAAGTCGGGTCAAGTCTTGAATTGCGAAGATCAACCGCGGCTTAGGCCACAACCCATGACCTTGGCCTTCACGATCTGGAAGAAGTGCTCCGGCAGAATGCGGCGCAAGAGAGGATGGCTATAGTGGACTTACGTCGGCGAGTTCACGGATGTTGGAGTGCAAGACCTGACCCCGAACTTCGTTCTCGTAGATCGTCCACGCAGGCGGCGCCAAACCCGTGAGCCTTGTGCCACACGGCAGCCGGTTGGATGAAGCGGGTGTTCAGCGTGTGTGCTTTCAGTTGGAGCAGCGTTGTTGTGGTGTGGGCTGCGCAAGCCATTGAATTGAAAGGTTGGGGTTGGCGTGTTCTTTCAAAATGCGAGACCTGACCCCCGGCGATTGGAGGCGACTGAGCTTCATGCTTCTATTGTTTGTGCCGAGCTGTAGCCATGCATGCAACTTTTTCTGACGAATCTCTGAGGAGTTCAAGTTCCTGTAGTGCGTGAGATTCACTGACCTGAACGATAACACTGGTGAAATTGATCAGCTCACCGGCGTAGCCCAGCATGTCCCCTTTCGAGTTTGAATAGCTTGAACGTTCTGAGAGCACTTCGGACTCAGGTATTTTATCGGGTCCATTCAATGAGACATTGAATTGGAAGTATGACGGTTTGCTGCTTTCAAGATCGAATTGAAGCTTCAGGATGTTCTCTTCGAGCATCGGTACAGTGATGACATGTTCGCCCGGAGCTTCTTCCGCACGGAGGAAGCCCCCATTGGCCAGCACACCGATCGGTGCGCCGTCGATGCTGATTTCATAGCAGCTGCCGCTATCTACGAATTTATTCAATCTAAATATATATACAGCAGTTAGGCCCGGCGTTTCCTCGAACTGAACATCTTGGAAAGCCGGACCACCTGCCGCGCAGCCGGTAATAGATAAAGCAGTGATGCTTGTGATAGCAGCGTTAACGGCAACTCGCCCGAACATGGAAGAGCAGAACTCGAGGCTAGCCGAGAACGGATCGCTAACCGATTAATCCCAACTCAACGTCCCACCCGCCTGATACTCAATCACCCGCGTCTCGAAGAAGTTCTTCTCCTTCTTCAGGTCCATCATCTCGCTCATCCACGGGAACGGGTTGGTGGCGCCGGGGAAGATGTCGGGGATGCCGATCTGGTTGCAGCGCCGGTTGGCGATGAAGTGCATGTAGTCGTGGAACATGTTGGCGTTGAGGCCCAGCACGCCGCGCGGCATGGTGTCGTGCGCGTACTGGATTTCCAGGTCGGTGGCCTCGCGGACCATGTCCTTGATCTCTTCCTGGAATTCGGCGGTCCACAAGTGCGGATTTTCGATCTTGATCTGGTTGATCACGTCGATGCCGAAGTTCATGTGCATGGACTCGTCACGCATGATGTACTGGATCTGCTCGGAGGCGCCGGTGAGCCGGTTCTGGCGGCCGAAGCTGAGCAGCTGCACGAAGCCCACGTAGAAGAAGATCCCCTCGAACACGACGTAGAACGCGACCAGGTCACGCAGCAGGCGCTGGTCGTCTTCCGGCGTGCCGGTGTGGAACATCGGGTCGGCCAGTGACTGGGTGTAGGGCAGGGACCAGGCGGCCTTGTCGTGCACCGATTTCACTTCGCGGTACATGTTGAAGATCTCGGCTTCGTCCATGCCGAGGGATTCCACGATGTACTGGTAGGCGTGGGTGTGCAGCGCTTCCTCGAAGGCCTGGCGCAGCAGGTACTGGCGGCATTCGGGGTTGGTGATGTGGCGGTACACGGCCAGCACGAGGTTGTTGGCGACCAGCGAGTCGGCGCTGGCGAAGAAGCCCAGCGCGCGCTTGATGATCAGGCGCTCGTCGTCGGAGAACGCGGTGGGGTTGCGCCACTGGGCGATGTCGGCCGACATGTTGATTTCGTTCGGCATCCAGTGATTGGCGCAGCCGGCGATGTACTTGTCCCAGGCCCACTGGTACTTGAAGGGCACGAGCTGGTTCAGGTCGGCCTTGCAGTTGATGATCTTCTTGTCGTCGACCTGGATGCGGCCGGCGCCCATGGCGACGTCTTCCAGCCCGGTCGTGCCCGCGCCGGCGGCCTGTGCGGCGCCGGGCTGCACGGCAAAGGGATCGGGGTGGGCAGCCCCCAGCGAGCCCGCGGTCTGCGCCGTGGACGGCTGCGGCGGGGTGTACTGCTGCGTGGGATCGTCGTTCCAGTCGAGTGTGCTCATCGCGTGCTCCGTGTTCTGTCGTCGGGACTCCTGTGCGGGTGGGAGAAGTCTCGATGTGCTGTATGCGTGTCGTGTTCGGTGTTCGGTCGGGTGAATCGCCGATGGTCAGCGCTTGCGCGGTTGACCACCGGCGATCTGCCGTTGTCGCGGGGCGCCTACTGGCAGGCCTCGCAGTCCGGGTCGAGGATCGAGCAGGCCTGTGGTGCCTCGGCCTGCGGGCTCGGCGAGGCCGACACGGCGGCCGGCGACGGCGAGGACCCCTTGCTCACCTGATTGAGCCGGTGATCGGTGATCGTCGACTTCTCGGCGTGCGTCGCGCCCATGGTGCGCAGGTAGTAGGTCGTCTTCAGGCCGGAGAGCCAGGCGTCCTTGTACAGCGCGTCCAGCTTCTTGCCGCTGGGCTCGGACATGTACAGGTTCAGGCTCTGGGCCTGATCCAGCCACTTCTGGCGACGGCTGCCGGCCTTGACCAGCCAGTGCGGGTTGACCTCGAAGGCGTTGCGGTAGATCGCCTTGAGATCGTCCGGCACGCGGTCGATCGGCTGCACCGAGCCATCGAAGTACTTGAGGTCGTGCGCCATCACGTTGTCCCACAGGCCGCGTTCCTTGAGGTCGGCGACGAGGTAGGGGTTGGCGACGGTGAACTCGCCCGACAGGTTCGATTTGACGTACAGGTTCTGGTACGTCGGCTCGATGGACTGGCTCACGCCGGTGATGTTGGCGATGGTCGCGGTCGGAGCGATGGCCATGCAGTTGGAGTTGCGCATGCCCACGGTCTTCACGCGCTCGCGCAGCGTGTCCCAGTCCAGGCGCTGGCTGCGGTCCTGCTGCAGGTACTGCCCGCGGGCCTCGGCCAGCTTTTCGATGGAATCGATCGGCAGGATGCCCTGGCTCCAGAGGCTGCCCTCGAAGCTCGGGTAGGTGCCGCGTTCCTCGGCCAGATCGCTGGAGGCCTGGATGGCGTAGTAGCTGATCAGTTCCATGGAGGTGTCCGCGAACTCGACGGCTTCGTCGGATTCGTAGGACAGGCGCAGCTTGTACAGGGCGTCCTGGAAGCCCATCAGGCCCATGCCCACCGGGCGGTGGCGCAGGTTGGAGGCGCGTGCGGTCGGCACCGAGTAGTAGTTGTACTCGATGACGTTATCCAGCATGCGCATCGCGGTCTTGACGGTCTTGGCCAGCTTCTCGCGGTTGATGCCGATGCTGCCGTCCGGCAGTTCCTCGACATGCTGCGGCAAGTTGATCGAACCCAGGTTGCAGACGGCGATTTCCTTGCCCGGCGCCGTGTTCAGCGTGATTTCGGTGCACAGGTTGGAGCTGTGCACGACGCCGACATGCTGCTGCGGCGAGCGCAGGTTGCAGGGGTCCTTGAACGTGATCCAGGGATGGCCGGTCTCGAACAGCAGGCCGAGCATCTTGCGCCACAGCTGGATGGCCGGCATGCGCTTGAACACGGTGATCTCGCCCGCGTCGACCTTCGCCTCGTAGGCCGCGTAGGCCTCCTCGAAGGCGGTGCCGGTCAGATCGTGCAGGTCCGGCACGTCGTTGGGCGAGAACAGCGTCCACTGGCCTTCTTCCATGACCCGCTTCATGAACAGGTCGGGAATCCAGTTGGCGGAGTTCATGTCGTGGCAGCGGCGGCGCTCGTCACCGGTGTTCTTGCGCAGCTCGATGAACTCCTCGATGTCCTTGTGCCAGGTCTCGAGGTAGGCGCAGACCGCGCCCTTGCGCTTGCCACCCTGGTTGACGGCCACGGCGGTGTCGTTGACGACCTTGAGGAACGGGACGACGCCCTGGCTCTTGCCGTTGGTGCCCTTGATGTGGGCGCCCAGCGCGCGGACCGGGGTCCAGTCGTTGCCCAGGCCGCCGGCAAACTTGGACAGCATGGCGTTGTCGTGGATGGCGCCGTAAATGCCGCCCAGATCGTCCGGCACCGTGGTCAGGTAGCAGGACGACAGCTGCGGACGCAGGGTGCCGGAGTTGAACAGCGTGGGCGTCGACGACATGAAGTCGAAGGACGACAGCAGCTGGTAGAACTCGATCGCACGTTCCTCGCGGTCGATCTCGTTGATCGCCAGACCCATCGCCACGCGCATGAAGAACGCCTGCGGCAGTTCGAAGCGCGTTTCGTCGCTGTGGATGAAGTAGCGGTCGTAAAGCGTCTGCAGGCCCAGGAAGGTGAACTGGTTGTCACGGTCCGGCAGCAGCGCGGCGCCGATCTTGTCCAGGTCGTACTGGCACAGGGCGCTGTCCACCAGCTCCAGTTCGGCGGCGCGGTGGATGTAGGCCTTCAGGTAGTCGGCGTACAGGCCGCGCATCTCGCCATGGGTCGGGTAGGCGTTGGGCATGTCCAGGAAGGCCATGGCTTCGTGGCGCAGGTTGTCCAGCAGCAGGCGGGCGGCGACCTGGGAGTAGTTCGGCTCGGATTCGATCAGCGTGCGGGCGCAAAGCGTCAGCGCGGTCGCCAGTTCGTTTTCCTTGATGCCGTCGTAGGCGTTCTTCAGCGTCTCGGTGATGACCTTTTCGCCGTCGACATCGGCGATGCCTTCACAGGCTTCGGTGACCACGCGGCGCAGACGCATCTCGTCCAGCGGCACCATCTGGCCGGCGGCGTTGGTCACGCGCAGCGACGACTGGCCCAGCGGCAACTCGGCGGTCTTGGCGATCTCGCGTTCGCGGGCGCGCTCGGCGCGGTAGATCACGTAGGCGCGGGCGACCTTGTGTTCTCCCGAGCGCATCAGCGCCAGCTCGACCTGGTCCTGGATGTCCTCGATATGCGTCGTGCCGCCACCGGTCAGGTTGCGGGTGACGGCCTGGGCGACCTGCCTGGCCAGGTTGCGCACCTTTTCATGCACGCGGGCGCTGGCGGCGGCGCCACCGCCTTCCACGGCCAGAAAGGCCTTGGTCATCGCGACCTCGATCTTGCTCGCATCGAACGGCGTGACCTTGCCGTTGCGACGGATGACCTTGTAGCTGCCCGGCGCGGTGGCGCTCAGTTCGGGTTGGCTGTGGGTTTCGCGCGCAGCGGCGGGCGCGCGCGGCGTTGTTTCTTTGGAGAGGTTGGAGGCCTCGGTTTGCATCTGGGAATCCCCCTGGGAGCTGCGACTGGGACCCATCCGGTTGGTCCCGACCCGTTGGAAGTTAATTCATCTGCAAGGCGCGTCAACCCCAAATATTGTGGTTGACAAGCCTCCGGACCACTAGATGTAGTGTCCCTGCGCGAACAACCCTGTGGATAAACCGTGGGTGAAACCCGTCAATCGCTTGACGCGCAAGCGTTTACTGCGGATTGAAGATTCGGTGCATAACCGCTGCGACCGATCGTCGGTTGCCCGTTGAAACGCGCATTCGCGAACCGGTCGATCCCGGGTGATCGCAGTGCAACATGCGCAGCTTGATTTCACCCGCGCTTCACCGCCCCGCGGCATCGGTTCCGATAGTGGTGCCGGAAGGCGGATGGGCGTGATTCTGTGATGCGATGCAATATCGCGGCGCGCTCGTCATACTAGGCTGAGCGCGCAGTCGCCGATTCCCATACAAGATCAGTCATCCAGGAATTTCATGATCGTTCCCGTTCTGCTCGCCGGTGGATCCGGCACCCGTCTGTGGCCGATGTCCCGTGGCCTGTTCCCCAAACAGTTTCTGAAGCTCGCCGGTGACCGGACCATGCTCCAGGCCACCGTGGCGCGCAGCGCGGCTCTGCCGGATGTGCAGCCTCCGATCCTGATCTGTGGTGACGATCACCGCTTCATCGTCGCCGAGCAGTTGCAGCAGATGGGGCAGACCGAGTCGACCATCGTGCTCGAGCCCATGGGGCGGAACACGGCGCCCGCGGCGGCCGTCGCCGCCACGCTGGTCGCCGAGCGTTACGGTCGGGACGCGGTGCTGATCCTGATGGCGGCCGACCACGTCATCAGCGACACGGCCGGATTCGCCAAGGCCGCCGAGTCGGCGGCTGCACTGGCCGCTGACGGCAACCTGGTGACCTTTGGCGTGACGCCGACCCGGCCGGAAACGGGCTACGGCTACATCCAGACCGGCGATGCGGTGGGCGAGGGCTTCAAGGTCAGGACCTTCCGTGAAAAGCCGGATACCGAGACGGCCGAGCAGTACATCGCCAGCGGCGATTTCCTGTGGAACAGCGGCATGTTCGTGTTTCAGGCCGGCACGCTGCTGGACGAGTTGCGCGAGCATGCGCCGGCCATTCTCGATGCGGCCGTGGCGGCGGTGAGCCAGGGCAAGGAGGATCTGGACTTCCTGCGGCTGGACAAGACCGCCTTCGCCAAGAGCCCGGAAGATTCCATCGACTACGCGGTGATGGAGAAGACCGACAAGGCCGCGGTGGTGCCGCTGAGCGTCGGGTGGGACGACGTTGGCTCCTGGACCTACCTCGGTACGGTCAACACGCCCGATGCCGACGGCAACGTGCTGCAGGGCGACGTGCTGACCCACGACACGACCAACACCTTCGTGCGCTCCAATGACGGCCGTCTGGTCGCGACCGTGGGGCTGGACAACGCCGTCATCGTCGACACCACCGATGCGGTGCTGGTCGCCACCCGCGACCGGGTGCAGGACGTCAAGGCCATCGTCCAGCAGCTCAAGGCCGCGAAGCGTTCCGAGGCGCTGCATCACGCCACGGTCTACCGGCCCTGGGGCAGCTACGAGACCATCGCGCTGGGCGACCGGTTCCAGGTCAAGCGCATCGTCGTCAAGCCCAAGTGCAAGCTCTCGCTGCAGATGCATCATCACCGCGCCGAGCACTGGATCGTCGTGCAGGGCACCGCGATCGTGACCAAGGGCGACGAGACGCTGACGCTGACCGAGGATCAGTCCACCTACATCCCGCTGGGGACCACGCATCGCCTGGAAAACCCGGGCGTGATTCCGCTGGAGCTGATTGAAGTGCAGTCCGGCAGCTATCTGGGCGAGGACGACATCGTCCGCTTCCAGGACGACTACAACCGCGCCTGAGCTCATGTCGGGTGACGTCGCAAGCGCAGGCGCTGTCACCCGGCCGTTCGCCGCGTTCCCGCAGACCCCGTTCCGGGTGGTCGACGCCGATGGCTTTCGCGTCGGGGACTGGGCCACCGCGCCTGCCGATCGGGACGACGACAAGTCCACCCTGAAGTCACGGCTGGCCAACGAAGTCGCCGCGATTCACGATCTGCAAAGACAGCTGTACGCCGAGGCGCGTCGCGCGCTGCTGGTGGTGTTCCAGGCGATGGATGCGGGCGGCAAGGACAGCACCATTCGCGCCGCGTTCTCCGGGGTCAATCCCACGGGGGTGCAGGTCACCGCGTTCAAGGTGCCGACGCACCGCGAGCGGGCGCATGACTTTCTCTGGCGCGGCAGCTTGGCGTTGCCGGCGCGCGGGCACATCGGCGTGTTCAATCGCAGTTACTACGAGGATGTGCTGATCGCGCGCGTGCATCCCGAACGCTTCGGCCTGCACGATGACCCGGGTTTCTGGGACGAGCGACTGCGGTCCATCGCCGCCCACGAGCGGCATCTGGCCTTCAATGACACGGTGGTGCTGAAATTCTGGCTGCACCTGTCGCCGGAGGAACAGCAGCGGCGGTTTCTGCGCCGGTTGCGGCATCCGGACAAGCACTGGAAGTTCGACGAGGCCGACGTGCGCGAGCGCGAGCACTGGGATACCTACATGAACGCCTACCAGGCGGCCATTCGCGCGACGCATTGTGACTGGGCGCCCTGGTATGTCATCCCCGCCGATCACAAGCCCAGTGCGCGGCTGCTGGTCGCGCAGACCATCCGGCGCACGCTGGACGCCATGGACCCGCGCTATCCGACCGTGTCCGATGAGCGTGCGCAGCGGCTGCAACGCCTGGCGCGGGCGCTGGGGCAGGAGTGAAAATTCGCTGTGTTTCCGTGCGCTCGGTTAGGCTGTGAACAGGCTGCATGCCAGGGAGCACTGATTGGTTCGCATCATCAAGTGGCGTGAATCAATCAGTGTTTCTTCAAGGGAGAGCAGGATGCACCCCGTTCGCATCGTCGGGATCGTCGCGCTGGTTGTCGGCGTGGTACTGATCGCGCTGGGCTACAACGCCTCACAATCGTTCGCGGAGGAATTGTCGGAGTCGCTGACCGGTCGTTATTCCGACGAGACCACCTGGTATTTCATCGGCGGCGTCGCCAGCGCCACGCTGGGCCTGTTGCTGGCCGTGTTCGGAAAGAAACGCTGACAGGCCGCGCATCCCCGCGCCCCAAGGACGACACATGACCATTCACATCGAACTGATTCCGCTGATCTCCATCGCCGCCGGCGTCGCGATTCTGCTGGTGCCGCGACTGCTCAACTACATCGTGGCGATCTACCTGATCGCCGTCGGTGTGCTCGACATGCTGGGGATGTAGGCCGCAGGACCCGTCCGCGTGGCCGTCACGGGCCCAGATAGGACGCGTTCATGCGCTGCCAGTCGTCGTCCTGGATGACTTCCAGCAGCGCCGGATTCAGCTGTTCGCGCAACGGTGAACCCTGGGCCACGACGAAGGCGTAGTCCTCGGGGCGCACGAGCCGATCCAGAACCAGCAGCTGGGAATAATCGCCGGAGTTGAGTGTGGTGCGCAGAATCGGCGCGTCGTGGACCACCGCGTCCAGATCACCGTCGTTCAACGCCGAGACCGCGGCCTCCAGGCTGGAGAACGTGGTCGGGCGCACGCCCGCCCCGGTGAGGTAGTCGACGGAGGCGGAATCCGCCAGCGCGCCGACCCGCACCTTGGGCAGATCGGACGGTCCCGTTACCTGGCTGGTGAGCTGCCCCACCGTGAACGCCGAGGCGATGGCGGCGGTGAAGCTCGACACGGTGATCACGCTGACGAACATCCAGATCAGCGCGACCAGTCGACCGGCGGGGGTGACGGGTGCCTTGTCGCCGTACCCCACCGTGGTCATCGTGACCGCGGACCACCAGAATCCGTGGCCGATGCCCTGGCTGGCCGATCCGCCGAACTGCTCGGCGTTGTGCCGTCGCTCCAGCACCCAGATCAGCATCCCGACCAGCAGCAGCACGAAGACCAGGACCGCGACCGCGGACAGGAACTGCCAGGACAACAGCGTCGTCAGCGTGGCGAGCAGGCCGCTGCGTGCCTGCGGCGTCGCGATGCCCAGGCCGGCGTTGAAGTAGGGCAGGGTGAAATCGATGCGCCGTTCGCGGTCCGCCGTGACGGTGATCGCGCCGATGCCGACATCGATGCGGCCGGATTCCGTCGCCTCGATCAGCGCGCCGGCGGACGGCTGTTCCACCAGCACGTAGTCGAGCTGCGCGAGGGACGCCATGCGACGCCAGAGGTCCACGGCGAGACCGGACCACTGGCCATCGGGCTGCTTGATGACGAAGGGCGGCGCCTGTTTGACGCCGACGCGCAGCTCGGCATCGGCGAGTGGTGTCGTTTCCAGCGGAGTGGTTTCCAGTGCCGACACGGGCCCCGCGCCGCCGCAGATCGCCAGCATGAACGCGGGCACACCTATCCACCGTTTTCCGAATCGCCGCATTGATCTGCTCCTTGTCATCCTCGAAAAAACCTAGCACGGACCGTCCGGGACGAGGCCGGACTGTCCATCCGCTCCTCTGGCCGACCGCGCGGATCGGCCGGTGTTCCCGATCGCGGTTGACGGCGAGCTCGCCTAAACTGGGCGCATGGATATCGAAACCCTCGCGGACAATTTCGAACTGCTCGGTCCCTGGGAAGAGCGTTACCGCTATCTGATCGATTTGGGCCGACAGCTGGAACCGATGCCGGAGTCGGAGAAAACCGAGGCCAATCGCGTGCGCGGCTGCATGAGTCAGGTGTGGCTGACCCACGAGGTCAGTGACGACACGCCGCCGAAGCTGCATTTTCGCGGTGATTCGGACGCGCACATCGTCAAGGGGCTGATCGCGCTGCTGTTCATGGCCTATTCCGACAAGACGGCGGAGCAGATCCGTCAGACCGACATCAAGGCGCTGTTCGGGCGCCTGGGGCTGGAGAGCCATTTGTCGATGAACCGCCGCAACGGCTTTTACGCCATGGTCGAGCGCATCCGCGCGCTGGCCGGGCAGCCGGCCGAGGCCTGAGTGTCGGGAGGCGCGCGCCGTGTCTCAGTGATCCAGGCGCCGTGAACGGCGTCCGCCCAGCGGCAGTTCGTGCAGCCAGATGCCCGGCGCGGACGGGCCGGAGAGCCGGATCAGCGCCTTGGCCACGTCCTCCACCGATATGGCGCGATAGCGCGTCGGCAGCACAGGATTGACGAGCGGCGCGATGCGCTGGCCCAGCGCTTCCGCCGGTCGGTGTTCTTCGCGGTCGCCGAGCAGCAGGGATGGGCGGACGATGTGCACGGTGTCGAGCCGGATCCGGCTCAGGCCGATCTCCATCTCGCCCTTGACGCGGCTGTAGAAGCTCATCGAGCGACGGCTTGCGCCGACGGCCGAGAGTACGGTGAACACCTCGGCGCCGGCGCGGGACGCGCGTTCGGCGCAGTGCAGCACCAGATCCCGATCCACCGCTCGCAGCCCGTCGCGTCCGGACTTCGCCTGTGTGGTGCCCAGGCAGCAGATCACCCGGGTGGCGCGCAGCGCGTCGGTGAGCGCGACTGCGTTGGCGAAATCGATCTGACGGGCGGGGAAGCCTTCCACGGAATCCAGGGGGCGTCGCACGACGGCGTATCCCACGGCGCCCTCGGCGGCGAGCTGGCGGCACACGGCGCGGCCCACGGCGCCCGTGGCACCCAGCACGGCGATGGAACCCGAGTCGACTTCGGACACTGACTGCTCCTCCGGTCTGATCTGGCGCCTGTTGATGCGATGCCGCGCGTCTTCTTCGCGGCGTCGCTGTGGAATCCGAATCGCGTTGACAGGCCCTGGGCAACGCCGGTCACCACGCGCCGGCCTGCCCCGCGACCGGAAACACTAGCACGGGATTTGCATTTCTCCGATTCCGGCGCCCGGCATGGAATTGCCGGCCCAGGCGGTTGATAATCAGCGGTTCTTCAATTGAAGTCAGGGATGGACACCGCCGGGTTCATCCCTGGTCAAGACAGCATCAGAACTGCCGACAAGGAGACAACGCGAATGGAATATCTGGTCACCGGGGCGACGGGGTTCATCGGACGATTTCTGGTCGAGGAGCTGGCCCGTCGCGGCGTGGTCCATGTGCTCGTGCGGGAACAGTCCGCCGACAAGTTCGAGGGTCTCAAGGAACGGCTCGGGGATCTGGGCAAACAGCTCAGGCCCGTCTGGGGCGATATCTCCGATCCTGCCGTCGTGAGCGATGCCAAGACGCGCAAGGCACTGGTCGGCCAGATCGATCACGTGTTCCACCTGGCCGCCGTCTATGACATGAACATGGACGACGAGGTGGCCGATCGCATCAACAACGCCGGCACGCGCAACGTCGTCCAACTGGTCAACGATCTGGCCACGGCGGAGCACACGCCGACGCTGCATCACGTCAGTTCGGTCGCCGTCGCCGGTGGCGAGTTCAGGGGCACGTTCATCGAGTCGATGTTCGATGAGGGGCAGTCGCTCAACCACCCGTATTTCCGGACCAAGTTCCAGTCCGAGGGCATCGTGCGCGACGAGGCGCAGGTGCCGATCCGGATCTACCGGCCCGGCATGGTGCTGGGGCATTCCGAGACCGGCGAGATCGACAAGATCGACGGTCCCTACTATTTCTTCAAGGCGATCCAGCAGATCCGCGACCATGTGCCCAAGTGGATGCCGCTGCTGGGCATCGACGGCGGCAAGATGCCGCTGGCGCCGGTGGATTACGTGGTCGACGCCATGGTGTTCCTGGCGCACAAGGACGGGCTGGACGGGCAGGTGTTCCACCTGGTCGAGACGCCGTCGCCGAGCGTGGCCGACGTGATGTCGGCGTTCTTCAGCGCCGCGCACGGTCCCGAGATGGCGTTCACCTTCGACGCCAACGGCCTGCCCAAGCTGCCTGGCGCGCTCGCCGACCGGGTGGCCAAGCTGCCGGGGCTGGACCTGGCCAAGCGCAGCCTGTCCAGCTCGCTGGGCATTCCGATCTCGGTATTCGGCTACGTGCGCAGCCAGGCGGTGTTCGACGATGCGCAGACCCGGCATGCGCTGGCGGACTCGGGCATCGAATGTCCGCACCTGGCCAGCTATGCGGAAACGCTCTGGCGGTTCTGGGAAACGCACCTGGATACCCATATCAGCGTCAGCAAGTCGCTGCTCAAGCGGGTGCGCGGCAAGACCGTGCTGATCACCGGGGCATCGTCCGGCATCGGGTTCACCACCGCGCGCAAGCTGGGCAAGGCCGGCGCCAAGGTGCTGCTGGTGGCGCGGACCCGGGAAAAGCTGGAGGAAACCCAGGCGGTGATCGAGCGGCTGGGTGGCGAGGCCTGGGTTTATCCCTGCGACCTCAACAATCTGGAGGCGATCGACGACATGGCGGCGCAGGTGCTCGCCGAGCATGGGCAAGTCGACATCCTGATCAACAACGCCGGTCGCTCGATTCGCCGCGGCGTCGCCGAGTCGCTGGACCGCTTCCACGATTTCCAGCGCACCATGCAGCTCAACTACTTTGGCGCGGTGCGTCTGATCCTGGCGCTGCTGCCGTCGATGACCCGGCACGGCAAGGGGCAGATCATCAATGTCTCGTCGATCGGCGTGCTGACCAACGTGCCGCGCTTCTCCGCCTATGTTGCCTCCAAGGCGGCGCTGGATGCCTTCGGGCGTTGCCTGTCGGCCGAGGTCAAGCACACCGGTATCGAGATCACGACCATCTACATGCCGCTGGTGCGCACCCCGATGATCGCGCCGACCAAGCTCTACGACTACGTGCCGACCTACACGCCGGATCAGGCCGCTGACCTGCTGGTCAAGGCCATCGTCGAGCGGCCCAAGCGCATCAAGACCGCGCTGGGGCAGGCGGGTGAGCTGTCCTACGCGCTGTGGCCCAAGGTCAACGATTTCGTGCTGTCGCAGGGTTACGCGCTGTTCCCGTCGTCGGCCGCGGCCCGTGGCGACGCACTGGACGAGGACCAGGACCGCCTGACGCCCAAGGGCGTGATCTTCGCCAACCTGTTCCGGGGCGCTCACTGGTAGACATCCGCCGATCAGGGCCCGTGGCCCCGGTCCGGCGTTGCCGGGCCGGGGTTTGTCGTTCATGTGGCGGAAAATTCGGTAGCCTCAGCCCATGAGACTCGGTTGGCGACAGTGGAGCGCGGCATTCGCGGTGGCCTTGCTGCTGCACGTGGGTCTGTTCGCCTTGCAGTGGACGCGTTCCGACCTGCGCCGCGACCGGGCCGTGATCTCGCTGGATCTGCGTTCGCCGGAAAACCTGCCGGAGCCGGTGAGTCTGCCCAGCTCGCTGGCCTTCGCCTGGCAACTCGGTGCCGAGCCGGATGCGACCCGCCCGCTGCCCGAGTCGGTGCCGCGTCCGGCGGCCACCACCCGGTCGAACTTCTCCGCGACGCTGGGGGGGCAGTCGCTGGGTCTGGAGGCGTTGACCGAACCCGCGGTCGTCGCGGCCGCGAGACCGCCGTCACCCTCGCCAGCAACTGTCGCGGCGGCGCCATCCTCCGGACAGCAACCGACGGCCACCACGAGCGCCCGGCCACCGGCTACCGAGTCGTCCAGGGTTGACGGCGGTGTGTCCGCGACCGTGGCGGCTCGTGAACCGGAGCCAGAACCCGAACCAGCGCGGCCCGCACCGCCGCCGCGGGTGGAACCGGGTCCGGCCCCGCCGGATCAGGTGAGGCTGGTCGAGTCCGATCCTGACGAGGAGGAAGAGCAACCGGTTGCCGACGCGGTCAGCCCGGTGGCGCCCGTGCCGGAACCCGAGCCCGAACCAGCTCCGTCGCTGGCGCTGGCCGATGCGCCGGCTGAACAGGAGGACCGGCAGGATGAACCCGAACCGGTGGCCGAGCCCGCGCCCTCGCCGGAGCCGGCTGCATCGGAACCCGCGCGCGAGGAGCCGGCGCCACCGACGCCGGAGCCTGGTCCGGTCGAACCGGTCGACCAACCGCGGGACGAACCACCGGATGTCGATCTGGCGATCACCCAGGCCCTGTCCGAGACGCCCAGCGTGAGCACGCGCGAGGCGTTTCCGCCACCCGAGACGCGGCAGCCGCCCGTGCCGCGGCCCCTGCCGCCTGTCCCGCGCCGCGACCCCGCGGCCGACATCGACCGCGCGCTGACGGAGACGCTGGATCGGCTGGCCGTCGCGCCGGCATCGCGATCGACGCCGCCGGTGGAGTACCGGCTGCCCGCCCCGGAGTTCGAGCCTGATCCCGCGGACCGATCATCGTCACCTCGGGCGCCGAATCGAAACGCGGAGATTTCGCGCGCATTGTCGGGTGTGGAATCACAGTTCGGTCAGGATCAGAGCGCACCGACGCCTCCGCCGTCGCTACCGCGACCGTCGACCACGGATCGCGGCCCATCCGCGCCCGCGACGACCGCGCGATCGGCCCCGCCACAGCAAGCCCCGAGCGTGCGTTCGCAACTGCCGCGCGCGACTGTCGGCCGGCCGGCGGATCCGCGGTACGACCCCACGGGTCGGCCCGGCGCCTATTCCGTCAACGCGGATGATTTCTTCTCGCGGGTCGCCGAACACATCTTCGACGTGAATGACCGCCTCGTCGGTCGCCTGCCCGAGAACGCCCGGCGGCTGGTGCTGGATGTGCGCTTCACCATCGACCGCGCCGGGCGGGTGATGCGCGTCGAGCTGATCAGCAGTTCTGGTGACGCCCGTCTGGATCAGGCCGCCAGGGAGGTCATCTGGCGTGCATCCCCGATGCCGCAGATGGCGCGGGACATGGGCAGCGAGACGCTGGAGCTGACGTTCCCGGTGATTGTCGCGCGCTGACCACCCGGCGGATTCACCGTGCGTTGACGCAGGCCGACATAGGGTCGGACGGGTCATTGATCGGGAGCCCCGAATGAAGGTCGATCATCGAATTCGCAGGATGGTGTTTTCGGACGTGCTGATGCAGAGCGGTGCAGGCCCGTCCACGCCCATTGCCTACGCCAGTCTGACCACACAGTGGGAGGCGGCCGGGCTGCGAAAGATGGATTTGCAGCTCTCCATCGAGGACCTCAGCGCCGCGGGCCTGATCCGAGTGGACTATGCACCGGGGGAGGGCGACTGGCTCGTGGTGCTGACGCCCTTGGGTGCGCGGCACTTCCGGCGCCGGTCGGCCTGGTCATGGACGGGGTTGCGCAGTCGTCTGAGTATTCGGCGTGCGCGGCTCAGGGCCCGTCGTCGGCGGGCCCTGCTGCGCCGGCCGGGTCACGATGAGCTGGAGCGGCGTCACGCGTACTGACGCGAACGCTGCGGGGCATGCTCAGCTGCCCGCCTGCTGCTCCTCGACCCAGTTCCGCACGCGGGCTTCCAGCAGATCCAGCGGCATCGCTCCGGCGCCCAGCACGGTGTCGTGGAAGGCGCGGATGTCGAAGGCCTCGCCCAGCGCGGCCTCGGCTTCGTCACGCAGTGCCTGAATGCGCAGCTGACCGATCTTGTAGGCCAGCGCCTGACCGGGCCAGACGATGTAGCGGTCCACCTCGACGATGATGTCGTGTTCGGTCTTGCCGGCATTGTCCATGAAGAACTCGATCGCCTGTTCGCGCGACCAGCCGAGGGCGTGCATGCCGGTGTCCACGACCAGACGCACGGCGCGCCACATCTCGTAGGTCAGTGCACCGAACTTCGAATACGGATCCGCGTAGAAGCCCATGTCCTCGCCCAGGCTTTCGGCGTAGAGGCCCCAGCCCTCGACAAAGGCCGTGTAGCCCCAGCCGTAGCGGCGGTACCAGGGCAGCTCGCCCAGTTCCTGCTGGATGGCGATTTGCAGGTGATGGCCCGGCACTGCCTCGTGCAGCGTCAGAGCCTCCATCTCCCAGCTCGGTCGGGTGTCCAGCGCATAGGTGTTGGCGAAGAAGTTGCCGGGGCGGCCGCCTTCCAGCGATCCCGGCTGGTAGTAGGCGGTGGTCTGCGATTTTTCGGCGTAGGCCGGCACCGGCACCACCCCGTAGGGCGTACGCGGCAGGTGGCCGAACAGCTTGACCAACTCGGGGTCGGCGCGCTTGGCGATGTCGCGATAAGCCCGTAGCAGCGCGTCCGGCGAGTCGAAGTAGAACTGCGGATCGCTGCGCAGAAACTCGAAGAAGGACGCGAGATCACCGTCATGCCCCGCCTCCCGAGCAACCGCGATCATGGCCTTGCGGATGCGGCGCACCTCGGACAGGCCGATCTCGTGAATCTGGCGCGGTCTCAGATCCGTGGTTGTCCGTGCCTTGACGTTGTAGGCGTACCAGGCTTCGCCGTCGGGCAGTGAAGACATCGCGATGTCTTCTCGCGTGCGCGGCAGGTAGACCTCGGTGAAGAACTCGTGCAGCCGCAGGAAAGCCGGGCGGATTTCCCCGGAATAAAGGGCCTCGGCACGCTGCTTCAGCAGCGCCTGCTGGTCCGCGGCGATACCCTCGGGCATGCGCTGAAACGGCGCCATCAACGGGCTGTCGGCCGGCTTCTCGGGAATCTGGTTGAGGATTTGCTGCGGCACTTCGCGCAACGTGACCCTGGGTGGCGTCGCGCCGACCTCCAGGCCGCGTTGCAGCCAGATCAGCGTGTTGCTGATCAGCGTCTCGACTCCCTCCAGGCGCGCCAGGATGTTGCGGTAGTCCGCCACGTTGCGCGTGGGCATCAGCGCCAGGAACTGGGCGAGGTCCTGGTGGATGCCGGAGAGCTGGCTGATGGGCATCTCGTCGGAGAAGAACCGCTGGCCTTCGACATCCTGTCGCAGCGAGGCGAGGAACAGGTCGTAGTTGAACCGGTCCGCGTCCGACAACCCGTCCCGGTCGATACCCTCGATGATCGACAGCGCCCGCCGTGAGTCCGCCTCGCGGCGACGCTCCGCCAGTCGGGAGTTGTCAGTCCAGCGGTCCTGGTATTTGGCGATGCCGATGTAGGTGCCGAATTCCGGTGACTCCAGCATCGTCCAGTCGAAATAGAGTTCGGTCAGGGCGTTGAACCGATCGGCCTCGCTCATGCCCGCGACCGGAGCGGCCAGCGCCGTCTCCCGGTCCAGCAGGGCCTGGCGTTCGGCGGCGTAATCGGCCCAGGCAGGCGTGATGGCCAGCGCCAGGATCAGTCCTGCGCAGCGACAAAGTCCCTTCATGCGATTGAATCCTTGAGCGTCGGAGTCAGGCGGACGCCTGGCGGCCGCGGGTGCGGCGAGCATGCACGCTGCCGGCAAGGTCGCGCAGCAGGCCGTCGCTGTCGTCCCAGCCCAGGCAGGCGTCGGTGATGCTCTGGCCGTAGGTGAGGTTCTCGCGCGGTCCGATCTTCTGGTTGCCCTCGACCAGATGGCTTTCGATCATCACGCCCACGATGCGCTGGTCGCCACCGGAGATCTGACGGCCGACATCGCGTCCGACTTCCATTTGCAGGCGGTGCTGCTTGCGGCTGTTGGCGTGGCTGAAGTCGATCATGATGCGAGGCGCCAGACCGGCGTCCTCGATCAGCCGGGCCGCCGCCCCGACGGCGTCGGCGTCGTAGTTCGGGCCGGAGGCGCCGCCACGCAGGATCACGTGCGTGTCGGGATTACCCTTGGTGTTGAAGATGCCCATCATTCCTTCCTTGGTCATGGACAGGAAGTGATGCGGATGCTGGGCGGACATCACCGCGTCGGCGGCGATCTTGACGCTGCCGTCGGTGCCGTTCTTGAACCCGACCGGGCAGGACAGACCCGAGACCATTTCCCGGTGCACCTGGGACTCGGTCGTGCGGGCGCCGATCGCGCCCCAGCTGACCAGGTCGGCCACGTACTGCGGCGTCAGGATGTCCAGGAACTCCACGCCGGCGGGCACGCCCATGTCGTTCAGGTCGATCAGCAGCTGGCGTGCCGTGCGCAGGCCGTGGTTGATTCGAAAGCTCTCGTCCAGATCCGGGTCGTTGATCAGCCCCTTCCAGCCCACGGTGGTCCGTGGCTTCTCGAAGTAGACCCGCATGAGGATCAGCAGATCGTCGGACAGCGCCTCGCGCAGCGGCTTGAGATGCTCGGCATAGTCGATGGCGGCCTGCGGATCATGGATCGAACAGGGGCCCACGACCACCAGCAGACGATCGTCCTCGCCGGACAGGATGCGCTGGACTTCTCCCCGGGTTTGCGACACCAGCTGGCTCGCGGCTTCGGTGATCGGCAGTTCGGCCTGGATCAGGGCGGGCGTGGCCACCGGGCGAATGGAGTCGATGCGTAGGTTTTCGGTGGGTTGCATGGTGTTGCCGCCGGGGGTCGGGTCAGATCGCAAAGGGCGGCCATGCTAGCAAAAGGGACCGCTATACTTCAGCCGCGGAAGACGACGAACGGCGGCTCACAAGCCGTCCCACCGCCCGGACCGATTCGAGGCTGCGAAGGAATGCGAGATTGGCTGCTGCCGACCCTGCTGTCGGCGACGTTCATCATTGGGACCGCCCAGGCCTATGAGCCGGTCGGTTTTTCACATAGCAATCAACATCTTCTGATGCAGGTGCATGGCCTGCCGGAGCTGGGTCGCGCCGTGGCGCCGGAGGCCGACGGTCTCGGCTGGGGCCTGGATGTCGACTGGACCAGCGAATACACCACCGATACCAGCGGCACGGCGGGTGCGCCCGGCAGCGAATCCATCGTGCTGGACGCCGAGTCGGTGCGCGTCGCGCTGCGGGGCGCGGTCAACCTGAGCGGCTGGCTGCTGGAGGCAAACATCCCGTATGTCACGCATACCGGTGGCGGGCTGGACGGCTTCATCGATGACTGGCACGACTTCACCGGGTTGCCTGGCGGCGGGCGCGATCAGGCGCCGCGGGACCGGCTGCTGGTGCGCTACGAGCGCGACGGCCAGGCGGTGATCGATTTGCAGGAGGCCACCGGCGGCATCGGCGACATCCAGCTTGGACTGGCCCGTCCCGTGGGGCGCACGGTTGTGCGTCTGGCGGTGAAACTGCCTACCGGTGACGCGGACAAGCTCACCGGTAGCGGGGGCGCCGGAGGTAGCATGACCGTGGACTTTCGGGGGCCGTCCGGAACCTGGTGGGGCACCTTTGGCGGGGTGGGCGCGCTGGTGATGGCCGATGGCGATCTGCTGCCGTCGCAGCAGCGCCGCTGGGCCGGTGTGGGCTCGCTGGGCCTCGCGTTGCGCCTGCACGAACGGCTGGACGCGAAAGTGGAGGTTTACGGCCATACGCCGTTGTATCAAGATTCCGCGCTCGGCCAGGTTGCCCGCGGGGCGCTGGTCATCACTACCGGCGGCGCACTGCGGCTGTCGGAGACCACAACGCTGGATTTTGCGGTGGCCGAAAACCCGGTCGCCAAGAGTTCGCCCGACGTGAGTTTCCACTTCGCGCTCCGGCACGCCATCTGACGCTTCCCACCCCAACCCGAGCCGCCATGTCACCAAGCAGCAAGCTGAAGCTCCACGGTTTCAACAATCTGACCAAGAGCCTGTCGTTCAACATCTACGACGTCAGCTATGCCCGGACGGCTGCGCAGCAGAAGGAGTACATCGAGTACATCGATGAGGCCTACAACGCCGAGCGTCTGACCGCGATCCTGACCGAGGTCGCCCACATCATCGGCGCGAACATCCTCAATGTCGCGCGGCAGGACTACGATCCGCAGGGCGCCAGCGTGACCATGCTGATCTCCGAGGAACCGGTGGGCGGGCCCGACAAGGAGTCGGTGGTCGCGCATCTGGACAAGAGTCACATCACCGTTCACACCTATCCGGAGACGCATCCGGACCACGGCATCTCGACGTTTCGAGCCGACATCGATGTCTCGACCTGCGGGGTGATCTCGCCGCTGAAGGCCCTGAACTACCTGATTCACAGCTTCGAGTCCGACATCGTGATCATGGACTACCGGGTGCGGGGCTTTACGAGGAACGTCCGCGGTCGCAAGCACTTCATCGACCACAAGATCGACTCCATCCAGAACTTCCTGGATCGCGATATCAAGGAGCGATACCAGATGGTCGACGTCAACGTGTACCAGGAGAACCTGTTCCACACGAAGATGCGGGTGAAGGAGTTCGACCTGGACGACTATCTGTTCGGGGAGGGCGTCAAGGACCTGGACGACAAGTCCCAGCGTCGTATCCGGTCCCAGGTGCATCACGAATTCGAAGAGATTTTCTACGGCCGGAACATGCCGAAGTGAACCGACGTCGTCGCGTTGAGCGAGTGGCGTCGGAACGCATTCGATGACCGCGCCGGTCGACATCGAACTGGCTCGCACGCACTGGACGACGGTGGCCTGGGTGGGGGGGCTGACGCTGGCCCTGCCGCTGGTGGTCTACTGGCTGGCCGCGCGGATCACCGGTCTGCCGGTTCCGGGGTTGCTCGTTGTCGCGGCCGCGGGCGGCGCCCTGTTCGGGTTGATCCTGATGGCCACCCGCGCGAGCCGGGCAAGAATCGATGCCGGCCAACTGCAGCTGGTCGCCGGCGGGCTGTTCCGTCATCAGGTGTCGCTGGACGCACTGCAACTCGATGCGGTGCAGATCCACTATCCGCCGCGTCGCCTGGGCCAGGTGATCGGTCGCCGGCTGAAGGGATTGTCGTTGCCGGGCGCGCACCTGGGCTGGTTCTCGATGCCCTATGGACCCGCGTTCGTGGTTGGGCCGGCGGAAACGCCGGTGCTGGAAATCCGCACCGGTGACGGCGCGATTCTGCTGGCGGTCGCCAACCCGCAGGATGCGCTGACGCGTCTGCGGTCGGTCGTATCCGATCGCTGAACCCGGCGCCGATCAGACCCAGTAGGCCAGCGTCGTCATCACCCGGGCGACCCCGCGCATCATCCAGCGCACCGGGCGGGGCAGTTCGATGCCGCCGGCATCCCGCGCCGCCTGCCCGTGTTCGGCTTCGTCCTGTTTCATCTGCTCGACGATCGCCCGGCTGCGCTGATCGCCCGCCGGAAGTCGGTCCAGGTGGCCATGCAGATGTTCCTCGACCTGACGTTCGGTTTCCGAGACGAAACCCAGGCTGACCCGGTCGCTGATCAGTCCCGCGGTCACGCCGATGGCGTAGGAGCCGGCATACCAGAACGGACCCAGGCGGCTGGGCCGGCTGCCCAGTTCGCCCAGGCGCTGCGCGCACCAGGCCAGATGATCCTGCTCCTCGTCCGCGGCCACCAGGAGTTGCTGACGCAGCGCGGGGTCGGTCGCCACCGAGGCCTGGCCGTGATAAAGCGCCTGAGCCGCCACCTCGCCGGCGTGATTGACGCGCATCAGCCCGGCGGCGTGCGCGCGGTCAAGATCGCTCAGCGGGGCGTCCCCGGTGTCGCCTGTCGCGTCGGGTGTCGGCCGCTGATGTGGTGGTCTTGGATTCAGGGCCACGTCCAGGCCGCGCTGGGCGGCGATCAGCCAGCGGTCGAAAGTCGTCAGATTGCGGGCGGTCATGGGTATCATTCTAAGCATGAATATCTCTCCCGACCGCCTGGATGCCACCCTGTCCGATGGGCTGGCCCCGATCTACGTCGTCGCCGGGGAGGAACCGCTGCTGGTCACCGAATCGGCCGATGCGATTCGCGCCGCCGCGAAGGCCGCCGGCTATACCGATCGCCGGGTGCTTCACGCCGAGGGGGGCTTCGACTGGTCCGAGCTGCGCAGCGCCGGGCGGGCGATGTCGCTGTTCGCCGAGAAGACCCTGATCGAGGTGCATCTGCCCACCGGCTCGCCGGGCAAGGACGGTGGCGCGGCGATCAAGGAGGCGGCGCAGGCGCCGCCGCCGGACACGCTGATCCTGATCATCTGCTCCGAGCTGGACAGCCGCAGCCGCAACAGTGCCTGGTTCAAGGCCGTCGACAAGACCGGCGTGACCGTCTACGGCTGGACGCCGAAGGGCCGTGAACTGCTGCGCTGGCTCAACGCGCGCCTGCGGCAGGAAGGCCTGGAGGCTGATCCCGACGCCGTCGCGCTGCTGGCCGAGCGCGTGGAGGGCAATCTGCTCGCCGGCTCGCAGGACATCGCCAAGCTGGCCCTGCTGAATCCGGGGCGGCGGATCGACGTGGACCTGATGGCCGATGCCGTGGCCGATCACGCGCGGTTCGTGGTCTTCGACCTGATCGACAAGGCGCTGGCCGGCCCGCCGGAGGCGGCGCTGCGCACGCTGGACCGGCTGCGCGAGGAAGGGGTGGAACCGTTTCCGATCGTTGCCATCCTTGCCGCGGAACTGCGCAAGTTGGCCCGGGTGGTCAGCGCCCGCGATGCCGAGGCCGTCTGCGCGCAAATCGGCGTGTTCCGTCGCCGGATTCCGGTGATGGTCGCCGCCGCGCGTCGGCATTCGCCCGCGTCCGTGCGCTGGATGATGGCCGTCGCCGGTCGCGCGGATCGGGGTGCCAAGGGCGTGGATCGTCATGACCCCTGGGATGACTTGCTAACATTGGTATGGGTTCTGGCCGCTGGCCGTGATGCGCGGAGCTGGATGGCAGCCTCGGCCGCCAAGCTGGAACCCCTGAATGCATGACCTCGCGGCGGTTTTCCCGTCGCGACGCGGAAGGTGAACGGACGAGAATGAGCGCGACAGTCAGCGAGATCGAGACCCGGGACGTTGGCGCCTACATGCAGGCGGTGGGGGAGCGTGCGCGTGCCGCATCCCGCAGCACCGCCGTGGCCGAGCCGGGCGCGAAGAACGCCGCGTTGCTGGAACTGGCCGAGCGCATCGTCGACGGCCGTGCGCGGATCAAGGACGCCAATGCGAAGGACATGGCGGCTGGACGGGCCGCCGGCCTGGATGCGGCGCTGCTGGATCGTCTGGAACTGACCGACGCACGCATCGAATCCATGGCCGACGGCGTGCGCCAGATCGCCGGCCTGCCGGACCCGGTTGGCGCCATCACCGGCATGAACGCGCGGCCCTCGGGCATTCAGGTCGGCAAGATGCGCGTGCCCCTGGGCGTGATCGGGATCATTTACGAGTCGCGCCCGAATGTGACCGCCGACGCCGCCGCGCTGTGCCTGAAGGCCGGCAACGCGGTGATCCTGCGGGGCGGCTCCGAGGCGATTCACTCCAACCGGGCCATTGCGGAACTGATTGGCGAGGCGCTGGAAGCCGCCGGCCTGCCGGCCGATGCCGTGCAGGTGGTGCAGACCACGGATCGCGAGGCGGTGCGTCATCTGCTGACCATGCCGGCTTATGTCGATGTGATCGTGCCGCGCGGCGGCAAGGGCCTGGTGGCTTTCGTCGCCGAGCATGCGCGCGTGCCGGTGATCAAGCATCTGGACGGTATCTGCCACGTGTACATCGATCGCGATGCCGACGCCGCCAAGGCCGTGGCGGTGGCGGTCAACGCCAAGACGCAGCGGCTGGGCACCTGCAACACCATGGAAACGCTGCTGATCGCCGAATCACGCGCGGCCGAGCTGCTGCCCGCGCTGGCCGAGGCCTACCGCGACGCCGGCATCGAACTGCGGGGCTGCGAAAAGACGCGATCGCTGGTGGCCGACGTGCTGCCTGCCACCGACGAGGACTGGGCGACCGAGTACCTGGACGCGATCCTGTCCATCCGCATCGTCGACGATGTCGATGCGGCCATGGCGCATATCGCCCGCTACAGCTCGGGGCATACCGAGAGCATCATCACCGAGAACCTGACCGCGGCGCGGCGCTTCCTGCGCGAGGTGGATTCCAGCTCGGTCATGGTCAATGCCTCGACCCGCTTCGCCGACGGCTTCGAGTACGGTCTGGGCGCCGAGATCGGCATCTCCACCGACAAGATCCATGCCCGCGGCCCGGTGGGGCTGGAAGGGCTGACGTCGGAGAAATACGTGGTCTACGGCGATGGGCATTGCCGGCATTGAGCCCACGCGACTGATCATGGGGCCTGCACACTGAGCGCTCCGATCGGCATGCTGGGGGGGACCTTCGATCCGGTTCACCTGGGGCATTTGCGAATTTGTGTGGAGTTGCGCGAACGGCTGGGCCTGGACCATGTCCGGCTGGTGCCGAATCGCGTGCCGCCGCATCGTGACGCCCCGCGCGCCGGCAACGCCTTACGTGCGCAGTGGATCGCCGACGCCATCGCCGACGAGCCGGGGCTGGTGCTGGATACCGTCGAACTGGATCGCGATGGACCGTCCTACACGGCCGACACGCTGGCGGTGATGCGCGAGCGCTTTCCGGACCGGTCGCTGATCTGCATCCTGGGTCAGGATGCCTTCGACGGGCTGGTGACCTGGCATCGCTGGGAGGACATCGGCTCGCTGGCGCATGTCGTCGTCGTGCCGCGGCCGGGCACGCCCGGCTCGCCAGTGGAGTCGTTGCCGGGGCTGGTTCGCACCGACCGCATCGAGGATCTTCAGCAGTCGCCACACGGGCGTCTGCTCGCCGCGGAGGTCACGCCGCTGGCCGTCTCATCCACGCAAGTCCGTCGCCTGCTGGTGCAGGGACGCAGCATTCGCTACCTCGTGCCTGACGCCATCTGGCGTTCCCTTCAGTCCAATCCCGGAGCAATCCCCACCAATCCATGACGCTTGATGAACTGACCAATCTGGCGACCGAAGCCATCGACGATCTCAAGGGGCGCGACATGCGCCAGCTCGAGGTTGCCGACCTCACCTCCGTGACCGACCGCATGCTGCTGGTCACCGGCACCTCCAACCGCCACGTCAAATCCATCGCCAACGCGGTGATCATGGCGTCCAAGCAGGCCGGACGAAGGCCGCTGGGTGTGGAGGGGCTGGACCAGGCCGAGTGGGTGCTGGTCGATCTGGGCGATGTGGTCGTGCACGTGATGACGGCGCAGAGCCGAGCCTTCTACCAGCTGGAAAAGCTCTGGAGTGCGCCCGCCGATCAGAGCACGTCGAACGACGACGCCACGGCCGCGCACTGAGCGCGGCCGTTATCGGGTTTCGACATGCGGATCCGCCTGATCGCGGTGGGCCGGCGCATGCCCAAATGGGTGACCGCCGGTTACGATGAGTTCGCCAAGCGAATGCCGCGCGAGTGTCGCCTGGAACTGGTGGAGATCAATCCGGGTGATCGCAGTGGCGGGGACGCGGAACGGGCGCGTCAGACCGAGGCCGACCGCATTCTTGCCAAGCTGGGCGACCGGGATCAGGTGATCGCGCTGGATGAACTGGGCCGGCAGGCGACCAGCCGCGGCTGGGCGGAAGCGTTCGAGGGCTGGTTGCATGGCGGCGGCGACGTCGCCTTCATCATCGGCGGGCCCGATGGTCTGGACGAGCGGGTGACGCAGCGCGCTGATGCGATCTGGGCGCTGGCGAAGATGACCTTGCCCCATGCGCTGGTCCGCGTGGTGGTCGCCGAACAGGTCTACCGCGCCTGGAGCATCGTCAGCGGGCATCCCTACCATCGTTGAGCAGCCGGGTCATGAACCGGCTGTGCGGGTCCTCCACATAGGGCTCGAACGGATCGCAGAACGCGAATCCGTGGCGGGCGTAAAGCCGTCGCGCCGGCGCATAGGGCTCGGCGGAACCGGTTTCCAGGCTTAGTCGCTCCAAACCCATCCCGCGTGCCTGCGCCAGCAGGTGGCGCATCATTGCGTCACCGACGCCCCGGCGCAGCCAGGCCGCCGCGGTGCGCATCGATTTGATCTCGCCGTGTGCCGGCGTCAGCGCTTTCAGCGCGCACATGCCGACCAGGGTGTCGTTGCACCAGACGCTCCAGAAGCGCACGCCCGGACCGCGCAGTCCGCTGTCATCCAGTGCATGCACGCTTTCGGGCGGCGACAGACTGGCTGCCGTGAGCAGGTGCTCACGGAGCAACGCCCGCACCGCCGGATCGTCCAGCGTGTCGCCGCGAAACTCCAGCACCGGCGTGGGCCTGTCCATCGGCTCACCCTGGATTATTGCCGGGTGGCAGCGGGCTGGGCGCCTCGATCGGCAGCTCGACGTCTCCGGTGATGGTCACGGTGCCGGGCAGATTGATCGTGCGCGGATACTGGATATCCGCCGAGGAGAAGATCGGGCCGACCCGGTCGCCCGGCAACAGCCGGATCGACACACCGGACAGGCGACCGCGTTCGCAAAGTATTTCGGCGTCCGGTGAGCAGCCGTAGAAGTAGGGCGTCGTGCCCGAATCATGCTCGTTGACCACGCCCATGCTGTCGGCCCAGGGGAAGGTCGTGGTGTTGCGAATCGCGGTGATCTGGTCGTGCAGCGTGACCAGTTCGCCATCGCGCTCCAGCCCCATGCCTACGAACACGATCGGATCGATCGCCAGCGAGTTCAGTTGCAGCCGCGCGGTCGGCAGTCCGGCCATGACCCGGGACTCGCCGTCCGGCACGGTGTAAACCGGCACGAACACTTCGGCGTTGAGGTCGGCGGCTCCGCCCAGCACGAGGCTGACCGAACCCAGATCACAGGTTGCCGAATCGCCACCGTCGCAGACATAGGCGGGCGCGCGACCGGAGGGCGATGAGGCACCGACGCGGATGTCGTCCATGCTCGCCAGGCTCAGGCCTTCCTTGAGATAGCGGAATGCCGCCGCGCTTTGTCCGGCGGGGTGGTAGCGATCATCGACCAGCGTGTCGTCGGGATCGGTGTTGGGTTGGGTCATGCACACGACGGGGATGACATCGGCCGCGCCGGTGTCGCCGCGCAGCTTGTCCTCGAACCAGGCGAACATCAGCTCGGACACCGCCAGGCGCTCCTGGCCGATGTCACCGTCGCCGTCGGCATCCACCGCCAGCTCGCAGTGGACGATCTCGTCGATGTCCATCGATGTGCGCTGGCCGGTGTAGGGCGGCTGCTGGGTCACGGTGAGCGGATGGCCGCCGGAGACCAGCAGAAAGCGGACGTCGTTGCCCGAGCGTGCGAAGCAGCTCGCGTCGTCATAGGCCTCGTTGAAGTCGAACAGCGTGTCGCGCACGCCCTGGATGTGAAACACGTCGGCCGTGGTCGGCACGCCGGTGGTGGCGTCGCAGTAGTCGGACACGCCGTTGTGCCCAAGGGTGTTCTGGATGTCCGCGCTGGTGCGGTTCAGCACCATGGCTTCGACGAACGCCTGGTTGATCAGCGCCGGTGTCGGCTGTCCGTTGGACAGTGTCCCGCCCTCGACGGCGAAGCCGAACAGCAGGGTGATCCAGTAACCCTTGGGCACGTCGTTGGCGTGCAGCGAATAACGCAGATCGTTCCAGGTGCCTTCGGGAATCAGTGCGTCGAAGCGCTCGCGCGGTGGGCGGCCGGTGGTTTCCAGGGTATCGGTGGTCGATGCGGTGTATTGCCAGCCGCCGCCATAGCTGTAGCCAAGCATGCCCACGGCCGGGTCCGCGGTTTCGCCGTCACCGGTCGGGGCGAGTCGCGTGTGCTGGTCGTTCATCAGCAGCGACGGTCTGGCGTCGTCCACGGCGGCGCTGCTGATGTGGTCCGGATTGGCGGCGTCGAACTCGAATGCGTAGATCGAGTCGCCGGCACCGGCGGACGATTCGCCGCGAAGGTGCTTGATCGCCCAGTCCAGCAGCTCGTTGTGGTCCAGCCCTTCCAGCTCGCGGCTCATCAGCCCGATCTGCCCGCCGGACTGACCGAAGCCGCGCTGCGAGAAGGAGATGACGAAGTAGCCCGCGTTCCAGGCGGCCAGCGCGGCCTGGTTGTCGACGAAATGCGCCGGTTCCACCGAGAAGTCCGGATTCTTCGCGCCACCGAAGCCGTGGCTGTGGACCACCAGCGGGGCGTGGCCCAGCTCGCCGGCTTCGACATCGAACAGGCCGCAGTCGGCGGCCGTGGCCGCGCCCGGGCAGGCAATGCTGCCCAGCGCATCCGGGTGCGGCACGTAAACGGTCATGTCGATCCGCGTACTGTCGTGCAGGGTCTCGAAGTAGGCATCGAAGCAGTAGCCGAGGCCGGCGGCCAGCCGGGCGTCGCGGTCGTCGCAGGCGACCTCCACCGGTGGCGGTGCGTCCGCCTGAACGACGATTTCCGCCGTGGCCGATGCAGTGGCGCCATCGGCATCGCGGGCGGCGTACTGGAATCGGTCCGCGCCGGTGTAGTCCGTCGGCGGGGTGTACAGCAGCGTGTCGTCGGCCTGGCGCTCAAGCGTGCCGCCCGCGGTAGTGAATTCGGGCGCGCTGTCGAGCACCAGATCATCGCCGCTGTCGTTGGCCAGCACGTCGAGGGCATTGTCGGAGGAGTTCTCCGTGACCGTGAACAGGTCGTCGACGGTGCGTGGCCCGTCACCGCCGGGCGGTGTGGCCGATTGGCCGCATGCCGTCAGTGCCAGCAAGATCGCCGGAATCAGCAGTCGTGTCCGGGCGGCCAGGTCCGGGATGTTTCTCATTGTGTGCTCCCCATCAGCGCAGTGCGGCGCCGCCGTGTTCCGAATGGCGCGCGAGCGATCAGTATGACTCACCCGGTCGGAGCGGCCATTCTCTTCGCTCTGAGGGCTTACGATGCCATGCGATAATTCCCAGCATGAACAGAATACCGTCCGATGGCGTTGATCCGGCGCATGTCGATTTTCATCTCGCGTCCGCCTCGCCCCGCCGCCGGGAGCTGTTGTCCCGGGCCGGCTATCGTTTCGTCGTCCGCCCCGCCGACATCGACGAGACCGCCGATGTCGATGATCCGGATGTGCTGGTCGTTGCGCTGGCCGAGCGCAAGGCCGCGGCCGTGGCCGCGGTGGTCGACGGTCCGGTGCTGGCCGCGGATACGCTGGTGGAGGTCGACGGCGAGGTGCTGGGCAAGCCGGCTGACGAGGCCGATGCCCGTCGGATGCTGCGAGCCGTCTCCGGCCGCGCGCATCGGGTGCTGTCCGGCGTCGCGCTGGTGCACGCGGGTGGTCTGATCAGCCTGGGCACGGCGACGACCGTGTTCATGGATCGCTGGAGCGATGACGACATCGCCGCCTACTGGGCCTCCGGCGAGCCGCAGGGCAAGGCGGGCGCCTACGCGATCCAGGGGCGGGCCGGCGACTGGGTCCGTCGCATCGAGGGCAGCTACACCGGCGTGGTCGGGCTGCCGATGGCGGAAACCCGCGAACTGCTCGGCTCGGTCGGCATCGGGGCGGCATGCGCATGAGCACGGAGATTCTGGTCAATGTGACCACGCAGGAGACCCGCGTCGCGCTGGTCGAGAGCGGGCTGGTGCAGGAGGTTTTCGTGCAGCGCGAGTCGCGCTACAGCGTGGTCGGCAATCTGTACAAGGGCGTCGTGCGTCGGGTGTTGCCGGGCATGCAGGCGGCCTTTGTCGATGTCGGTCTCGAACGCACGGCTTTTCTGCACGCCCACGACATCCTGCCCAACGGCGAACTGCCGGTTGGAGAGGAGCCGGCGATCCAGGAACTGGTCCACGAGGGCCAGGAAGTGCTGGTGCAGGTGGTCAAGGACCCGCTGGGCACCAAGGGGGCGCGTCTCACCACCCAGCTGAGCATTCCGTCCCGCTATCTGGTGTTGCTGCCGTATTCCTGTCATGTCGGCATTTCCGCACGCATCGAGGATGACGAGGAACGCGCCCGCCTCAAGCGCACGCTGGAGTCGGTGATTGAGCAGGAAGGAGCCACCACGGGGTTCATTGTTCGCACCGCGGGCGAGGGCGCCAGCGAGGAGGCGCTGCGGGCGGACGTGCAGTTCCTGATCAAGCTGTGGGACTCGATCCGTCGCAGCGCCAAGGACGCGCCAAAGGCGGCGATGGTGTACGGCGACCTGCCCATGGTCATGCGGATCCTGCGCGACCTGCTCGGCACCGACGTGGATCGGGTGCGCATCGACTCATCGGAGAGTTACGAGCGCGTGGTGCGCTTCGCCCGGCGCTTCATTCCGGAGGCCTCCGACCGCATCGAGCTCCACGACGGTGAGGGACCGATCTTCGATCTCTACAGCGTCGAGGACGAGATCAACCGGGCGCTGGACCGCAAGGTGATGCTCAAGTCCGGCGGCTACCTGATCATCGATCAGACCGAGGCGATGACCACGGTGGACGTGAACACCGGCTCCTTTGTCGGCCATCGCAATCTGGAAGAGACGATCTTCAAGACCAATCTGGAGGCCGCGCAGTCGCTGGCCCGGCAGCTGCGGCTGCGCAATCTTGGCGGCATCATCATCGTCGACTTCATCGACATGCAGGACGAAGAGCACCGTAAGCAGGTGTTGCGCGTGCTGGAGCGGTCGATGGCGCGTGACCCGGCGCGTAACGCGATTTCCGGTGTCTCCCCGCTCGGGCTGGTGGAGATGACCCGCAAGCGCACGCGCGAGTCGCTGGAACATATCTTGTGTGACGTTTGTCCGACCTGTGGTGGGCGTGGCTCGGTGAAGACCGTGGAAACCGTCTGCCACGAGATCTTCCGCGAGATCATGCGCAGTGCCCGCCAGTTCGAGGCCAAGGAAATGCTCGTGATGGCGTCCAGCGACGTCATCAGCCGACTGCTGGAAGAGCAGTCGACCGCGCTGGCCGAACTCGAGGACGCGGTCAGCCTTCCTGTGCGTTTGCAGGCCGATGCCGTCTATACCCGGGAACAGTTCGATGTGGTGCTCGTCTAGGAACGCGGGTCCGCAAGTTGCCTCGCCCCCTTTGGAGCCGATGGAGCACGACCTGAATGCAGCGTAGCCGACGCCGGCTCTGGACCTGGACCGTCACCACGGTTGCCGGCGGCCTCGTGCTGGCGGCGCTGGTCGTGGGCGTGTTCCGGCTCGCCGTGCTTGCCGCGCCCAGCTACAAGCAGGACATCGAGGACTGGGTCGCCGGGGTGATGAACCGCCCCGTGGACATCGGCGGCATGGACCTGACCTGGCGGGGGCTGCGCCCGACGCTGAAGTTTTCCGATGTCGCGCTGCAGGGCGTGAGCCCGATGACGCCGGCCCTGGAAGTCGCCGAGCTGGAGCTTGGCTTCACCCTGTCGGATCTGGTCCGCGGGCGGATCATGCCGGTCGCGATCAACGTGGTCGGTGCCGTCGTCGAGATCGTGCGGGATATCGAGGGCACCGTGCGGATTCGGGGCGTCAATGTCTCCGGCGAAGGCGGGAGCACACTGGTCAGCGAGCAGCTGGCCGGGCTCGCCAATGTGCGGATGTCGGATGCCAGCCTGCTCTGGCACGACCAGTTCCGTGACCGCCCGCCCCTGTGGTTCCGCGACGTCGACATGGACATCGATCGCATCGGCACCGACCTGGACATCGACCTGTCTGGCACCTCGCATCTGGGAGGGGGGCGTGCGCAGGCGACGATGCGGCTCTCCCGCTCCGCGGACGGCACGCTGCTGGGTGTGGGCGGCCGCGCCCGCATCGAGGCGCTGGAGCCGGGTCCGTGGATGGACGCCTGGTTGCCCACGCCGATCGGTCTGATTGGCGATCCGCTGGAGCTGTCCACGCAGTTTTCCTGGGCGCGGGGCGAGTCGGTGGTGCTGGACGGGCAGGTGCGCGCCGACCGTCTGCGTCAGGTCAGTGGGCCTGGCGCGATGGATCATCTGCGCGCGGAATTCGGCGCGACGCTCGACGCCGCTCAGCAGCGTCTGGTCGTGCGCGATCTCCAGATGGGTCGGGACGGTGCGGACTGGACCGCGGATCGCGTGGTGGTTGAGAGGCAGGCGTCCGAAGCGCGGCGCTGGCTGGCCGTTCAGGCCACCCACCTACAGATGGAGAGCCTGCTGCCGTGGTTGGCCGGGGTGGATCCGTCCGGGTTGATGCATCGGGTGACCGGGGATGTCAGTGATCTGCTGGCCGAGGCGGAATGGTCGGATTCGACCGCCGACGGTCCGCCCGAGCTGTCGCTGACCGCCAGGCTGAAGGGGGCCGGCCTGATCGCCGAAGGCGAGCAGCCCGCGGTGCGGGGTCTGTCGGGTGTGCTGAGCCTGACCCAGGACCGCGGTGCGCTGGAGCTGGACAGCGAAGATGTCACGATCGAACTGCCCGCGACGTTGGCGCATCCGGTCGAGCTGGATCAGCTTGCATCGTCCGTGCAGTGGCAGCGGGAAGGCGAGCGCTGGCGGACGCGCCTCACCGGTTTGTCCGCCGCCGGTCACGCCGCCCGCGCGAACGGTTCGGTGGAACTTGTGCTGGGTGGCGAGGCGCCGGAGCTGGACGTGGAACTCGCGCTGTCCAGCGAGGACGCGACCGCGCTCAAGTCGCTGATCCCGCGGCAGTGGCATCCGAACCTGCGGGCCTGGCTGGAGCAGGGCGTCGTGCAGGGCCGGGTGGGCAGCGGGCGGCTGCGTCTGGTTGGTGCGGTCGACGAGTTCCCGTTCCGGGACGGTGGCGGGACGTTCCGGCTGGAGCTGAATATCAATCCGGGCACGCTCAGCATCGGCAAGGGCTGGCCGACCATCGACGACGCCGTTGCCCGGCTGGTCATCGACGGTGAATCGCTGAGCGTGGATGCGGTCTCGGGGCGCATCCTGGGCGTTGCGCTGACGCCGGCGACGGTGACCCTCGACGATTTCCGAGACGCGGTGCTGGTCGCCGAAGGCGGGGCGAACGGGTCGCTGGACCGGATGCTGTCGTTCCTCTCCAATTCACCGTTGTCCGGGCAGGTGGGCTATCTGGACCGGGTACTGGAACCACGTGGCTTCGGTCATCTCGATCTGGCGCTGGAAATCCCGTTGAAGGACATTCAGGCCACGCGGTTTGACGGCACCGTCACCTTGACCGGCATCGAGTTGCAGTCCAGCCAGATGCCCGATGTGTTCCGAGATGTGCAGGGCACGATCGGTTTCGGCAACGACGGTCTCACCTCGACCGGATTGAAGGGCGTGTTCCGCGAAGCGCCCGTGCGTGTGGAGCTATCGACCGTGCAGCATCCGGAGGGACCGTCGACGCAGTTGTCACTGCAAACACCCGTGCGCTTCGATACCACGGATGATCCCTGGGCGCGCCTGCTTCCGGAGGCACTGCGGCGGCGCCTCGACGGCCACGCCAGCCTGCATGCGGAACTGATACTGGGGCGCGAGCTTCCGCAATCGCTGACGGTGACATCGGATCTGGTCAACGCCGTCTCCGCGCTGCCGGCGCCGCTGAACAAGCCTGATCCCGAGTCCAAGCTGCCGATGCGCCTGGAACTGCCAATCCACGCCGAATGGCCGCGGATCACGCGCGTGGAGCTCGCCGACCGTCTGGTCGCGCAGGTGCGCAGCGAGGAAGGCCGCTGGCTCGCGGCCGCCGGGCTGGGGTTCGGCGGCGGCGGCCAGCCGGGCATTCCCGATACCGGCGTCGTGGTCACAGGGACGGCGCCGGAGGTGGATGTCACGGAGTGGGCGGCCTGGCTGGGCGGGCTGGCGAGTCAGCAGGAGGGGGCGGAGGCCTCCGTCACGGTGGATCTCACCGCCGGGCGACTGGCGGCCGGCCCGCTGCGCCTGGGCCAGCAGTCCATTCGCGGCCAGCTGGACGGGCAGGGCGCCGAGTTCTCGCTGGCGGGCGCGGCCGAAGGCACGCTGCGCTGGGAGGCCGCGGGTCGCGGTCGCTGGGAGGCGCGGCTGGATCATCTGTACACGGAGCGACTGGCGAAGATGGACGGCCCCGACAGCGATGGGGAGCCCATGGAGGTCCCGCAGCGCTGGCCGGCGATCGATGTCGAGATCGCCCATTTGCAGGTCGCCGATCTCGACGCCGGACGGCTCACCTTCAAGGCGGAGCCGCGTCCATCCGGGATTTCACTGGAGACCCTGCGGCTGGAAGGTGGTGAGCTCGATCTGGAAATGGGCGGTTACGCCGCGCGACCGGATGATGTCACGCGGGCCGGGCTCAACGGCGTACTGGAGACGCCGCGCATCGACAAGGTGATGTTCGCGGCTGGTTTCGTGCCCAATGTGCGCGCCGAGTCGGCCCGCATCGTGCTGAACCTGGGATGGCCCGATTCGCCGGAGGGCCTGCATCTGGAAACCGCCACCGGCGCACTGGATGTCAGTTTTCGCGACGGTGCGCTGGCGGCCGTCGACCCGGGTGCCGGGCGGGTGCTCGGGCTGTTCTCGTTCTATGCTCTGCCCAGGCGCCTGTTGCTGGATTTTCGCGACATGACCGAAACCGGGCTCACCTTCGACGGCATCGACGGGCACTTCCGCATCAGTGGTGGGCGGGCGCAGACGGAGGATTTCGCGGTGTCCGCGCCGTCGCTGACCATCGACGTCCGGGGGGCGGTCGGATTGACCGACAGAACGTATGATCAGGTCATCACCGTGTATCCGGACATATCCTCGGGTGTCACCCTTGCCGGGGCGTTGTTCGGAGGACCGGCGATGGGTGCGATCCTGATGATTGCGCAGGAACTGCTGGACCGCCCGCTGAATCAGGCGACTCAGCTGACCTACCACCTGGGTGGGACCTGGGACGACCCGGTCATTACCCGCAGGGGCGTCGAGACTGCGCCGTCGCCCGCAGAAAAAGGACCACGATCATAATGCGAGTTGCTGCCATTCAGATGAATTCCGGTCCGGACGTGCGGGCCAATCTGCGCAAGCTGGGTGAACTGGTGACGCCGGCCGCCGACGCCGGGGCGCGCATGATCGTGCTGCCGGAAAACGTCGCCCTGATGCCCAGTACGCAGGAGAGCCGGGTGCATGCGGCGGAGGTCGAGGGCGAAGGGCCCATCCAGACCGCGCTGGCGGACCTGGCGCGCAAGAACCGGATCTGGCTGATCGGCGGGACGATTCCGCTGAAGGTGCCGGGCGAATCCGAGCGGGTCGCCCCGGCGCTGCTGGTCTTCAACCCCGATGGCAAGGTCGTCGCCCGCTACGACAAGATTCACCTGTTCGACGTCGAAGTGCCGGGCGAGGCGCGGCGGCAGTACCGCGAGTCCGACGACTTCGTCGCCGGCAGCGAGGTGCGCTGCGTGCAGGTCGACGATGTCTGCGTCGGGCTGTCCATCTGCTATGACCTGCGGTTCCCGGAGCTCTACCGGCTGCTGGTCGACCAGGGCGCGCAGGTGCTGGTCGCGCCGTCGGCGTTCACCGCGCAGACAGGCCGGGCGCACTGGGACCTGCTGTTGCGGGCTCGCGCGGTGGAAAATCTCGCGTTCATGATCGGCCCCAATCAGACCGGCGTGCACCCGCGTGGCCACCAGACCTGGGGCCATTCGAAGATCATCGACCCCTGGGGACGGACGCTGGCGGCCGCCGAAACCATGCCGGGTTTCGTGCTGGCCGATCTGGATCTGGAACTGCAACGGCAGACGAGAACACGGTTCCCGGTCTTGACCCACCGGCGCATCGGCCGCATTGAGGATGCATGAGTACTGAACTGATCGAACAGGCCCGCGGCGCGCTGCTGGAGCCGACCGGGCTGCGCGACCATGATCTCGACACCCTGCTGGGCGCGATGATGCGTCCCGGGGTGGACTACGCGGATCTTTATTTTCAGCGTTGCCGATCCGAATCCTGGATGATCGAGGAAGGCATTGTTCGCAGTGGCAGCTTCGATCTGGAGCAGGGCATGGGCGCGCGGGCGCTGTCCGGCGAGAAGGCCGGTTTCGCCTATTCCGACGAGTTGCATCTGCCGGCGCTGGAAGCCGCCTCTTCCGCCGCCGGCGCGATTGCGCGCACGGGCGGAGTGATGCAGGCCAACAAGAGCGATCAGCCGCCGGTGCCGGCGCGTTATGGTCGGATCGATCCGCTGACCTCGCTGCCGACCGCGGACAAGCTGGCGATGCTGGAGCGGGCCGACAAGGCCGCCCGCGCCGCCGATTCGCGGGTGATCCAGGTCATCGCCAACGTGGTCGGCGTGCATGAGGAAATCCTCGTCGCCGCGTCCGACGGCACGCTGGCCGCCGACATTCGCCCGCTGGTGCGCTTCAGCATCCAGGTCACGGTGGAGCAGGACGGGCGGCGCGAGCGTGCGCATGCCGGCGGTGGCGGCCGGTTTGGCTACGACACCCTGGAGGCGGGTGACCGCATCGAGGCGCTGGCCCGCGAAGCCGTGCGCATCGCGCTGGTCAAGCTGGAAGCCCGGCCCGCACCGGCCGGTGCCATGCCCGTCGTACTCGGCCCGGGCTGGCCGGGCGTGCTGCTGCACGAGGCGGTGGGCCACGGTCTGGAAGGCGATTTCAACCGCAAGGGCAGCTCGACCTACAGCGGTCGCGTTGGCGAGCAGGTCGCCGCGAAGGGCGTCACCGTGGTCGATGACGGCACCATCGCCGATCGTCGCGGTTCGCTCAGCATCGATGACGAGGGAACGCCGTCCGGACGCAACGTGCTGATCGAGGACGGCGTGCTGCGCGGCTACATGCAGGACAAGCAGAACGCGCGGCTGATGAAGGTGCCGACCACCGGCAATGGGCGCCGCGAAAGCTACGCGCATCTGCCCATGCCGCGGATGACCAACACCTTCATGCTGGCCGGGCAGGCCGATCCGGCCGAGATCATCGCCTCGGTGGAGCGTGGCATCTACGCCGTGAACTTCGACGGCGGGCAGGTGGATATCACCTCGGGCAATTTCACCTTCACGACCTCCGAGGCCTACCTCATCGAGAACGGCAAGGTCACGGCACCCATCAAGGGCGCGACACTGATCGGCAACGGGCCGGATACCCTCACGCGCCTGTCGATGATCGGCAACGATCTGGAACTGGATGGCGGTATCGGCGTCTGTGGCAAGGACGGCCAGTCGCTGCCCGTCGGTGTCGGCCAGCCGACGATCAAGGTGGACGAGCTGACCGTTGGCGGCACGCAAGCCGGGTAGACGCGGTCGCGCCGGCCCGGCCCGGAGTCACCAGATCCGGATCATCGGCGGCGACTGGCGTCGACGTCAGATCACCGTGCCGGACGCGCCGGGATTGCGGCCCACCGGCGACCGGATTCGCGAGACGCTGTTCAACTGGCTGGCGCCGCGACTGCCCGGCGCGCGCTGCCTGGATCTGTTCGCGGGCACCGGCGTGCTGGGCCTGGAGGCCCTGTCCCGTGGCGCGGCTCATTGCAGTTTCGTCGAAGCCGATGCGCGTCTCGCCGCGGGCCTGCAGTCGCAGCTGGCGCAACTCGGCGGGGCGGAGCGCGGGACGGTGGTCAGCGCCCGGGCGCCCGAGGCACTGGCGCGCTGTCTCGGCGATTTCGACATCGTGTTTCTCGATCCGCCGTTCGAAGCGGGCCTGCTTGCGCCGGCCCTGGACGCCGTTGCGGACCGGCTGGCGCCGGGGCATCGGGTCTATGTCGAGCGCGATCGGCGCGATACCACCGAGCTCGCGCCCGGCTGGCAGGTGCTCCGGGACGGGCAGGCGGGGCAGGTTCGTTATCATCTGCTGGAGTTTCAGCCCATGACCGACAGCCTCAAGGAGACGCCATGACTGGCGACGGCGTGATCGCGGCCTACAGCGGGACCTTCGACCCGATGACCTACGGCCACACCGACATCATCCACCGCGCGGCGGCGATGTTCCCCAAGCTGATCGTGGCGGTGGGCGAGAACCTGCCCAAGGGACCGGTGTTCTCGCTGGACCAGCGTGTGTCGCTGGCGCGCGAGGCGTTGCGGGGGCTGCCCAACGTCGATGTGGTCGGCTTCACTGGCCTGGTCGTGGATTTCGCCACCGACTACGGTGTGACCGTGCTGGTCCGGGGCGTGCGCAGCGTGTCCGATTTCGACTACGAAAAGCAGATGGCGGTGATGAACCGTTACCTGTCCGAATCGGTGGACACGGTCATGCTCGCGCCGTCCAAGGAATTCGCCCATCTGTCCTCCAGCCTGGTCCGCGAGCTGGCGCGTCTGGGTGGCAACGTAGACGGTGTCGTGCCCGAGGGCATTGCCCAGGCACTGAAGGCGCACTACGGCCGGTCGGAATGATCCACATGCGTCACCCCGGCCGGCTGAACCTCGCGGTCGGGCTGCTTTGGCTGGTCGCGGTTGTCGGGCAGGCGGCCGAGCATCCGCCCGGTTACGCCCTGTCCAGCGCGCATCCCGCTGCCACCGCCGCCGGTGCCGAGATTCTCGAGGCCGGCGGCAACGCCTTTGATGCCGCCGTTGCGGTGTCCGCGGCGCTGGCAGTCGTCGAGCCTACCGGGTCGGGCATGGGCGGCGGCGGGTTCTGGTTGCTGCATCAGGCCGACTCCGGTCGTGATGTCATGGTCGACGGCCGCGAGGAAGCGCCATCCGCCGCGACCGCGACCATGTTCCAGAACGATGCCGGCGAGGCCGTGTCCTCGCTGTCGCGCGACGGGCCGCTGGCCGCGGCGATTCCGGGCCAACCCGCCGCGCTGGTGCATCTGGCCGAGAAATACGGCCGGTTGCCGTTGTCGCGCACCCTGGCTCCGGCAATCCGCCTGGCGCGTGACGGCTTCCCGGTGGATGGGCATCTGCTGGCCCGCTTGGCCTACCGCTTTCAGACGCTGTCCCGGTCGCCGGCCGCGGCCCGGGTGTTCCTGCCGGGCGGAAGCCTTCCCGAACCGGGCAGCCTGATCCGTCAGCCGGACCTCGCCGCGATGCTGGAACTGCTGGCGGCCAAGGGGCGAGACGGCTTTTATGCCGGCCCGATGGCCGAGCGTCTGGTGCGCGGCGTTCGCGAGGCGGGCGGGATCTGGCAATTGCAGGATCTGGCGAGTTACCGGGTCCGGGAACGCGAGCCGATCACCTTCGAGTTGAACGGCGTGCGCGTGGTCAGCGCTTCGCCGCCGTCGTCCGGCGGTGTCGTGCTCAAGCAGGTGATGCGGGTGCTGTCGCTGACCGACGCGGTGGAGCAGCCTTCGGTGGATCGCAAGCATCTGGTGATCGAGGCGTTGCGCACCGCCTACCGGGATCGGGCCGCGTGGCTGGGTGATCCCGACCATGTCGACATGCCCATCGACCGCCTGACCAGCGAGGCCTACGCCCGTGAGATCGCCGATGCGATCGATCTTGAGCAGGCGCGCAAGAGTGACGATCTGGTGCCGCCGCAGACGCTGATCGAGGAGGGCGAGCACACCACGCATTTCTCGATCATCGATGCCGAGGGCAATCGCGTCGCCGCAACGCTGACGATCAACCTGTCCTTCGGGTCGGCATTCATGGTGCCGGGCACGGGCATCCTGCTGAACGACGAGATGGATGACTTTTCCGCCAAGCCGGGTGTGCCCAACGCCTTCGGGCTGATCGGAACCTCGGCCAACGCGGTCGGGCCGGGGCGGCGTCCGCTGTCCTCGATGAGTCCGACCTTCGTCGAGACGCCGGAGCGCGTGGCGATACTCGGTACGCCGGGCGGCAGCCGGATCATCACCATGGTGCTGCTGGGCATTCTGGAGACACTGGACGGCTCCGACGCGACGACCATCGTGTCCCGGCCCCGTTACCACCATCAGTACCTGCCCGATGCCGTCTATTACGAGCCCGGCGCGTTCAGCGACGAGGAAATGGCGACGCTGACCGAGCGGGGTTTCGTGCTCAAGAGCGCGGGGCGCGAGTACGGCAACTTCCACGCCGTGCTCTGGAACCGGGCGCAGGCAACCCTGGACGCCGCCGCCGATCCGCGCGGCATCGGTACCTCGCGCGTCGAACTGACCCCCGACGACTGAAGCCCGATGCGGCGTTGATCGCGCCTGCCGCATTGTCGCGCTTGTATTTAATTAAAAGATCAATTAATTATGTCGCCATGAGTCATGTGACCCGCAAATCTCCGGGCAGGCCGGCCGAATCCGAAGGTGTTCAGCGCGGTGAGTTGCTGGATGGAGCATTGCAGCTGTTCGCCCAGCAGGGGATCGGCGGGACATCGCTGAGTGCGATTGCGCGGCAGGCGGGGGTGACCCCGGCGCTGCTCCATTACTATTTCGGCAACAAGGAGGCGCTGGTCGATACCGTGTGGCGCGAGCGGATTCTTCCCGCGTTGCAGCCGGTCGCCGGGTTTCCGGCGCAGCAGGGCGCGGAGCTGACCGGCCGTGAGCTCGTGCTCGCATTCGCGCAGACCATCATCCGGGTCGTCGCATCCATCGACTGGCTGCCCTCGCTCTGGATTCGCGAGGTGTTGTCGCCGGACGGCCAGCTACGCCCCAGGCTGACATCGACCGTTCTGCCGCAGGTGATCGGCGTGCTCACCGAGCACATCCGGCAGGGTCAGGCGGCGGGGGAGATCAACGCCGAACTCGATCCGCGGCTGGTCCCGGTGTCCATCATCGGCCTGACCGTGTTCGCGCTGGCGGCGCGACCGATCTGGGGACGCCTGCCCGGAAACGAGGACATCGATGCCGACGGTCTGGCTCGCCATGTCACGCATCTGCTCGATCACGGAACAAGCCCCGCTCATGCGCGCTAGCTGGCTGCTACCGCTGGCGCTGGGATGCGGCCTGGCCGGGTGTGACAACGGCGAGGCGCCGATGGTCGGCCTGCTGGACTGGGATCGGGTCGACGTGGTGGCCGAGCGCAGTGAGCCGGTGACCGCGTTGCGGGTCGAGGTCGGGGATACCGTCTCCGCCGGTGATCTGCTGCTGCAACTGGACGCACAACGCGCGGACGCCGAGCTGCGTCAGGCCGAGGCACAGCTGGCCAGAACAGAGGCCCGGCTGGCCGAGCTGCGTCACGGCGCTCGTGCCGAGGAGATCGAGGCCGCGCGGGCCGATGTGGAGCAGGCCGAGTCAAGCGTGCGCGACGCCGAACAGGAGCACGCACGTGTCGCGGAACTGCGTGAACGCCTGGCGGTGGCGCAGGCGGAACTGGACCGGGCCGGCAATCGACTGGAGCAGGCGCGGGCGAGTCTTCAGGCCCGGCGGGCGGGCTTGTCGGAACTGCTCAATGGCACCCGTCCCGAGCAGCTGGAGCAGGCCATGGCCGAGCGTGATGGCGCGGCGGCGGCGTTGCAACTGGCCCGGACCAATCGTGAGCGGGTCGATGCCGTGGCGCCGGTGAGCGGCCGGGTGGACGCCATTCCCCATCGCGTGGGCGATCGCGCGCGCAGCGGTGAGCCGCTGGTCACGCTGCTGTCCGGTGCCGCGCCGTTCTGCCGCATCTATGTACCGGAACCCGAGCGCCTGCGAGTCACGCCCGGAACGTCTCTGGAGGTGATGATCGATGGCCGGCCGTCGCCGGTGCGCGCCACCGTGCGATCGGTCCGGTCCGAGCCTGCATTCACCCCGTATTTCGCGTTGCAGGGCGAGGACGCCAGCCGGCTGAGTTACGCCGCGGAACTGGTGTTGCAGGGCGACGGATTGCAGAACCTTCCCGCCGGGTTGCCATGTCGGGCGACGCTGACACCGTAGCCGCCCGGACGCGCGCGCCCTCCCGCGAGACGGTGATCCGCACCCGGGGGCTGACACGCCGTTTCGGTGACACGCTGGCGGTGGACGGCCTGGACCTGGCCGTGGGCGCCGGCGAGGTTTACGGCTTTCTCGGGCCCAACGGTTGCGGCAAGTCGACAACCATCCGGATGCTCTGCGGCTTGCTGCTGCCCACCCAGGGCGAGATCGAGGTACTGGGGCTCCAGATCCCGGGTCAGGCGGAAGCGCTGAAGCGGCAGATCGGCTACATGACGCAGATGTTTTCCCTTTACCGCGATCTCAGCACGCGGGAGAACCTGGGTTTCGTCGCCAGCCTGTACGGCTTGCCCGGACACGCGGCTCGCGATCGCATCGACGAGCTCATCGAGACCTATGCACTGGCAGCGTTCATCGACCAGCTCACCGGTACGCTCAGTGGGGGGCAGCGCCAGCGCGTTGCGCTGGCGGCGGCGGTGCTGAACCGGCCGAGACTGCTGTTCCTGGACGAGCCCACCAGCGCGGTGGATCCACAGTCGCGCCGCGATTTCTGGGATGCGCTGTTCGCGCTGGCGGACGCGGGGACCACGCTGCTGGTTTCAACGCATTACATGGACGAGGCCGAGCGCTGCCACCGATTGGCGATTCTGCAGGCCGGCCGGCTGGCCGCCGAGGGCACGCCGGACGAACTGCGCGGGCGCCTGCCGGGTGTGCCGCTGGCGGTGGATACGCCGGACCCGCGGAAGACGCAGCGGGTGCTGGAGTCGCTGCCGGAGGTCCAGTCCTGCGCCCAGATCGGCTCGCGACTGCGCGTGCTGGTCAATGCCCAGTCCGATCTCGACGCAGTGCGTCATGCCCTGGAGGCCGAAGGCATCGAGGCGCAGGCACGAGCCACGGAGCCGAATCTGGAAGATGTCTTTGTCGGGGCCACGCGCGGTCAGGTTCAGCCGTGATCCGCTCCACGGTGCAACGCTTCAGCCTGCGTCGCGTGTTCGCGGTGGTCGGCAAGGAACTCCGGCAGCTTCGCCGCGACCGGCTGACCTACGCCATGATCATCGGGATTCCGGCGACGCAGCTGCTGCTGTTTGGTTACGCGATCAATCTGGATGTGCGAGAACTGCCGGCCGCCATCGTCGATCACGCCCAGACCAGCCGCAGCCGGGAGTTCGTTCAGGCCCTGGCGCAGACCCAGGTGTTCCGGTTCACCGAGGTGACCAGCGATCCTTCCGAGGCCCGGTCGCGCATTCGCGCGGGCGAGATCAAGGCGGCCCTGGTCGTGCCGCGGGATTTCGAGCGACGCCTGCTGGCCACCGACGAGCCGGTGGCGCAGCTACTGGTCGATGGCTCCGAACAGGTGGTGCAGCAGGCCGCGCGGCAGATTGCCGGCTTCCCGGTGCGTGCGATGCTGCGCGGGCAGTCGGTGTCACCACCCGGCGGAGCGATCGAGGTGCTGACGCTCTACAACCCGCTGCGCGAGGCGCCGCTGAATACGGTACCCGGGCTGATCGGCGTGATCCTGACGATGACCATGGTCATGTTTACGGCCATCGCTCTTGTGCGAGAGCGGGAGCGCGGCAATCTGGAATTCCTGATCACCACGCCGTTGTCGACGCTGGAACTGACGCTGGGAAAGATCCTGCCATTCGTGGGTATCGGCCTGATCCAGACCACCATTGTCGTCGCGCTGGGCGCCGCCATCTTTCACGTGCCGGTACGCGGCAGCCTGCCGGACCTCTATGTTGCGGCGTTCGTGTTCATTATCGCGACGCTGGCGCTGGGCATCCTGATCTCGACGGTGGTCAGCAGCCAGTTCCAGGCGATGCAGGCGGCGATTTTCACGTTGTTGCCGCAGATCCTGCTGTCCGGGTTCATGTTCCCGTTGGAGGGCATGCCCCGCGTGGCGCGCTGGCTGGCCGAGCTGTTGCCGCTCACCCATTTCGTGCGCCTGGCGCGGGGCATCATGGTTCGCGGCGCCGATCTGACCGAGCTGTGGCCGTCGGCGGCCAAGCTCTGTCTGTTTGCGCTGATCGCGCTGACCATCGCGACGCTGCGGTTTCGCAAGCGGCTGGATTAGGCCGCGTTCCGCCACGATGCGGTGGGCGTGTTGAACCGATTGTTCCGACGAACTGAGGCCCCGCTCGCGCCGGCTGCGTTGAAAGGGCGCACGGTCTTGTGCGGCCATCCCTGGCCGCGGTTGTCTGACGCCGCTTCGCGGCGATTGATTGACACCCCGTTGTGCGCAACGGGGTGTGTCTCAGCCGCTAGCTGAACAGGCGCTTGGTGCCTTGGGTGACCAGCGTCTGGTAACCGGTGGGCGCGATGCGCGCCAGCCAGTCGATCGCGTGGGCGTCCGGGCCGATGAGCACGCGGCGCGCGTTGCGGCGCACGCCCTTGAGGATGGTCGCGGCGGCCTTGTCCGGCGTGGTGATGAACATTTTCTCGAACAGCGCCTTGCTGGTGTCCTCGTCGTGGCTGGATACGCCATCCATGTCGGAGAATCGGGCCGCCTTGGCGATGTTGGTCTTGATGCCGCCGGGGTGGACGCTGGTGGCGGACACCGGCGCGCCGTCCAGTTCCAGCTCCTGGCGCAGCGCCTCGGTCCAGCCGCGCACGGCGAATTTCGTGGCGTTGTAGGCGCCCTGCGATGGCACGCCGATCAGCCCGAACACGCTGGAGATGTTGATGACATGGCCGTCGCCGGACGCCCGCAAGTGCGGCAGGAAGGCCTTGGTGCCGTGGATCACGCCCCACAGGTTGACGTTGATGATCCACTCCAGGTCGGCATAGTCCGAGCCCTCGATCGTCGAGCCGAGCGCGACGCCGGCGTTGTTGAAAATCAGATTCACGCCGCCGAATTCCTGCGCGGTGGCATCGGCCCAGGCGTGCACGCCCTGCCGGTCGGCGACGTCCAGGCGCGTCGTGGTCACGCGGCAGGTCGGCGCCCGGTCGCGAATCTGATCGGCCGTCGCGGCCAGTCCGTCTTCGTTGACGTCGGACAGGGCCAGGTGACAGCCATCGGCCGCCAGCCGGTTGGCCAGCGCCGCGCCGATGCCGGAACCCGCGCCGGTGATCGCGGCGGTCTTGTTTGTGAAGCTCTTCATGCCGGTCGTCCTCTCCCTGAACGGTTGGTTTGTGGCGGCAGAGTATGGTCGACTTGGCCGGAATCGCCATTGACCCGGGCGCCGCGACCAGTCAGCAGCCGAGTCCGGCGGTATAAGATGCGAAGGCTCACCGAGGGGGCGACCTCACTCATGGTCGCGATAACAGGGATACGTTTGCATGCTTGAAGCAGCCTGGGCGGATTTTCAGGCCAATATCTGGCTGTATCTGTCGATGCCGATCACCAGCGGTCTCGTGGGCTACGTGACCAACGTGCTGGCGATCAAGATGATGTTCTATCCCACCGAGTTCGTCGGTCGGCCGCCGTTTCTCGGCTGGCAGGGCGTGGTTCCCCGCAAGGCGGGCAAGATGGCCGGCATCGCCTGCGACACGCTGGTGCCCAATCTGGTGACTGAGCGGGAGATCTTCGAACGACTGGACCCGGATCGCGTCGCCGAGGAACTGGAAGGGCCGGTGCTGGAGCTGGTCGATCAACTGATCGACGAGGTGATGTCCGAATTCGAACCGACGATCTGGGAGACCATCCCGCTGCGGATCCGCGACATGATGGTCCGGCGGGCGCAGCAGGACTCGCCGGAGGTCGTCGCGGAGATCATGGACCAGATCAAGGACAGTATTGATCAGGTCTTCGATCTCAAACGCATGGTGACCAGCACCCTCATCGCCGACAAGTCGCTGATGAACCGGGTATTTCTGGAAACCGGCAAGGATGAGTTCGTGTTCATCGGTCGGTCGGGCTTTTATTTCGGCTGCGTATTCGGCCTGTGCCAGATGATCGGCTGGACCTTCTACAAGGGGGATTTCCAGTTGCCGCTGTTCGGTCTGCTGGTCGGCTATCTGACCAACCTGGTTGCGTTGCGCATGATTTTCCGGCCGCAGCTGCCGCACAAGATCGGGCCGTTCACGATCCAGGGCCTGTTCCACAAGCGGCAGAAGGAGGTCGCGCAGGACTACTCGCGTCTGATCGCGGACGAGATCGTCACGCCGCGGAACATCCTGGAAGCGGTGCTGACCGGGGTGCATTCCGACCGCGTGTTCTCGCTGATCGCGCGCAACGTGCAGCGGGCGATCGACGAGCAGGCTGGTCTGGCACGGCCGTTCGTGGCGCTGGCGGTCGGGTCGCGGAAGTACATCCAGATGAAGCAGACGGCGGTGGAACGGCTGGTGAAGCGGCTCCCCGACACGCTGCATGTCGTCGATGGCTACGCCAAGGAGGCGATGGACATCGCCTCGGTGCTGTCCTCGCGGCTGGAACAACTGCCGCCGCCGCAGTTCGAGGCGATGTTGCGGCCGGCGTTCAAGGAGGACGAGTGGATGCTGATCGCCGTCGGCGCCGCGCTGGGCTTCTGCGTCGGTGTGACGCAGTTGCTGGTGTTCAAGGCCATTGCCGTGACGCCGGCGCTTACCGGTGCCGCGTCGATCATCGGCGTCGGCTGAGCGGTGATGCGGCCGTGTGGAATTCCGGCCTGCTCATCCGACGCGCGGGTGGTTGAGCGAGCCTTCTCCGTTCCTTGCCATCGGTTGGTCCGGGCCCGGTGGGACGGGGGTAGGGCGTGGTGAGCGCAGGCGCCTCACCTCAGCTTCGCGCGGCGCAGGTCGCGATCTCGGTGGCACTGGGACTCGCGACGATCAAGCTGTTCGGGTTCCAGGCGACGCAATCCGTCGCCCTGCTGTCCAGCGCGGTGGATTCCTGTCTGGACGCGGTGGCCTCACTGATCAATCTGGTTGCGGTCCGTCAGGCGTTGGTGCCACCGGATCGCGGTCACCGCTTCGGTCATGGCAAGGCCGAGGCGCTGGCTGGCGTGTTCCAGGCAGTGCTGATCGGGCTGTCGGCCGTTTATGTCGTCATCGAGGCCGCCGAACGTCTCGCGAACCCCGCGCCGGTCAGCGAAAGCGGGGTCGGGATCGTGGTCATGGCGGTGTCGATGGTCGCCACGCTGGCGCTGGTCCGCTACCAGCGTCGGGTCGCGAGGCGGTCGAGTTCGCTGGCGATCAGCGCCGATGCCGCGCATTACTTCTCCGACGTGCTGGCGAATATCGTCGTCGTGATTGCGCTGGTTCTGGCGGCAATGCCGCAACTGGCCTGGCTGGATCCGCTCATCGCCTTCGGCGTGGCGGGCTACATCCTCCACAGCGCGTGGGTCGTCGTGCGTACGGCCGGGGATCAGCTCATGGATCATGAGTTGCCGGGCGATGTCCGTGAGCAGATCGAGACGGCGATCCGGGATGTCGGCGAGATCCGCAAGCTGGTGGATTTGCGCACGCGGGCGTCGGGGGCGGACCGCTTCGTGCAGGCCCGAATCTGCCTCGACAGCGGGCTGAGTCTGGTGGAGGCGCATGCCATCGCCACGCGGGTCAGTGAAGTGGTGCGCCGGGTGTTGCCCGGTGCCCAGGTTCACATCGTGCCCGAGCCCGCTGGCGCATCGGTCATGAAGGCCGGTCGCCGTTCCGCTGACGCGACCGAACACTGACGCCGATCATGGCGCGGGTCGGGGGCGCCGTCATCACGGCCGGTTCACCCGTCGGAACGCATCACCACCTCTGACCTTCGGTCATCCTGGTTGCGCCAGTCCGGTATCCCGGTGCCGCCGGGATACTGTTGGGGGAGGGCACCAATTGGTCCATGCAGGGTTGAAACTAAAGGTTATAACCATATAACCGTTTGTATAATCTTCGCTGTATTCGCCCTGAAACTTGTTCCTTGGTATCGGATAAGGAGCGCAACAAGATGAACATTGTCGAAAACACCCTGATCGACCTGGCCCGGAAACCCGAGGTGACCGCGTTCTACGACGAGGTCACGAGCACGTTTTCCTATGTGGTGAAGGACCCCGACAGCAATGCCTGCGCGGTGGTGGATTCGGTCATGGACATCGATACCCCGTCGGGGCGCCTGAGCATGGATCACGCCGACCGCATCATCGACTTTGTGCGCGACCAGGGTCTGTCGGTGGAGTGGATCATCGAGACCCATGTCCACGCCGATCACCTGTCAGCGGCTCCCTACATCCAGGAAAAGCTGGGCGGAAAGATCGGCATCGGGGCAGAGATCTCCACCGTGCAGACGACCTTCGGCAAGATCTTCAACGAAGGAACGGAATTCGTCCGCGACGGTTCCCAGTTCGATCGCCTGTTCGAGGATGGCGACACCTATCAGGTTGGCGGATTGCGCTGCGTGGCGCTGCACACGCCCGGGCACACGCCGGCCTGCATGACGCATGTCATGGGCGATGCCGGTTTTGTTGGCGACACCCTGTTCATGCCGGATGGCGGGACTGCCCGCGCGGACTTTCCGGGCGGCGACGCTCGTCAGCTCTACCGCTCGATCCGGCGTGTGCTGTCGCTGCCGGATGAGCTGCGGCTGTTCATGTGCCACGACTACCAGCCGGGTGGTCGCGAGGTGCGATACCAGACCACGGTGGGCGAGGAGAAGCGCGAGAACATTCACGTGCGTGATGGCATCAGCGAGGACGCGTTCGTGGACATGCGTGAGGCGAGGGATGCCACGCTGGGCATGCCGCGGCTGATCCTGCCGTCGTTGCAGGTGAACATGCGCGCGGGCCATCTACCGCCGGCCGAGTCCAACGGAACGTCCTATCTCAAGCTCCCGTTGAACGTGCTCTGAGCGACGTCTTCGCAGCATGAAACGCCGGAGCTCGGTCATCGCAGGGATCAGGCCGCATCTGCCGATCCTCGACTGGGGAGCCCGGTACACGGGCACGCAGTTGTCCGCCGATCTGCTGGCGGCCGTCATCGTGACCGTCCTGCTGATCCCGCAGTCGCTGGCCTATGCGTTGCTGGCCGGACTGCCGCCCGAGGTTGGCCTGTACGCCAGCATGCTGCCGCTGATCGCCTACGGACTGCTGGGCAGCAGTCGTACCCTGTCGGTGGGTCCGGTGGCGGTGATTTCGTTGATGACGGCGACGGCCGTGAGTCGGGTTGCCGAGACCGGAGCGATGGGACCGGTGGAGGCCGCCGCCCTGCTGGCGATGATCTCCGGCGTGTTTCTGCTGGGCATGGGCGTGCTGCGGATGGGCTTTCTCGCCAACTTCCTGTCGCATCCGGTGATTGCCGGCTTCATCACCGCCTCGGGCATCATCATCGCGATCAGCCAGCTGCGGCATCTGCTGGGCGTCGACGCGCATGGAGACAATCTCTACACGCTGCTTGGCAGCCTGATATCCGGGCTGGGGCAGCTGAACCTGGCGACCGTCGCCGTCGGTCTTCCCGTGCTCGCCTTCCTGTTCTGGGTCCGCGGGGGGCTGCAGCCGCTGCTGGCGCGGGCGGGTCTGTCGCCGCATGCCGCGGCCATGGCGAGCAAGGCCGGCCCGGTGGTCGGCGTCATCCTGACCAGCCTGGCCGCGTGGGTGTTCGATCTGGCCAGCCACGGCGTCGCATTGGTTGGCGCCGTGCCCGCCGGGCTGCCCGGTTTTTCCTTGCCGTCGACGGACCCGGCCGCCTGGAAGCTGCTGCTTGAATCGGCCGTGCTGATTTCCATCATCGGCTACGTGGAATCGGTCTCGGTGGGCAAGACGCTGGCGGCGAAACGGCGGCAGCGGATTTCTCCTGATCAGGAACTGATCGGCCTGGGCGCGGCCAACATGGCGTCCGCGGTGTCGGGCGGCTATCCGGTGACCGGTGGATTCTCGCGCTCGGTCGTGAACTTCGACGCGGGGGCGGAGACCCCCGCGGCGGGCATGTTCACCGCGGTGGGCATCGGTCTGGCGACCCTGTTCCTGACGCCGCTGCTCGCCTACCTGCCCAAGGCGACGCTGGCCGCCACGATCATCGTCGCGGTGCTGTCACTGGTCGATTTGTCGATCCTGCGCAAGGCCTGGCAATTCGGTGCCAGTGACTTCGTCGCCGTCGCCAGCACGCTGCTGGTGACGCTGCTGGTGGGCGTGGAGGCCGGGGTTGCCTGCGGTGTGGTCGCCTCTCTGGGCCTGCACCTGTTCAAGACCTCCAGGCCGCACATCGCGGTGGTGGGGGAGGTGCCCGGCACCGGCCATTACCGCAATATCAGCCGCCATGACGTGCTCACGCATCCACGGATCCTGTCGATCCGTATCGACGAGAGCCTTTATTTCGCGAACGCCAGCTTCATCGAGGATCAGATCGAATCGCTGCTGAACGCGCGTCCCGAGGTGCGGCATGTCGTGTTGCTGTGCTCCGCGGTGAACGAGATTGACCTCAGTGCGCTGGAGGCCCTGGAATCGATCAACACCCGTCTGGAGGAGCGCGGCGTGATGCTGCATCTCTCCGAATTGAAGGGGCCAGTGATGGATGTGCTCGGACGAACCGACTTCCTGGACCACCTCAGCGGCCAGGTGTTTCTGTCACACCACCAGGGCGTGACCCGGCTGGCGGCCGAATGTGATGGGGGCGGCGCGGCGGCCTAGCGCTGGCACACGGGGCACCAGAAGGTCGCCCGCTGCCCGATGACCATGCGCCGGATTGGCGTCCCGCAGGTCGGGCAGGGCTGTTCCTCGCGCTGGTAGACCGACACGGAGAGCTGGAAGTAGCCGGGCAGGCCATCGGCGCCGCTGAAGTCGCGCAGCGTGGTGCCGCCCTGGATGATCGCCTCGTCCAGTACCTCGATCACCGCGGCGTGCAGCTTGCGCAGGCGTGGGGCGCTGATGCGTCCGGCGGCGCGATTGGGATGAATGCCGGCACGGAACAAGGCCTCGTTCGCGTAGATGTTGCCGACGCCGACGACCACGCGCTGGTCCATCAGCACGGTCTTGATCGACGCGCTGCGGTGGCGGCAGGCGACGATCAGATCATCCGCCGACCAGTCGGTTCGCGTCGGCTCTGGTCCCAGCGCCGCGAGCAGCTTGTGCTGTTCGACCGGCCGGTCGGCCCACAGGGCCATGCCGAAGCGGCGCGGATCGGTCAGCCGCAGCACCGTGCCATCGTCCAGCCTGACGTCCAGATGTGCATGTTTGCCCGGCGGCGGCACCTGGTCTGGTTCCAGTACATGCAGGCGGCCGGACATGCCGAGATGGATGAGCAGGGCGCCATCCGGCAGGTCGAAAATCAGGTACTTGGCACGGCGGCGCAGGGCGAGGATGGGCTGCCCCCGCAATCGCGTCTCCAGATCCTCCGGCACGCCGAAACGCAGGCGACGGTCGCGGACCAGCACCTCGGTGATCATCCGGCCCTCGGCATGCGGCTGCACACCTCGGCGGATGGTCTCGACTTCGGGTAATTCGGGCATCTGCGTGAACCGGGCTCGTCTTGTCGGGCACAAAAAAGCCCGCGCGCAGCGGGCTCTCTCGTCAGGATGCCTGAATCTACTTGATCTTGGCTTCCTTGAACATCACGTGCTTGCGGACCACGGGATCAAATTTCTTGATCTCCATCTTGCCGGGGGTGTTCCGCTTGTTCTTCATCGTGGTGTAGAAGAACCCGGTGTCAGCCGTGGACACCAGCTTGATCTTGTCGCGTACGCCTTTCTTGGCCATCAGACTTTCTCCCCGCGCTTGCGGATGTCAGCGAGCACCGAATCGATACCGTTCTTGTCGATGATACGCATGCCCTTGCTGGACACACGCAGTTTCACGAAACGATTTTCGGTCTCGACCCAGAAACGGTGTTCCCGCAGGTTGGGCAGGAAACGGCGCTTCGTGCGATTGTTGGCGTGCGACACGTTGAAACCGGCCATCGGGCGCTTGCCGGTGACTTGACACACTCTGGACATGATTGCTTCCTCGGGGACGGGCCACACACAACAGGGCCCCGCTGGCGAAAGGCCGCGGATTTTAACGATCCGGCACTGATCCGACAAGCCCCGTGTCCGCCGCGGCGACAGACGCCGCCGGGAAACCCGGTGTGTGGTTCCGAGGTGCCGGAATCATACCGGCAAATCGATGCTATCCGCTGGCCGCGAGCGGCTGCGAGAGAATCCACAGGCCCACGGTGGTCAGGCCGATCATCAGCACCAGCATCGGCACCTGGCTGATCGCCGCCTGCCGTCGCGATTCGAACAGTCGCAGCGCGACGTGGTGGGCCAGATAAACGCTGATCACATGACCGAGCACGATCAGCCCGACCTGGACATGCCACACGGTTCCCGCATCCGGAATGATCGTGCGCTGCAGCCAGTGCGCGGTGCCGAACAGGTTCCAGCCGAACCCGAACGGATCAGAGATCAACTGCACGATCTTCACCCCCTGGGTCTGGATCAGCGTGTAGTAATGGGTGAAGTGATAGGCGAGTGCGATGGGCAGCAGGGTTGGGGTGAACGCGAACGCCAGTTCCATCAGACCCAGGGCGCTGCGGACCAGGCGCCTGGTGAGTGCGATGAAGGCCAGATAGACGGCCAGGTAAATCCATGGCGAGGCCAGCAGCCAGAACGAATTCCAGTAGCGGTCGATCACTCGCATCTTCGGAAATGCAGCCAGCGGGTTCTCGCCAACCCAGTGTTTCAGGCCTGCGTTGTACAGGTCGCTCCACAGGAGTCGGCGCCAGGCGAGCGTGTCGCTGAGGCCATCGAACGCGGTGGATGAGAGCATGAACAGCACGAAAACGAGCAGCGAGAGGCTCTGGGCCGGCGTATCGGCCGTGGCGGAGAACGGCCAGCGCAGCGACAACCGCCGCCCCGGAGGGCGGTCCTCCATTTGCAGGGGCGCCATCCGTGCGATCTGACGGAAGAACACCGCGAATACGTCCGCCTGGCGAAACCAGACCGCGCTGCCGAACAGCCACGCGCCGGCCAGCGTGATCAGCGTGTAGATGATCAGACAGTCGGCGAGGCCGCGCGGCGTGTGGTTGCCGAACAGCTCGATCCAGATCAGGACCATGTACTGGGCGACCGCCGGCCAGTGTCCCAGCCACCGCGGGTAGGCCAGGGGCGGCTGGCTGACGCCATGTCCGCGAAGGCGGGCGACCGTGGTGACGCCGAGATCCGCCAGTCCACGCCACGGGTTCACGAGTCGGTAGACGTCGCCGGTCACCGCGGTGACGTAGGTCATCCCCAGCACGAAAACGATCCAGAACGCAGTCAGATTGAAGTTGCCGTAGGGGCTGTCGACACCCCAGAGGCCGGTCGCCATGCAAAGCCCCAGTGGCAGCCAGGCCAGGGCTTGCAGCACGCGATCAGCGTGCAGCTTGCGCGCCAGCCTGACCCAAGGTCGCTCGGTCAGGTCGATCGCGACAGGTGCCTGCCCGGTCGGCAGGCTGGTCGCGGCGTAGGCGACGACCAGAAACGACGCCAGCAGCGCGGCGGTCGCACCCCAGGCGTACATCCAGAATGGTACGGGCAGGTTGTAGACGCGCCCGAACGAGTGGGCGAGGGCCGCCGGACAGGCGATCAGCAGCCCGGCGGCGACGGCCCGTCTTGCGGCCACGGGCATGCGGCCGGCCAGCGGGCTCACGGGGTGGATGGATAGACCTCGATCACGCCCAGAGCGGCGTGGCCGCCATGGTGGCTCGAGCCGTGCAGTTCGTGCTCGAAGCGTCCGCTGTGCTCGGCGACGAACTCCATGTCCACGGGCACGCCGGGCGCAAGCTCGGCATGAATGTCGTAGCCGTGCAGATGCCATTCGCCCGGGGCATCCGAGGCGATGCTCAGCCGCAGCGACTCGCCCTGTGGAATGCGGATCACGGCGGGGCCGTCGACCAGCTCTCCATGCCGGATGGTCAGTCGCGCGGAGGGTGTGGCGGCGACATTCTCCCGGGCTGGCGGCGCATCGGTCGGTGCTTCGACGACGTCCGAGGGGGGCGGCGCCGGGATGGCTTCGACAGGGGCCGGCGGCTGATCCGGCTTGAACAGGACGAACAAGCCGATCAGCAACACCAGCGTGATGACAACGAAGAGCGAAAAGGATTTGTTCACGGGACTCCCCGGTTCGAGGGCGCGGTGCATCCGGCGCCCGTTGGCATGAATCTACGATAGGTCATCGACGCGCGGACGAGGTAATCTTTGCCCACAACAAATCGGCGGCTTCGACGGAATCGCCGGGTACAGCGGGAGGAGACGATGATGAGACGGATGCCTTGCTTCGCCGGGGGACTTGCCCTGGTGTTGATTGCCGGTTGCGGCGGCTCGGAAAACCTGGGGCGTGCGCCCGATGCCGATGACCCGATGGTTGCCGCCTGCGCCGATGGCCAGGACAACGACGGCGATGGCCTGACCGATCTTGACGATCCCGGCTGTGAGTCCGCCGCCGACGACAGCGAGGAAAACCTCGCCCAGGCCGGTACCAAGACCCGCTACGCCATGGCCAGCCAATGCTGGGCGCTGCGTTCCGTGGCCAGCGGTCAGTACGTCGTTCGGGACGGCGCCGCCTACCGGGCCAGCGTGGACGACCCGGCGAATGCCGAGCCGTTCTTTTTCAAGGCGACGGCCCTGGGCAGCTACGTGCTGTACGACACTCAGCGCGAGCTGCTGAGCGTGGATGCGCCGCCGGATCTCACGCAGGTGGCCAGCGGCGAGGCCACGGACAACGCCGAGTGGACGGTGCTGGGCGTGGGCGACACGACCGAGTATCCACCGACGCCGGCTTATCACACGGAGCCATCGCCCGAGGCCGTGGCCGCCTACATGCAGTTCGAGGACCCGAACGGACAGTACGCTGCGTTCACGCTGGATTCCCGGGTCAATGCCACGCGTCTCGCCGTGGATGAGAACGACCTGCTGGTCACCGTTGCCGCGGCCAATGACGACACCCAGGCGTTCGCCTTCGAGCCGGTTTCGGGCTGCGCGACCTATCCGGAAGCATCCAGCAACTTCACCGGCACGCCGTTTTCCGGCACCCAGCCGGATGGGACGGTGCTGGGTCATGCCGACGTGCACGTGCATATCAGCGCCACGGAGTTTCTCGGAGGCGCCGAATGGGGACGGCCGTATCACAAGTTCGGTGTGGAACATGCGCTGGGCAACTGCTCGGTCGCTCATGGTCCAACCGGCCAGCTGGATCTTGTCGGTGGTTTGTTCACCAATGATGTCGACGGACATGCGACCGATGGCTATCCGACGTTCTCGGACTGGCCGGCGCGCAACATGCTCACGCACGAGGCGATTTACTGGAAGTGGCTGGAGCGGTCCTGGGCGGCCGGCCTGCGTCTGGCGGTGAACGACCTGGTGGACAACGAAACGCTTTGTGAACTGCAGCGCAATGCCGCGGGTAATCCGCTGGAGGACTGCAATCCGATGAACAATGCCGGGCGTCAGGCGGGTTCGATGTACGGCATGCAGGACTACATCGACGCGCAGTACGGAGGCCGTGGAGAAGGGTTCTTCCAGATCGTGCACGACCCGGAGACGGCGCGAGCGGTGATCGAGGACGGCAAGATGGCCGTGGTGCTGGGGATCGAGATCTCCAACCTGTTCAATTGCAAGCTGACCTACAACCCGCTGCGCACACAGACGCCAGCCGAGGAGGATGGCTCCGGCGGGCTCCAGAACAGCTACGGCTGCACCCTGGAAGAAGGTCAGCCGAATTCCATTCTCACCCAGATGCAGCGCGTGCATGACTGGGGCGTTCGGCAGATCATCTCGATCCACGAGTTCGACAATGCGTTCGGCGGCAACGGCATTTTCGATGGCCTGGTGCTGAATCTCGGCAACCGGGAGAACTCCGGCGGCATCCCGTCCGGCGATCTGGCCGAGATCACCGGTTTGCTGAGCGGAACCCTGGATCCGGCCGCGGTGCAGGAGGTGATCACCAACCTGCCCACGACCGAGACTCCCACGGGCGAGTTCTGGACCACCTACGACTGCCCGATCGAGGGCGAGACCGAGAATTTCAGCGGCTACCTCTGGGGCAGTGCGGGCGGCAGTTCGCAGAGCTTCCTGAGCCAGCCGCTCTGCGTGCCGACCGGGCAGGGCGGGCGCTCCGGTGGCACCACGCCCTGCTATCCGGCTGACACCCGCCAGTGCAATGCCCGCTGGATGACACCGGCTGGCCTCTACACCTACGGCAAGATGATGGAATTCGGATTCATCTTCGACTTCGACCACATGGAAATGGGGATGAAGACCCAGGCGCTGGAGCTGGCGGAGGCGCAGAATCCGGTCTATCCGCTGGTCTCCACGCACGGCACCTTTGGCGGAACCACGGTCGACCAGGCGGCGCGGGTGCTCCGCGGCGGAGGGTTCCTGTATCCCAGCAATGGCTCCAGCCGCGGCTTCCGCGGTGACATGGACGAGACCTTTGCGATTTATCAGACGGCCGTGGGTGATCTGCCCGAGGCACAGCGGCCCCTGTTCGGGTTTGGCTACGGCACCGACACCAACGGACTGTCGTCGCAGACCGGCCCTCGCGGCGACTTCGAGCCGGAGGACGCGGTGGTCTACCCCTACACGCTCTATGCGGGAGAGGTCTTTGATGACATCCCGGCCTTCAATGCCGTCAATCCCGTGGTGTTCCACCAGCCCAGTTCCGCGGATGCGGATGGCGTGATCCAGCGAACCTGGCACGAGGACATCGACGGCAACGCCCATCACGGCATGCTCAGCGGTTTCGTCGAGGAGATCAGGCTGGAAGGCACGGCCGAGCAGATCCGGCATCTGTACAACTCCGCCGAGGTCTATCTGCAAACCTGGGAGCGCACGGAAGCCTCGCGGGCCGGCATCGTGGCGAATGGCTTGCAGATGCCGGCTTCGGCCATCCTGCGTCCAGCGCCGCCGGAAGGTGACATCGCCCCGTAGGGACGGCCGGTTCGGTTACAACAGCCCGCGCTCGGCAAAGCTGACCGGATCGCCCTGGCCGATGATCACGTGATCCAGCACGCGGATCTCGACCAGGGCGAGGGCGTCGCGCAGGCGCCCGGTGAGGTGGCGGTCCGCGCTGCTGGGTTCGGCGACGCCGGACGGGTGGTTGTGCGCAAGGATGACCGCGGCGGCATTGTGCCCAAGCGCGGTTTTGACGACTTCGCGCGGGTAGACGCTCGCTCCGTCGATGGTTCCGCGAAACAGCTCCTCGAACGCGATCACCCGATGCCGAGTGTCGAGAAACAGCGCGCAGAAGACCTCGTGGGGTCGGTGTGCCAGCTGCGCGCGCAGAAACCGGAACGCGCTGCGAGCGTCGGTGATGCGGGTCTGTTCGCGCAGCTCGGCCGACAGGTGGCGTCGCGCCATTTCCAGCACGGCCTGCAGCTGCACGAACTTGGCGTCGCCCAGACCGCGGGCCGCGCAGAAGCGCTTGCGGTCGGCGGCGAGCAGTGGGCGCAGTCCGTCGAAATCGGTCAGCAACTGGCGGGCGAGATCGACCGCGGATTGCCCAGTCACGCCGGTGCGCAGGAAGATGGCCAGCAGTTCGGCGTCGGACAGCGCCGACGCGCCGCGTTCCAGCAGCTTTTCACGCGGGCGCTCGGCCGCGGGCCAGTCCCTGATCGACATGCGCGGTACCTGTTCCCCGGGGTGTTCCAGGAAATACGCAATTCGCCGGTGAATCAGGACAGGCGGGAGTCTCAGGCCGCGGAGGTCTGCGGAGCGGCGATGTCGGCCTCGATCATCACGCGATTGCGGCCAGCCTGCTTGGCGGCATACATGGCCTGATCCGCGGCTTCGAACAGCTCGCTGCCGACGTCTTCGCTCCAGGTGTCACGCACCGCGCAGCCGAACGAGGCGGTGACGGCGTGCTGCTGGCCATCGACGACGCAGCAGGCCTTCTTCGCGAGGATCAACCGAAGCCGTTCGGCGGCCGCCACGGCGTCGTGCAGGTCGGAGCCCGGCAGCAGCAGCGCGAATTCCTCGCCGCCAACCCGGGCCGCGATCTCGTCGCCACGCGCGGCGGCGATAACCGCGCGACCCACGTTGCGCAGCACCTCGTCGCCGGCGGCATGGCCGAAGTTGTCGTTGATCCGCTTGAAATGGTCCAGGTCGAAGATCACCAGCGCGATCGGCTGGTCATGACGGCGCATGGCCCGGACCAGGTTTTTCAGCGCGATGTGAAAGAACTCCGCGTTGTAAAGGCCGGTGAGACCGTCGTGCAGTCCGCGGTGGCGTTCAGCCTCCTCGTGCTGACCCATCTTCCAGCCGAATCCGGCAAAGACCCCGACCGTCGCCAGCAGCATGTACGCGAACAGGCCGGGTGAAGCGCGCAGCGACTCCGATGGCGAGTGCCCGTCAACGGCCAGGATCAGCAGCCAGCCCAGCGGCGCTCCGACGCCCAGCAACGCACCCTGCATCGCTCGCGCGGCGGGCAGGTGCAGCCTCAGCCATCCCCTGATGTGTTCGGCGTTCATCATGGTCCCTTGAACTGTCGAGGACATCAGACGCCATAGCGTTGATCCAGGTCAACACGCGTCGATGTGGCCTGTCCGACCATGCCGTTCGTCCGATTCCGCTACCGAGACTCCACCATGACCGATTCAGCGCAGACCACCGTCGTCTACAACGACAAAGTGGTCAAACAGTTCGCGGTGATGACGCTCGTCTGGGGCATCGTGGGCATGACGGTGGGCGTTCTGCTCGCCGCCCAGCTCATGTGGCCTGCCCTGAACTTCGACGTGCCATGGCTGACCTACAGCCGTCTCCGCCCCCTGCACACCAACGCGGTGATTTTCGCGTTTGGTGGTTCCGCCCTGTTCACGACCTCCTACTGGGTGGTCCAGCGAACCTGTGGCGCCCGGCTGATCAGCGACAAGCTGGCCGCCTTCACGTTCTGGGGCTGGCAGGTGGTGATCCTCTCCGCTGCCATCACCTTGCCGATGGGGCTGACCCAGTCCAAGGAATACGCGGAGCTGGAGTGGCCGATCGACCTGCTGATCGCGGTGGTCTGGGTGTCCTACGCCGTTGTCTTCTTCGGCACGATCATGAAGCGGCGGGTGGAACACATCTACGTGGCCAACTGGTTCTACGGGGCGTTCATCCTGACCGTGGCCGTGCTGCACATCGTCAACAACATCTCCATCCCCTATGGACCGATGCAGTCCTATTCGGCCTATCCGGGCGCGGTCGATGCGATGGTGCAGTGGTGGTACGGCCACAACGCGGTGGGCTTCTTCCTGACCGCGGGCTTCCTCGGGATGATGTACTACTTCGTGCCCAAGCAGGCGGGACGGCCGATCTACTCCTACCGGCTGTCCATCGTTCACTTCTGGGCGCTGATCTCCATCTACATGTGGGCCGGCCCGCATCACCTGCACTACACCGCGATTCCGGACTGGGTGCAGAGCCTCGGCATGGTGTTCTCGCTGATCCTGCTGGCGCCGAGCTGGGGCGGCATGATCAACGGGATCATGACCCTGTCCGGTGCGTGGCATAAGCTGCGCGAGGATCCGATCATCAAGTTCCTGATCGTGTCGCTGTCCTTCTACGGCATGAGCACGTTCGAAGGGCCGATGATGTCGATCAAGACGGTCAACGCGCTGTCGCACTACACCGACTGGACCATCGGCCACGTGCATTCCGGCGCGCTGGGCTGGGTGGCGATGATCTCCATCGGTTCACTGTACGTCCTGATTCCCCGCTTGGTCGGCAAGAAGGAGATGTACAGCGTGCCGGCCATCAACCTGCACTTCTGGCTGTCGACCATCGGCACCGTGCTCTACATCGCCGCGATGTGGGTGGCCGGCGTGATGCAGGGCCTGATGTGGCGGGCCGTGGATGAGGACGGAACGCTGGTCTACACCTTCATTGAGTCCCTGAAGGCGACCTATCCCTTCTACTTCATCCGACTGCTCGGCGGTGTGGTGTTCCTGTCCGGCATGTTCGTCATGGCCTGGAACACCTACAAGACCATGAGCAACCCGGCGCCGGTCGCCGAGCCCGACGATGAACCGGCCACCGCGCCGGCAGGAGCCTGAGCCATGAATCACGAGAAGGTTGAGAAGCACATCGGCCTGATGGCGATCCTGATCGCGGTCGTCATCAGCGTCGGGGGCATCGTCGAGATCGTGCCGCTGATGATCAGCAAGAGCACCACCGAGGCGGCGCCCGGCGTCGAACCGCTGGAGCCGCTGCAGGTCGCCGGCCGCGATGTCTACGTCCGCGAAGGCTGCTACAACTGCCATTCCCAGCAGGTCCGCTACCTTGCCGAGGAAGTGCTGCGCTACGGACCGGCGGCGAAACCGGGCGAGTCGGTTTACGACCATCCGTTCCAGTGGGGCAGCAAGCGCACCGGGCCGGATCTGTCCCGGGTCGGTGGCCGCTACAACGACGAGTGGCACGAACTGCACCTGATGGATCCCCGCGCGGTGGTGCCGGAATCCAACATGCCGGGCTATCCCTGGCTGGCCCGCAAGCAGGTGACCGCTGACGACGTGCGCAAGATGATGGGCGCCCTGCGCACCGTCGGCGTGCCGTACACCGATGCCGACTTCGAGGCGATTCCGGATGCGGTCGCCGGCAAGACACAGCTCGACGCGCTCGTGGCCTATCTGCAGTCGCTGAAGGCCAGTGATCAGGAGGTGACCCAATGACCAGCGGCATCATCACCATTCTCGCCATGGTCGGTTTCGCGGCCGTGGTCTGGTGGGCCTACGGCCCGAACAGCCGGGACCGCTTCAAGGCGGCCGAGCAGCTCCCGCTCAACGACGAGGCGGAGGATGTCTCCGCCCGCGCAGGAGGTTCGCAATGAATCCGACCACAGGCTGGCTAGTCGCCGGCGTCTCCCTGCTGAACATTCTCGCCTGCGTGTGGCTGATCTGGGCCACGAGTCGCCGCAAGCCGAACGAGGTGGCTGAGGGGGCGGTCAAGGAAGATGTCTGGGATGGCGACCTGCGCGAGCTGAACAATCCGCTACCGCGCTGGTGGTTGAACCTGTTCATCATCACCATCGTCTTCGCCATCGGCTACATGGTCGTCTTCCCCGGCTTCGGACACATGGCCGGCGTGCTGGACTGGTCCAAGCGCGGCGAGATGGAGAGCAAGCTGGCGCAGTTGACCGAACGGCGTGAGGCCAAGCTGAATGAGCTGGCCGCCTTTCCGGTGGCCGAGATCGCCAGCCATCCGGACGCACGCAAGGTCGGGCAGGAGCTGTTCGGCAGTTACTGCGCGGGTTGTCATGGCGCCAATGCCGAAGGCGCGCGAGGCTATCCGAACCTGACGGACGATGACTGGCTCTACGGCGGTACGCCGCAGGCGGTGGTGGCATCCATCACCAACGGTCGCGGTGGCGTGATGACGCCGTTCCTGTCGCAGCTGTCCAATGAGCAGGTCTCACAGCTGATCGCTCTGGTCGCGGACTGGCCCGAGGGTGAGCCGAGCGGACGTCAGGCCGAGGGCATGGCGGTGTTCCGCCAGCGCTGCGCGGCCTGCCACGGCATGGACGGTCACGGCAATCAGGCGCTGGGTGCGCCCGACCTGACGGACGACACATGGCTTTACGGTGGCGATCCGGACACGATTCGCGAAACCATCCTGTTCGGGCGCCAGGGCAAGATGCCGTCCCACAAGGCCTTGCTGAGCGAGCAGGAGATCAAGCTGCTGGCCGGCTACGTGATCGGTCTGGGGCAATGAACGCCCCGGGCCAGGACGATTCCGGCGAGGCGTTCTATGCGCAGACGCCGCCGCTCTCGCCTCGGGCGAGGGCGGCGGCCGCCATCGGCTGGTCCTCGTTTCTGGGTGCCGTCGTCGCGACGCCGGTCTACCTTTACGCCGGTGCTACTCCGGGCGCAGGTCTGGGGCAGATGTCCGTCGTGTTCCTGGCGGCCTGGCTCGCCGCGCTCGTGCCGGCCGCGATGAGCTGGTTGCTGGCCGGTCGCGCACCGCGCCGTGCCCCGATGCATCAATCTCCCACCGACGAGGACGCATGAGCCAGTCCACGAAGAGCCTGTACGAGTCCGCGCCGCGCATTCATCCCCGCGCGGTGTGGGGGCAGTTCGCCCGCCTGCGCGTGGTCGCGATGATCGCGCTGCTGGGCGTGTTCTATCTCGTGCCGTGGATTCGCATCGGCGGCGAGCACCTGGTGCTCTTCGATCTGGCGGCCCGCCGCTTCCATGTGTTCGGGCTCACGCTGGTCCCGCAGGACCTGTTCCTGCTGACCTGGCTGCTGATCCTGGCGGCGATGACGCTGTTCCTGTTCACCACGCTGGCGGGACGGCTCTGGTGCGGTTACGCCTGCCCGCAGACGGTGTGGACCGAGGCCTTTCTGTGGATCGAGCACCGCATCGAGGGTGATCGCCACAAGCGCATGAAGCTGGACAAGGCGCCATGGAGTGGGGAGAAAATCCTGCGCCGGGGGGGCAAGCATGTCGCCTGGGTGCTGTTCGCCCTGTTCACCGGCGTCAGCTTCGTGGGCTATTTCGTGCCGGTGGAGCAGGTGGTCGCGAACATGGTCACGCTGGATCTGGGTGGCTGGCCGCTGTTCTGGACGCTGTTCTATGCGTTCGCGACCTGGGGCAACGCCGGGTTCATGCGCGAGCAGGTCTGCAAGTACATGTGTCCCTACGCGCGCTTCCAGAGCGCCATGTTCGACAAGGACACGCTGATCATCGCCTACGACGAGACCCGCGGCGAGCCGCGCAAGTCCAAGGCGAAAAAGCTGTCCGACATCGTCGGCGGCGACTGCGTCGACGATCAGATGTGCGTGCAGGTCTGCCCGACCGGCATCGACATCCGCGACGGCCTGCAATACGAGTGCATCGCGTGCGCGGCCTGCATCGACGCCTGCAACCACGTGATGGACGCGGTGGGCAAACCGCGCAACCTGATCCGCTACACCACGGTCAATCACGACGCCGGCGACAAGTACCGGCTGCTACGTGGTCGCTCCATCGGCTATGGCGTGATCTGGGGCGCATTGCTGGTCGGTTTCGCGGTGCTGGTACTGCTGCGCAGCTCGGTGGAGCTGGACGTCATCCGCGACCGCAAGAATCTGTACCGTGTGGTCGATGCCCAGCACATCGAGAATGTTTACACACTCAAGGTGACCAACAAGCAGGACACGATCATCAGCTACGGCATCGCCGTGGACGGTGAGCAGTCCGAGGCGACGATCAGCCCGGATCGCATCGAGCTCGCGCCCGGCGAGACGCGCGGGTTGACCGTGGGCGTACGGGCGCCGCTGGACGGCGCACGCGTGGAAACGATGACTGTCGAGCTCATCGACGACAGCGGCAAGACGGTCGCCGATCGCGAGACCAACTTCTTCCGCCCGGCACGATGAAGCGGATTCCTCCTGCCGGCTGGATCGTCATCGGCGTGCTGATCTTCACGCTGTTCGCGTCTGCCTACCTCGTGTTCACCGCGACCACCGCCGGATTCACGGCGCCCGCGTCATGACCGTAGCCACGACCTGGACGGGCGCGGGGCAGCAATCGGAACCGGTCGCACCGACCGCGGACGATCGCTCCCTGTTCGAGGATGCCAGCGTTCCGGTCGCCGGCGGTCGGCATTCGGCCATTCTGGCCGTGCCGGGGATGCATTGCGGCGCCTGCGTGCGCCGGATCGAGGCGGCGCTGCGGAATGAACGCGTCGTGTTGCGGCCGTCGGTGGCGACACGGACGGTGGAACTCGAGTTCGACCCGCGCCGGACCCGACTCGCCGACCTGGCCGGCGCGATGGAGGCCGCCGGTTTTCCGGCACGTCCCGTGGCAGCGCCGACCTCGGGCGAGCTGGACCGAGGAACCTACGCGCGCAGCGTCAAGCGCGTGGCCGTCGCCGCGTTTCTGACGATGCAGGTGATGATGCTCGCCCTGCCGGAGTATCTGGCTGTGGGCGAGGTCGAGCCGGATGTCCGGCGGCTGTTGCGGCTGGGCCAGTGGCTGCTGGCCACGCCGGTGGTCTTCTACTCCGGCTGGGCATTCCTGGCCGGTGCCTGGCGGGACATCCGCCATGCGTCGCCATCCATGGATCTGCCGGTTGGTCTCGCGCTGATCAGTGCCTACGGATTCAGCGCCTGGCACACGCTGACCGAGACCGGCACGGTCTACTTCGATTCGGCCGTGATGTTCGTGCTGTTCCTGTCGCTGGGCCGCCTGCTGGAAGCGCGGGGTCGCCTGCAGGCCGCCGAGCGCGTGCGTCACGTGCTGGCCGACCAGCCCACGGTCGCGCGGGTGCTCCAGGGCGAAGGCTGGATCGAGCGCCCGGTGGCCCAGATTCACCTCGGTGTTCAGGTGCAGGTGCGACCGGGCGAGACGATACCCGTTGACGGCACGCTGATTGAAAACGGCGCGCATGTCAGCCAGGCGGTGCTGACCGGTGAACCGGCGCCGCGCTGGTTCGATGCCGGCGATCAGGTCCTCGCGGGCTCCGTTCTGGTCGATGAGCATCCGGTTCGTCTGACCGCGACCGCGGTCGGGGCCGAGACCGCGATGGCGGCGATCGGACGTTCCATGCATCGCGTTCTGGCCGAGCGTCCGCGTGCGCAGGTGCTGGCCGATCGCATTGCCGGCGTGTTCATCGTCTTCGTGCTGCTGGGCGCGGTGGTTGCCGGCGCGGCCTGGTGGTCGGCCGGTCCGGACAGGGCGCTGGAGATTGTGCTCGCGGTGCTGGTCGCGAGCTGCCCCTGTGCGCTTTCGCTGGCGGTGCCCGCGGTGCTCGCGGCGACGATCGGTCGGCTGTCCCGCCTGGGCGTACTGCCCGCCCGCGCTCACGGATTGCTGGCGGCCGCCCGTATCGATGCCGTGGTCTTCGACAAGACCGGCACGTTGACCGAGGACGGTCTGGTTCGGCAGGAGGTTCACACCCGTGACGGACTGGACGCGGACGAGGCGCTGCGCTTCGCCGCGGCGGTGGAGCGGGCCAGTACCCATCCGATCGCCAGGGCATTCGACGATATTGATGGGCCCGCCGCCGCGGCGGTGCGGGTGGAGCGGGGTCGGGTGTCCGGCACGGTGGAGCAAAAGGGTGTCGAGCTGCGCACGGCCGATGCCGACGACCTGTCCGCGCTGGGCGCCAGCCCGCGCCCCGACCTGACCTGGGTGGCGCTGTCGGTGGAGGGTCGGCTGCAGGCGGTGTTCGGACTCGCCGCGCGCGAGCGTGAGGATGCGCGGCGGACGCTGGAAGACCTCCAATCGCTGGGCTGCCGGATTCACGTACTCAGTGGCGATACCCCGGAGGCGGCGCAACGCTTCGCGGACGGGCTGGCGGTCAATGTCGTGCGCGGCGGCTGCTCGCCGGAGGACAAGCTGGCCTACGTCGAGGGCCTGCGGCGCCAGGGGCGTCGTGTGGCGATGGTGGGTGATGGCATCAATGATTCGCCGACCCTGGCCGCCGCCGACGTGGGCATCGCGCTGGGCACGGGGACCGGGCTGGCGCAATCCAGCGCCGACGCAATCCTGCTTGACGGTCGTCTCGGCGGCGTGACCCATCTGATTCGCGCGGCCCGCTCGGTGCGGCGTCGCATCGCCCAGAACGTGACCTGGGCGCTGGCCTACAACGCCGCGGTCTACCCGCTGGCCGCGATGGGCTTTCTGCCCCCCTGGGGCGCCGCGATCGGCATGGCGACCAGTTCCGCCTGGGTGGTCGCCAACGCGATCCGGCCGGATCGCAGCCTGCGAAACGAGTCCGGTGAGCCGGCGGGGGTGGTGGCATGAGCAGCCTGTGGTTGCTGATCCCGCTGAGCCTGGTGCTGGTCGGCGGCGCGATCTGGGGGCTGCTGTGGGCCCTTAGTTCCGGTCAGTACGACCGGCTGGAGAATCGCATGCCTGATGCCGACGAGGAGGAGCCGCGGTGATCGGACCGACCGCGCTGACCATGGGCGGTTTCGCCGCGCTGGGCCTGGCGGCCGCGCCGCATTGCGGAGCGACCTGCGGGCTGATGCTCGCCGGGGTGCAGTCCCGACATCGTCATCACTGCACGGCGAGCGATTCCGCCCTCGAGATCGTTGCCGCACAGTGCTCCCGGCTGTGCGTGATCGTCGCGATGGGCGCGCTGGCCGGATGGCTGGGCGCCGCGGTCTGGGGGCGCTGGCAGTTCAACGTCGGCGCGGATGTCTGGATGCTGGGCCTGATCGGCGTGGTCGGTGGCGCGGTCCTGCTGATGATTCCGCTGCTGCATCGGCGCCGACATGCCGGCACCGGCACCATGGCGGGCGCCGGCGCGCTGGTGGCGTTGCTGCCCTGTCCCGTGTTCTACGCCGTTCTCGGGTATGCGGCGCTGTCCGGCGGCATCGGGCAGGGCGCGCTGCTGGCACTGGCTTACGGGCTGGGTTCGGCGGTGGGCGCGGTGCTGGTAATGACGGTCGGTCTCGCACTGGTGCCCCGGCTTCCGCAGCGCGCGATTCCTGTGGTCACCGGGCTGACCAGTCTCACCGGCCTGGCGCTGCTGGGCGTGTTGCTATTGCGGCAGGACTGGCTGGGCGCACTCTGCGTCACAGGCTGAAACCCGGGTTCCGGTTGACATCGATCAAGATTCGGGTGCTCTTGTCACTCCATGATGAATGGACGACCACCCGCGAGGCTTGCTCATGACCCTTCCGATTCGCAAGATTTTGCTCGGCACCGATCTGTCGGAGCCTTCCATGAACGCGATGCTCCACGCCGATGCGATCGCCCAGATGTGTCATGCCGAACTGATGGCCATGTACGCCGAGGTCCTGCATGATGATTTGGCCGCCGGTGTCATGGACACCTACTGGGAACAGTTCGAAGGTCGGGTCGGTGATCGCCTGAAGGCCGTATCCGAGGAGTACTCGGTGAGTTTCACGCCGCGCGTCGAGCGCGATGTATCCGCGCGCAACGCGATTCTGCGCACGGCCGAGGACATTGGTGCCGATCTGATTGTCGTCGGCACGCATGGCCGGACGGGGATTGGTCGCTTCGTACTGGGCAGCACTGCGGAAGGGGTGGTGCGCGACGCGCCGGTCTCCGTGCTGGTGGTTCACCACACCACCGCCCATGCGCCGTACAAGAAGCTGCTCGTGCCTGTCGACCTGTCGGAGCAGAGCCGCGAGACGCTGAAGTACGCCGCCCGCCTGGCAGCCGAGTTCGACGCCGAACTTGGCGTGGTCCACGTCGTGGAGCCGGTGTCGGTGCCGCCATATTTCCCGATGGACTACGTACCGCCCGAGCCGGTTGCCGTGCACGAGACGGTCGAGCAGTTCGTCAAGGAGTCGCTGGACGGGCAGTCATTCATCCTGCATGTGTTGCGCGGGCCCGCGGCGTCCACGATCTGCAAGATTGCCGAGGACGAGGGCTACGATGTCATCGTCACCGGCACACGCGGCCTCCACGGCGTGGCGCATCTGGCGCTGGGCAGCACCACCGAACGCGTGGTGCGACTGGCCGGCGTACCGGTCTGGGTGCACAAGCCCGCAGCGGAGTCCTGACGGTGGTCCCGGCGTCGGCCGGGGCGTTCACAGGTAGGGGGAGAACAGCCAGAACGCCGCATCCCTGACACGACGCAGGGGGCCGCGCGCATCCAGGTGCTCACGTGTCAGTCGACTGCCGCCGTCAATGGCGGCGTCGATGATCCCGTCCAGTCGTTCGGCGAAGGTCGCGTCGTACACCTCCACGCCCAGTTCGAAGTTCAGGCGCAGGCTGCGCGGGTCGAGATTCGCCGAGCCGATCAGTGCGTAGTGGTCGTCGATGACAAAGAGCTTGGAATGGCAGAACGGTGGCGGCTGACGCCACACGTTGATCCCGCGATCGAGCAGCCGCCCGAGCATGTGCTGGGCCGCGTAGTGCACGGCGCGGACGTTGTTGTCGTCCGGCAGCACGATGTCGACTTGCACCCCGCGCAGCGCAGCGCCAAGCAGCGCGGCCTCCAGTTCGGGCGGCGGCAGGAAGTAGGGCGTCATGATCCGCACGCGCTCCCGTGCCGAACCGACCGCCGCCTGCAGCACCAGCCGCAGGTGATCCAGATCTTCGTTGGGGCCATCGGTGATCACCCGACAGATCGAGTCGCCGGGCGGTGTGTCGCCGTCCTCCCACAGCGGCGCCGCCCACACTTCCCGGGTGGCCAGGTACCAGTCGGCCGCGAACGTGGATGCGAGCTGGTTGAGCACCGGACCGGCGAGTTCGAAGTGCGTATCGGCGGCGACCGTGCGCCGGTTTTCGGTCACCATGTGGCGGCTGCCGATATTCATGCCGCCGGTGAAGCCGACGCGGCCGTCGACCAGCAGCAGCTTGCGGTGATTGCGCAGGTTGATGTGCAGTGCCGGCGGGACCAGGCTGGGCGGATGGAAGCGGGCGCAGCGGATGCCGCGTCGACGCAACAGCCGGACGGCGCGCGGGAACGAGTAAAGCTCTCCGATGCCGTCGACGAGCACGCGAATGTCCACGCCTCGCTCATGCGCCGTGTCCAGCGCTCGGATCAGTTCGCGACCCATGCTGTTGGTCTCGAAGATATAGGTTGCCAGCGCGATCGACGTGGTCGCCGATTCGATGGCCTTCAGCATCGCCGGAAAGGCCTGTTCCCCGTTACTGAGCGGGCGGATGCGATTGCCGCCCAGCAACGGGCTTTGCGTGACGGTGTCGCCGGTGTGAATCAGCGGCAGGTGATCGGCCAGCCGCTCACGGTATGCCGGGTCTTCCCGGATGTCCGGTTGCGCATGCGACGACAGTTCGTCGGGCAGCGCCGTGGCGATTTGTCGCGCGCGGTTCTTGACGCGGTTGATGCCGAACAGCAGATAGAGAATGGGACCGGCGACGGGAAACAGCAGCGTTACCGCGATCCAGCCCCAGGCCGCGCGCGGGTCGGGGAGATGCAGCAGGGCGTGGATGCCCGCGGTGACGGCGATCAGTACCGTGCCACCGAGGGCCAGGGCCTGCCACGGAATCTCCAGCAATCGGACGCCTCCTTGCGGGCCGCCCGGAGGAGCCGCGTGGGGCTCCGTGCAGGATCGGCTTCAGTCTTGAGCGGCTAGTGTACGCAGCCGTTCCGGGTCCAGAAACGAAATGTCCCGGCCTTCGACGGCAATCACGTGCTGGTCGCGCAGCCGGCTGAACACACGGCTCACGGTTTCGATGCGCAGCCGCAGGTGGTTGCCGATATCGCGCCGGCTCATCTTCAGGCTCAGCCGCGATGCGTCGAAGCCGCGGTCGGCCATGCGGTTGCGCAGATCGAGCAGAAAGCCGGCAACGGCGGCGTCGGCGCTGCGGTTCCGCGCGCGCTCGATCTGTGTGTCCAGCTCGCGTGAGGCGATGCGCGTCATCTTGCGCATCAGCTTCGGGGTCTCGCCCATGATCTCGTCGAGCTGGTCGAGCGGAAACCGGCAAACGACGCTGTCCTCCAGCGGCATGGCGAAGCTTGAATGTTCACCCTTGTGCAATCCGTCCATACCCAGCAGATCACCGGGAAGGAAGAAGCCGGTGACCTGCTCCTCGCCGGATTCCGAGATGCGGTAGCTCTTGAATGAGCCGTTGCGCACGGCATAAAGCGCGGTGATCTTGTCTCCGGCCTCGTAGAGCGTCTGACCCTTGGAACAGCGGCCGTTGACACCGACGATCTCGTCCACGCGCTGGAGTTCGTCGGCGGTCAGCCCGGCGGGCAGGCATTGACCGATCATCACGCACCGGCTGCATGCATGCGCGGTCTGCCGGAACGTGGGTTTCAACTGTGCGGCCATGCCCTTAGCCCGTGTTCATCCGGTGAAGATGCGTCATTCAACCGTGCGTTCGCTCAAACCGCAAGACTGGATTTGCTGGGCGTGGTGTTCAGGTAGGCGTCGAACTGTGCGGCGATCAGGCGCAGATAGGGTCGACCCGCTTCGGTGACTTCCAGCACGCCGTCGTGGCACGAGGTCAGCGGTCGTGTGCGGGGAGCGATCGCGTGGAGATTGTCCAGCGCGTCGGCGAACAGTTCCTCGGCGTCGAGCTGATAGTGCCGGCTGAGGTTTACCAGATCGACAGGCCGATGACACATCAGCCCCATGATCACGCGTTCACGCAACCGGTCTTCGTCCGACTGCCGATACCCGCGCTCGATCGGCCACTCGTGTCGCTCCAGCGCGCTTGCGTAGTCGTCCAGTGCCTTGGTGTTCTGCGCAAACACGCGGCCGACGCGGCTGATCGAACTGACGCCGAAGCCGATGATGTCGCAGCCGGCGTGGGTCGTGTAGCCCTGGAAGTTGCGATGCAGCGTGCCTTCGGCGAACGCCTGCGCGAGCGTGTCGGTCGGCAATGCGAAATGGTCCAGGCCGATGGCGACGTAGCCGGCGGCGATCAGCCGCGACTCGATGTAGTTGCGCATCCGGAAGCGCGCCTGCGGGTCGGGCAGCCAGGCCCGGTTGATCGCGCGCTGTGCCGGCAGTCGCTCCGGCAGGTGCGCGTACCCGAACGCGGCCACGCGGTCGGGGCGCTGCTGCTCGACGAAATCCATCGTCGCGTTGATGGAATCCAGGGTTTGTCCGGGCAGGCCGTAGACGAGGTCGAAATTGATGCTCGCGAAACCGGCGTCCCGGCAGGCATCCACCGTGGCCGCGACCATCTCGGAAGGCTGGATGCGGTTGATCAGTCGTTGGACGCGTGGGTCGACGTCCTGCACGCCGATGCTGATGCGATTGAACCCGAGCCGACGCCAGAAGGCGGGCTGGTTCGCCTGGACCAGGCGGGGGTCGACTTCGAGGCTGGCATCGACGGCACTGACAACGCGGTAGTGTTGGCGGATCGTGCCGACGATGCGCTCCAGATCGGCGTCCGGAAGGTGGTTGGGTGTTCCGCCGCCGAAATGAACCTGCACGGTGCGGCGATCGCGGTCCAGGTTCTCGGCGCGTTGCACCAGTTCGTCGCAGAGCCGTGCGGCGTAGGTCGACATGATCGTCTGGTTGCGCGTGACCGTGCGCGTGCAACCGCAGTAGAAGCAATTCGAGCGGCAGAACGGAACGTGCAGGTAGAGCGAGAGCGGCGCCGGGACCAGATCGTCGTTGGAGGCGCGCAGCGCTTCGATGGCGTCGGTCGGACCGACCTCCTCGCAGAATTGCAGCGCCGTCGGGTAGGACGTGTAACGCGGGGCGCGCATTGCTTGCAGATCAAGCGGCGTGCTGGGCAGAAATAGGGTCTTGGACATGGGCGCACACTGTCGGAGTCACGATGCACGGACAGCGTAGGTGGGGGCGCGGCCTCGCATGTTGACCTGCATCAACGGGAGGCGGGGTTCTGCGGGGTGTGGCGTGTCGCGCTTGAATCAGCGCGTGGGCGGATTCCGTTCGAAGTCGAACGCCGTATGCGGTTCCTCGTCCAGAATCGCGACCACATCGGTGATCAGTCCGAGCCCCTTGTCGGAGTCGGTCACGATCACCAGCGCCCGCCCGCGCACCGGGTCGAGCAGCATGAACCGGGAGAATCGCGGATCGCCGCCCCAGTGGAAGGCCGCCAGCCCGCCCTCGGCGCGGCGTTCCAGACCCCAGCCCAGCCCCCAGTAGAGGCCGAGCGACTGGGAGACGGTGGTCTGAACGCCGAGCAGTGTGGCCAGGGTGGCGTCGCCCCGCGCCGGCGCGAGCAGCCACTGCAAGAACCGGGCGTAGTCAGCGGTGGTTGTGATCAGCGTGCCGGTGCCGTCGAAGCGTGAGGCCGTCATGCCGGCAGGCGCGAGGATTCGCTGCGTCGCCAGCGTGGACAGCGGCTGTCCCGTCGCCGCTTCCAGGGCTCGGGCGAGCAGCGCAATGCCGTCATCGGACTCCTGCCAGACGCCGCGCCGTGCTGTCTCGGCGGCTCCAAGGCCGGCTGTGTGCGACAACAGCTCCCGCGGCGTCAGGGTCGCCTGGTGTTCAGTTAGCGCGGCGCTGGGGGCGATGTCAGCCAGTGGTGCGCGCAGCGACCAGCCGTACTCGCGTGACAGCGTCAGCGTCAGCATCGCGAGTACCGGCTCGCGCAGGCCGGTGAGCCGCAGCGGGACTTCCGTGTGCTCCAATGAGCCGAATCGGCCGGTCCATTGCGCCTTGCCGTCGCCGGTCAGTGCGATCGTGGCGCCGGCCACGTGGTGGACCCGCAGCAGTTCGGGCATGGCCGCGTTGAGACGATCCAGCCGTCGTTCATCCCAGGCGGTCGCGCGCACGTTCAGTGGTGACGTCACCACTTCCGGTTGCGGCTCGACCACACGAGCCTGTTGCGCGCAGCCGGCGAGCAACGCGATCACGGTAAGCATGACGATGGTCACGGGGAGATTCATTCGTCAGGTCACGGCCCGGGGTCTGTTGCGATGAGCGGCGGAGACCGATCGGAGCGTAACCATTGCCTGTGTCTGCGCTTCACGATCGGACTCAGTTCCTGGAGTTCGCCATGTCGCCGAATTCCTCGCTGCAGCAGGTCTGAAGCGCCTGGACGGTTTCCACCTGAATCCTTTCGAGCTTGGGCGTCATCAACTGGGTTTGTCGATAGACCAGGTTCATCGTGTGTTCCATCACCACCGGCATCTTCTTCACCACGGCCTGTCCGGCGGGGCTGCTGTAGAACGCGATCATTCCGTTGATCTCCTGTTCGGTGAACGAGTCCCGATATATGGCGATCATCTCCGGTTCCATGCGCTCCCAGGCGAGCGTCTCGCCGACCACGTTCAGCAGCTTGCTCCGCATGTCGTCGATCACGACCTGCGCCTCGGGTGAGGGAATCTCGTTGCCCATGACCTGCCGCATGGCCTTGCGCAGCTGTGATTCGACCTGCTGCATGCTGTTCTCGATCAGCGCCCGGCTGTCCATCAGCTCGAGGAGCCTGTCGATGCTCTCGCGGCTGGGGCCATCGTTTGCGTGCGCACTGGTGGTGACGATCAGCGAGATCGCCACCGTGGTGATCCATTGTTTCACTGTCCGATCCTTAAGGGGAATGTCGGAGCACATGCTGACCATCGCGCGGGGCCATTGTCGAGGATCAGCTGTCTGCGCGGAGTGCGGGTGATGGGCCTCCGATACCGCGGCAGCGACTAGCGGAAGTCGCCTGACGAGGCCGGCGGAAGCACGACGATCAGCAGCGTTGCGATGGGGCCAAGCAACAGCGAGAGCAGCCACCAGATCAGGCCGCTGCGGCGCTTGCTTTGCGCGAGTCCGGCATTGATCAGTGACAGCGTGCCCCAGCCGACGACATATCCGGTTCTGACGATTTCAACGTCCACGGGTGGTTTCCTTGTGGCGAGTGGTGGTGTCGGCCCTGGCCAGCAGCCAGGCCGCGATGACGGTCAGCACGCATTCCGCGGCGAGATACGTCCACATCAACGCATTGGCCGATCCGTCCAGGGCCATGCCGACCAGGCGTCCGCCCGCCATGCCGACCATCAGGACGATCACGCTCCGGAGGCCGGCGCGCAGCGTTTCCGGCGAGGCGGCGAGTCTCCACAGCAGTACGCCAACGGCCAGTGACAGGCCGCCATAAGTCGCGCGCATGTCGATCAGGCCGGAGGCCGTCGCGGGTACGGCGCCGGTGGAAAGATCGGCCATCCACGCGGGAGCCAGGATGAATCCGACGCCGTACGCGGCGAACACCGCGGCGGTGAGACGAACGATGAATGCTGAAAACGCCATGATGCCGACCCTCCGTTGTGACCATGGTATGCCATGTCCGGTCATTGGCCCGATTCGAACGTTCCACGCTTTGCCGAAAATTCTGGGACGCGTTATCGCGCGAGGTTTACGAGCGGCTGGTGCGTGAGCACCGTTCCGGTCCGAGGGTGGTGATCACGGCACGCGCCGCATCGGTGCCCGCGCCGATGGGCGATCATCGAAACTGCTGGATGACCTGGCCGCCGGTGATTGACTCAGTCCCGTACCGCGTCTATCCCTGCGACAGTGCCTGAGAAGCCTGGCGGTTTCCTCAGACCAGTCGGGCCGCGATACTGGCGCCGACACACCAGAGCACGACCAGCAGCGGTGAGCGGCCAAGCAAAGCGAGCAGCGCGAAGCCGGTCAGCCCGATCGCCAGATCGACGCCGTTGCCGACCGAGGAGGTCAGGATCGGGTCGTAGAGCGCCGCGCCCAGCAGACCGACCACCGCCGCGTTGATGCCGGCGATAGCTCGTGCCATCGAGGCATTGCGCGCGATGGTGGACCAGGCCGGCAGCACCGCCGCGACCAGCAGGAAACCCGGCAGGAACATGAACGCCAGCGCGGTCAACGCGGGGACGATTGCCGGCATGCCGGTGGGGATTTCGGCGCCCAGAAACGCTGAAAACGCGAACATGGGGCCGGGAATCGCCTGGGCGGCGCCGTAACCGGCCAGAAACTGCTCCTGCGAGACCCAGCCGGGCCCGACCACCGTGTCTTCCAGCAAGGGCAGCACCACGTGACCACCGCCGAAGACCAGCGCACCGGCGCGGTAGAACGCTTCGGCCACGGCTGTCAGCGTGGGGGCCGCGGTCGCGAACAGCGGTAACCCGACGAGCAGCAATCCGAAGATGCCCAGCAAGACGCCGCTGGTTCGCATGCCGTAGCCGGTCGTGAACGACGCGCCCGGATCGGGCTGTAGTGAGCGGCAGGCGCGCAGCCCGATGAGGCCGCCCCCGGCGACCACCAGCAACTGGATCCAGGCGGTCCCAGCGCTGAGCACGACCGCCGCGGCGACAATGGCAATCAGCTGTCTGGGCCGGTCGGGACAAAGTTTCTTCGACATGCTCATTACCGCACTGGCGACGACCGCCAGGGCGACCAGCTTGAGGCCGTGCACGACCGCTTCCCCGATTCCACCCCGCAGCAGGGGGGCGATCAGCGCGAATCCGAACAGCAGCAGGGCCGACGGCAGCGTGAATGCCAGGAACGCGGCCAGTCCGCCCAGCCAGCCGCCGCGCAGCAGGCCCAGCGTGAATCCGAGCTGGCTGCTCGCCGGCCCGGGCAGGAACTGGCAGACCGCCAGCAGCTGCGAGAACTGGCTTTCGCTGATCCAGCGGCGTCTCTCGACCAACTCGGCGCGAAAATAACCGAGATGGGCAATCGGACCGCCGAAAGACGTCAGCCCGAGTTTGAGGAAAGCGAGAAAGACTTCCCGGGCTGAACCGGAAGCAGGCGGCTGATCGGTCGTGTTCATCGTGTTTGCCAATCGCGTGTCGTCAACTGATAGAACAGCACCAGGTACTCGGTCTGGCCCAGCACGCGCGGCTCGCGACCCACCAGTCGGGCACCCAGCTTTTCCACCGCTCGGCGAGACCGCAGGTTCTTCTCCGCCACATGGAACCAGACGGCATCCGAAAAGCTGAACGCATGTTCCAGCATCAGACGCTTGACCTCGCCGTTGGTCCCGAGGCCCCAGTGGGCGCGTTCGAAGAACGTGTAGCCGATCGCGATGCTGCGGCCGGCCGGATCCCAGTCATAAAAACGTGTGGAGCCAATGATGCGCCCGCTGGAAGACTCGACGATGACAAAAGCGCTCTGGCTGGTAACGGCCGAACTGAAGAAATGCTGTCTGAACACGTCGGCGCGATGCCGCTCGCGGTCAGGGTGCTGGGCCCAGATCTCCGGATCGCAGGCCGCGGCATGGCAGGCGTCGAAATCCTGCTCGGTCAGCGGGCGCAGGAACACGCCGGCGCCACGAAGCATCGGTTGGAGATTCGGTTGCATGCGGTTTGCTGACACGGGAGCGCAACTCTGGCGCGTGGCGGGGCGAGCTACGCCGAGATCAGACGGTGAGTCGGTCCCGGGTGTGATCGAAGGTGTTGTGCAGACGGATTATTCCCGACCGACCACGGGTTCGGTGAGTGTGTACCAGGCCGAAAACGGCAGCATCAGCGTATCCCCCACGAAGCTGATCGGGAGATCAAGAACGGGATGACTGGGCGGCTCGATGCCGTAGTGCTCGAATCGGGCCAAGGCCGCGTCATCCGATGACAGCGCGGCGACGTTCAGGCGTGTACCACCGTAGATCTTCGGGCTGCCGACGTGCGCGTTGTCGCTGGTTCTGACGGTGGCACATCCGGATGAGACTCCGGCTCCAGCGATCATGGCCAGAAGAATCAATAGTTTTTGCATTTCGAAGCCTCGTCGATGGTTTGAGGGCATTTTTCAGAATGCCAGAAAACAGCCTGATAACACCCGGTGATGATCGAATATTCACATGAAATTCGAAGATCACGATGGGGTGTTGTGATCGACAGGAGACTGCGGCCCGCGCCGATGCGTTCCTGCAAGATGGTGCGACGGCATCAGCCTGTCTCGGACATCTTTGATGGTTCGCTCGTAGCAGCCGGCGCGCCGGGCAGCGGGCCAGTCCAACGCTGGTGTGCTTATTTCGCGTTGCCACGGGCGGTGGACCCGGGCCAGTCCACGCTACAATCGCGCCCTGTCAACGATTTCGGGAACGGGAATGTCCGCACAACCCAACATCCTGCTGGGCATCTGCGGTGGCATCGCGGCCTACAAGACGGCCGAGCTGACGCGGCGGCTGGTGAAGCAGGGTGCGAATGTGCAGGTGGTGATGACCGCGAACGCGGAGCGTTTCATCACGCCGCTGACCTTGCAGGCGCTGTCGGGCAATGCGGTGCGGACCAGTCTGTGGGACGAGGCCGCCGAGCTCGGCATGGGGCACATCGAACTGGCGCGCTGGGCCGATCTGATCGTGATCGCGCCGGCCACCGCGGACTGTCTGGCGCGGCTGGCGACCGGGCAATGCGACGATTTGCTGACCACGCTTTGTCTGGCCACGACGTCACCGATTCTGGTCGCACCGGCGATGAACCACGTGATGTGGGAGCACCCGGCGACGCAGTCGAACATGGAGACGCTGACCCGTCGTGATGTCAGCGTGGTGGGCCCCGGCGTCGGCGAACTGGCCGAGCGCGAATCCGGCCCCGGCCGGATGAGCGAGCCGGAGGAGATCGTCGAGGCGATCAATCAACTGCTGGGCGCGGAGGCTGGCGAAGGGCCGCTGAATCATCGCGGCGTGCTGATCACCGCCGGCCCCACGCGCGAGCCGCTGGACCCGGTCCGGTTCCTGACCAATCGTTCCTCCGGAAAGATGGGATTCGCGGTCGCCGCCGCTTGCGCGGCGCTGGGCGCGGAAGTCACGCTGGTAGCCGGGCCGGTCAATCTGCCCACACCCCGGGGCGTGACGCGTATCGATGTCGAGACCGCCGAGCAGATGCACGAGGCCGTGCTCGATCAGCTGCCGGAGGCCGAGGTGTTCATCGCCACCGCGGCCGTCGCCGATTACCGGACGGCGGACGTGGCCGAGTCCAAGATCAAGAAATCGGCGGAGCGTCAGCAGATTGAACTGGTGCGCAATACCGACATTCTCGCCGACGTGGCGCGGCGCTATCCCGAGGTGTTCACGGTTGGCTTCGCGGCTGAAACCGATGATCTCAAGGGTTATGCCCGTGGCAAGCTGGAATCCAAGCGGCTGGACATGATCGCCGCCAACTGGGTCGGTGAAGGCCGCGGGTTCGACACCGATGACAACGCCCTGTGGGTGGCCTGGTCCGATGGCGAGCAGTCGCTGGGGCCGGCGCCGAAGACGCGGCTGGCGCGGTCGCTGGTGGAGCTGATCGCCACCCGCCTCGACAGCAAGATTCCTCCCCACGACCAGACACGACAGCAAGCCTGAGCAAGGACGCATGACCACTATCGATTACCGCATTCTGGATGCCCGCATCGGCAACGAATTCCCGCTGCCCGAATACGCCACCGAGGGCTCGGCCGGCATGGACCTGCGCGCCTGCGTGGACACGCCGCTGACCATCGAGCCGGGCCAGGCCGAACTGATTCCCACCGGCCTGTCGATCTACCTGGCCGATCCGGGGCTGGCGGCGATGATCCTGCCGCGCTCGGGCCTGGGGCATAAGCACGGCCTGGTGCTGGGCAATCTCGTCGGCCTGATCGACTCCGATTACCAGGGGCCGTTGATGGTCTCGTGCTGGAACCGCGGCCAGAACGCCTACACGGTGGAGCCGGGCGAGCGCATCGCCCAGCTCGTCATCGTGCCGGTGGTCCAGGCGGCGTTGAACCGTGTCGAGAGCTTCGAGGCGACGGATCGGGGCGAGGGCGGTTTCGGCTCCTCCGGCAGAAACTGATGGACTCGCTGAGCGAAACCGCGGCGATGGAAGTCGCGCGGGTTCTGACCACCGCGCTGCCGTACATCCAGCGCTTTGCCGGCAAGACCGTCGTGATCAAGTACGGCGGCAACGCCATGGTCGACGAGGCGCTCAAGCGTGGCTTCGCCCGTGACGTGACGCTGATGAAGGCGGTGGGTTTGAACCCCGTCGTCGTCCATGGCGGCGGGCCGCAGATCGGCAGCCTGCTGGAACGTCTGGGCAAGCAGAGCCAGTTCATCGACGGCATGCGCGTGACCGACAACGAGACCATGGACGTCGTGCAGATGGTGCTCGGCGGTCTGGTCAACAAGGACATCGTCAACCTGATCAACCAGGCGGGTGGCCGCGCGATCGGCCTGTCCGGCAAGGACGGGCAGTTGATTCGTGCACGCCGCATCAAGGCGGATGACGGGCAAACGGACCTGGGTCAGGTGGGCGAGGTGTCCAGCATCGATCCGGCCGTGGTCGAATTGCTGGAATCCGGTGACTTCATCCCGGTCATCGCGCCGCTGGGCGTGGCGCCCAACGGCGAGTCGCTGAACATCAACGCCGATCTGGTGGCCGGCAAGCTGGCCACCGTGCTCAAGGCGGAAAAGCTCATTTTGCTGACCAACACCCGCGGGATTCTCGATGCCGAGCAGAAGACGCTGACGGGGCTGACGCCGACCCGCGTCGGCGAGCTGATCGCCGACGGCACCATCTCCGGCGGCATGCTGCCCAAGGTGCGCTGCGCGCTGGATGCAGTGGCGAGCGGCGTGGACGCCGCGCACATCATCGACGGCCGCGTCGAGCACGCCGTCATGTTGGAGCTGCTGACCGACGAAGGCGTCGGCACGCTCATCCGGTCGCGCTGAATGCTCGCCTGATGCCGACGATCTGGGTCGATGCTGACGCCTGTCCGGTGGTCATCAAGGACATCCTGTTCCGCGCCTCGCGCCGGACTGGGGTGGCGGTGCGGCTGGTGGCGAACCATTTCATGAATGTCCCGAACATCCCGACCGTCAAGCTGATGCAGGTCGCTTCCGGTTTCGATGTTGCCGACAACCTGATCGCGCAGCAGGCCGAACCCGGTGATCTGGTCATCACCAGCGACATTCCGCTCGCGGCCGAAGTGGTCGAGAAGGGTGTCAAGGCGATCAGCCCGCGCGGCGAGCATCACTCGCCGGACACCATCCGCCAGCGCCTGAACATGCGTGATTTTCTGGAGACCATGCGCTCCAGCGGTGTCGAGGTTGGCGGCGGGCCGCCCAAGCTCAGCCAGGCGGATCGGCAGGCCTTCGCCGGGCACCTGGACCGGTTTCTGGCACAGCTAAACTCGCGTTAACGTCACGTTGTCACCCTGTTCGGCGGTTCAGCGCCTTGCCAAAAGCTTAACCTGGCAGGCCGTAGGCTGAGACGCAGTCCAAGCGCGATGCGCCATGCAGACACTCACTAGGTGAATCGAGTGCATTCATCCCGACTGGCGCTACCGACGTTTCTGACCATCGGCGCGCAAAAATGCGGCACGACCTGGCTCTCGAAGATGCTGGTTCAGCATCCGGAAGTCATGATTCCGGCCGAGAAAGAACTGCATTTTTTTGACAAAACAGCGCGTTATGCTCGGGGCCTGGAGTGGTACTGCGAGCAATTCTCCAGCGATCAGCCGGTTGTTGCGCGAGGGGAGTTAACACCCAACTATTTCTGGACGCTGGGAGACGACGAGAAACCTGAGTTCGGTCAGGACGCACAGCTCATCCCTCAGCTGGTGGCTGATGCGCTACCCGACGTGCAGCTGATTCTCATGCTGAGAGATCCTGTGGCGCGCGCGATCTCTGCGTTTTATCACCACATCCGCCATGGTCCGGTCTCGCCGGATGATTCCATTCTGGATGTGTCGGATCGCCTCGGGATCGAATCGATGGGACGGTACGATGTGCATCTTGCGCGGTGGCTTGAGCACTTTCCGAAGCATCGAATTCTGGTTCTGATTTACGAAGACGATCTGACGGACGCCGCCAAGCCGGAGACCTTGCGACGTGTCTTCCGTCATATCGGTGTTTCCGAGGACTTCGAGCCCGAGCATCTCTACACCCGGTACAACGGGACGGGGCTGCATTTTCGAATGCGAGTGGCCAATTCGCCGTTCGCCATCCTGAGTCGTGAACGGATCGTGCGTCACTTGCCGGGCTGGTTGACCGGGATGGAGCGCTGGAAAGTGCGTGTGACACACCACGAGATCACCGAACTGCAACGCCGCTTCGAGCCCCATGTTCTGAGGCTGGAAACCTTGCTGGGGCGGCGCATGGAGTCTTGGCGCGAGCTCGCCGAGCGTCGTCAGGAGTCGTCGGTCACGGAAGGTCCAGAGGCGCTGACGCAGACCATCTCCTGACCGGGATGGCCGTTGAGGCTGAGCTGTCATCGCGGGTTCACGTCCAGCCACTAGCCTGAAGGTTGGACCTTTGAACCTGTGCTCGAATGAAACGCCGCCAATTCCTGCAGGCCGGATTGACCGTGGCAGGTACGTTTTCCCTGGGTCGTGATTTCTGGAAGCGGGCCTATGCCGCGCCGGCGGTGCCGGGCGCCAGCCCTTACGGTGAGCTCGTCGGTCCGGATGCCAATGGGCTGTTTCTGCCGCCGGGTTTCACATCGCGCAAGATCGCCGAAGCCTACTCACCGGTGAAGCTGGCCGGCGGCGGCGAATCCAGCTACGTCTGGCATCGCGCGCCCGATGGCGGGGCGGTGATTCCGCAGGAGGACGGCGGCTGGATCTACGTCAGCAATTCCGAAATCCCGATCGTTGCGGACGAATTCCTGGACGACCCGGGCTCCGAGATGTGCGGCGAGCAGGGCGGTGTCGGCGCCGTGCGTTTCGATGCGGACGGCAATGTCATCGGCGCCTATCCGGTCCTGCAGGGCACGAACAACAACTGCGCCGGCGGCATGACGCCCTGGGGCACCTGGCTGTCCTGCGAGGAAAATTTCTTCGGTTTCGTCTACGAATGTGACCCCACCGGTTTGAATCAACCCATCCGGCTGGCAGGCATGGGGCAATTCAGTCATGAAGCCGCCGCCGTGGACCCTGTGGGCAAGGCGATCTACCTGACGGAAGATCAGGGTGACGGCGCGTTTTATCGTTTCCGCCCCACGATCTGGCCCGACGATGATCGGCCGGATTTGACCCTGGGGGTGCTCGAAGTCGCGGTGGTCGGCGACAACCCGCCGGTCCGGGTGCCCTACGGCGATGCGATTCGTGAGGCGGTGGCGACGCTGGGCGTCGATATTGACGAGTTTGATCCCACCGGGATCCTCGGCGAGATCAACGAAACCGAGCCGGGTCAGGTGAGCTGGCAGGCCGTACTCAACCCCCTGGGGTTACCGCTGGAGTGTCGCTACCAGGTCCCCACGGCAGCGGTGTTCAACGGCGGCGAGGGCTGCTGGTATGACAGTGGGCTGGTGTACTTCACCTGCAAGGGATCGAACCGCGTCTGGGCCTACGACACCATCGCCGAGCATGTCGACATCGTCTACGACGCGAACGAGATTGGTGACGATGCGCCGCTGCGTGGTGTGGACAACATGGTGGTGCATGCGCAGAGCCACGATCTGTTCGTCGCCGAAGACGGCGGCAACATGGAACTGGTGATCATCACGGACGACCGCAAGGTCGCGCCGTTCATGCGTTATCCCGTGCCGCATTCGGAAATCGCCGGGCCTGGTTTCGATGCCTCGGGTACGCGGCTCTACTTTGCCAGTCAGGGCAAGCGGCACACGGTGAACGAGGCGACCGGAGAGGAGGTGCGTGGCGAGATCTTCGAGATCAGCGGCCCCTTCCGGAGCACCGGGTTCGTCAACCCCGATCCGCAGGCACCGGATGCCGATCGCCCGCCCACGGGCAGTTCCGGTGCGCTGGGCGTTGCCGCACTCGGCGCGCTGGGCGCGGCCGCGTTGCTGGCCAGGCTCAGCGAGCCGGCCTCCGAGGCTGGCGACGAGTCGGCGCATACGAATGACCTGACCGACCCGTCGTCTCAAGCGTCCTGACGCGGCGTCACTGACCCATTTCGGACATCATCGCCTCGAAGCGCCGCTGCATCTCGTCTTCCGGGACGTCTTCGACATGGGTCGCGATGTTCCACTGGTGTCCGAAGGGGTCGATCAGCGCGCCCATGCGATCCCCCCAGAACTGGTCTTCCATCGGCTTCGCCTCGGTCGCGCCGGCATTGATCGCCTGCTGGAACAGCATGTCGGCGTCATCGACATAGATCATCAAACTCCCCGATGTCCCGCCCAGCGTGGTCGGACTTTTGACTCCGAACTCCTCCATCGCGTCGGCGAGCATGACATGCGAATTGCCGATCCTGATTTCCGCGTGCATGAGCTTGCCGTCCGGGCCGGGCAGGCGGAAGACCTCCGTGGCATTGAACGCTTTCTCGTAGAACGCAATGGCTTCGGCGGCGCCGGTAACAAACAGGTAGGGCGTGACGCTGTGGTAGCCCTCCGGAATGGGATTCACTGACATGACGGTCTCCTCAAGCTTCGGCCCCCCGATGGGACACCGACTGATTGTAGGCCGCGGGATGACACCCGGACGAAGGGGTCTTGCCGGGGTCAGTTCGTGCTGGTGTTCAGCAGATCGAAGATGTTCAGCGCTTCCATCACCAGCTCGATCGACAGCGCCGCTAGCAGCATCCCCATCACCCGGACCAGAATCGCCGAACCGTTCTGTCCAATCGCCGCGATGATGCGTCCGGCCGCCAGCATGAACAGGAAAGTCGCCAGCAGCACCAGCAGCATCACACCCGTGGTCGCCAGCTGAACCTGGATCGGATAAACGTGATTGTCGGTGAGGATGATCACCGCCATGAGCGCACCCGGCGTGGCGATGGAGGGGACGGCCAGCGGGAACACCGCGATGTCGTGGCCGGGTTCACCCTCGGTGGCCTGCTGCGTCAACGGTGTGCCGAAGACCATCTTCAGGCCGAACAGGAACAGGATGATCCCACCCGCCACCTGCAACGACACCAACCGGATACCCATGGCGGTGAGCAGGACCTGGCCGATGACGACTGCGCCGACGAGAATGCAGCCGGCGTAGAGCACGGCCTTGAGCGCGGTGCGCCGCCGGGCGGCTTCGGTGAGGCCTCCGGTAATGGAGGCGAAAATGGCCAGGGTTCCAATGGGGTCAATCGTCGCCCACAGAATGAGGGCGTCGCGAATCAGTTTGTCGGTCATCCGTGTCCGGTCCGGATCGATGGGCGCGGCGTGACCGAAGGGTCGAACGGCTCGCGAAGGTTGCCTGATCAGACAACGGAACGGAGCGGAGATTCACCCACGCGTGACCGGATGGTTCGGCAGCGACGAACTGCAAGTGCCGGGTGAGCGATTCACCCGGAGGCGGCCTTCAGAGGTCGACGTGATCCAGCGGATTGTCCCAGTGGGACGGCCGCGCGACATCCAGATAAACATCGCGCTCCATGTCCATCGCACCGCTCCAGTCCTCGGGGGGTGCGGCGGGCGTTGCCGCGAGTTCTATCCAGCTGTCGAAATCGATCTCGGCCACGGTTCCGTCGAAGTACTGCACCTCCACGGTCTCTGCGCGAAGATCGATTGCGACGATTTCAAACGGTGAGTTGTTACCGACCTGGTACCAGTCTCCGACGCTGAGTTCATGCAGCCACATCGCCATCGTTTTCTCCTTGTCGATTCCTGGGTGAATCGACTCCTATCGGGTATAGGCAAGTGACAGTCCCGTGACAAGGCATGCCAAATCCCATGGCGTGCAAGTGCCTGATTCAGCCTGTTTTCCGGTCGATGGGCGGGGGCGGAAGACGACGAATCGACGGGCGTTGATCGGTGAAATTGCGGTCAAGGAATCGGCGGGCCGTGCTTTGTGTCGGCAAAACGTCGTCGCATACTGCATGGCAGGTTCGATCGCAGGTCACCGGCTCCATGGACAAGCTCGACCGCGTCTTCATCCTGCACCGGGAATTGTCGAACCGGCGCCGGCCCGTGACCAAGGCCCGGCTCGCCGAGATCATGGGCGGCTGCTCGACTCGCACCGTGCATCGCGCGGCGAAGTGGATGCAGGACGAACTCCATGCGCCGATCTGCTTCAGTCCCACCGGCTACTTTTACGACCAGCACCCCAGCGAGCCCGTGTTCGAGCTGCCCGGGTTGTGGTTCAACGAGGACGAACTCGTGGCCCTGGTCGGCGTACAGGCGCTGCTCAAGCGCGCCCAGCCGGGTTTGCTCGACGACTACCTGGCGCCGATATCGAAGCGTGTTGACGAACTGTTGAGTCGGCGCGGCGTTGGCCTGCCGGACTGGGAGCGCCGCATTCGGATCGTTCAGATGGCTGGTCGCCCGGCCGGACAATGCTTTGGCGTGGTGGCTGATGCACTCGTCCGACGCCAGCAAATCGTGATCCGTTATCGGGCGCGTAGCGACGGAGCGGTGTCCACTCGCACCGTCTCTCCCCAGCGGCTGACCCACTACAGAGAGAATTGGTATCTGGATGCCTGGTGTCACGCCAAGGAGAAACTACGTACGTTCTCTGTCGACCGGATCGAGGCGGCCCAGATGAGCGACGAACCCGTGTTCGAAATTCCGCAGGACCAACTGGAGGATGTGCTCGCCACCAGTTTCGGCATCTTCTCGGGTGCGCCGACGCGTGAAGCCAGCCTGCTGTTTACGGCCCACCGCGCCCAGTGGATCGGCGACGAGCAATGGCATCCGTGGCAGCAGAGCGAGTACCTGGACGATGGCCGCTTCCGGCTGCGGTTTCCCTACCACCACAGCGATGAACTCGTGCTGGATATCTGTCGCTATGGGCCGGATGTCATGGTGGAGGCGCCGGCGGAACTGCGGCAGGCCGTGGCGGAGCGGTTGAAGGCCGCGGCCGCGATGTATGAGGATGACACCTGATTTCTCTCATGAACACGATCGAACGGCGATGAGACTGAACAGTGTCGAAATGGTGCTGACCGCATTGGAAAACGCCAATGTGCGCTATCTCGTCGTGGGCGGTCTGGCCGTGAACGCACACGGTTACGCGCGCTACACCAAGGATATCGACCTCGTCATTCAGCTGGATCAGCACAACGTGCTGCGGGCATTCCACGCTCTGGAACCCTTGGGGTATCAACCACTGTTGCCGGTGAAACCGGAACAGTTCGCCGACGCCGACACACGAGCACGCTGGGTGCGTGACAGGAACATGCAGGTGTTTCAGCTTTGGAGCGACGCCCATCGCGAGACGCCCATCGACGTGTTCGTGACCGAACCCTTCGATTTCGATGCCGAATACGACCGCGCTCCCCGCAGGCGCTTTGGTGAAACACTCGATATTCCCATCGTCTCCCGCGACACGCTGATTCGAATGAAGCAGGCCGCAGGCCGGGTTCAGGACCTGGCCGACATCGACAATCTGCGCCTGCTGGAACCGGACGCATGAGCCAATCGGACGACGATATCGACTGGTCGCTGACCACTTTCGAGGGCGTTCGGATCGAACAGATGCGGCGCTGGGCCGAGCTGCCTCTGGATCGTATCGTTGCTGCGCTGGAGGAGATGGAGCAATACGCAGCGCGTCTACCGGGAAAGGTGCCCGTCAATTCAAAGCAGGAGCCATCCTGACCCACTGACGAGATATCCAGTGGACACGTATTGGCAACCCGATCGCGCATGCTGCAACCGAGTTCTTATCGGTTGCCGCCATGCTCGATCGTCGAATGCTGCTGCGAGCTTGCGATGTCCGGATTCTGCGGCGCAATTCGTATTACCGGGATGACGAACGCGCCGTGGATGTCCGCCGGGCGCGCGAATGCTGGGGCACCTGCCAAGGGGGGAGAGCGTGGCAGTGAATCGGATGCAGGTTCGGGACAAGCGAGCAATGGCCCGAATGTCGGGCTTGTTTGAAGATGCGTTGCTCATTGCGAGTCGCTTTGCGCATAGAGATGACACGGATGATGTCTGCGCACGAGTGATGCTCCACCAAATCACTGGTGAGGCAGGTAATAGGTGAACCCGTTCAACGATCAGTTCGAAGCATTGTCCGGGTTTGCCCCCTATCAATGGCAATGTGATCTCTTCCGGTCACTGCTGTCCGGGGAGTTCCCGTCGTTGGCGATTCCGACGGGGCTAGGAAAGACGTCGGTGATGTTTGTTTGGCTGCTGGCGCTTGCAGAACAAATGCGATCGGGCAGCGCGGTCAGCCTGCCAAGACGCCTAGTCTACGTAGTGGACAGGCGCACCGTTGTCGACCAGTCAACCGATGTCGCGATGAAAATTCGCGATTGGTTAGTCGACAATCCAGGCAGTGAGTTAGCCAGAACGCTCACCAAGATGAGTGTGTTGGGCCGCCAAGGGCGCCCTCCGCTGGCGATCAGCACTTTGCGGGGTGAACTTGCGGACAACGGTGCCTGGCGTGTTGATCCGACCAGGCCCGCCATCATTGTCGGCACCGTCGACATGATCGGGAGCAGGTTGTTGTTTTCCGGATATGGAGACGGCAAATCGCGCCGGCCGATGCACGCTGGGTTGCTAGGGCAAGACGCTCTGCTCATTCACGACGAGGCGCATTTGTCGCCGGCATTCGGCCATCTGTGCCGCCAGATTCAGTCTCTTCAGCGGACAAACCCTTCGGGTGTTGCTCCTGGCTTCCGGCTGATTGAAATGACGGCAACGCCTGGAGACGACGACGCGCCCAGGTTGCCACTCCCGGATCGAGATCGGGTCAACCCACGGGTCGTTCGGCGTTTGGAAGCCAACAAGACTCTGACAATTCGAATGCTGGATGAATCGGCGTCACCGGCAGACAAACGAGATGCGTTGGTTCAGGCGGCTCTCGGTCATTCGGACAAACATCGCACTGTTCTGGTTTACGTCGTCCGACCTGATGACGCGGCCCGTATTGCCAAAGCGCTTCAGGCCGCAGACAAGAGCGCGGACGTGCTCACTCTGACTGGAACAATGCGCGGCCACGAGCGAGATCAGTTGGTGAAGCGGCCGGCGTATCGGCGCTTTCTTCCTATGGCCGACGACGAGCGTGAGCATGATCGGGCGACCAACCCGACGTGCTATCTGGTCAGCACCTCGGCTGGTGAGGTCGGCGTTGATCTGGATGCCGACGTCGGGGTGTTCGATCTATCACCAATGGATAGCTTTGTTCAGCGTGCCGGCCGCATCAACCGAACGGGTGGTCGGGACGCAACAATCGAGTTGGTGGTTTCCCCTGAGCATGACCTTGGAAGCAAGGGTTCAATGCCTGAAATCCTCCAACACACGGTAGCGTTGCTGAAGGCACTTCCGGAAACAGGGGGCGACGGATCGAACGTATCACCAGCATCCCTCAGTCGACTTATCCTCCATCCCGAGTACCAGCGCGCGTGCCGTCCGTCACCGCGTTTGCGCGATCTGGAACCCTATCTTCTGGATACTTGGGCGATGACCAGCCGCCCTTCGGATGTCGGGCCGGAGGTGGCTCCATGGCTGCATGGAGTGACAGAACAAGACCTGCCACAAACAGTTTTTGTCTGGCGTGATTGGCCCCGACGGGACGGTGAACCGCTTGGAGAACGTGACTACGCCGAATGGTTGAGCGCATGGCCTATCCTCACACGAGAACGGGTTGCGCTTCCGAGCATCGTGGCTCAAAAGTACTTGGGCGAGATGCACAAACGCTTGGCCACGGATGCAAGAGTTCTGGTCATCCGTCCGGACAAGGCGGCGATGTTCGTCTCGCTCACGTCGCTGGAGAAGAATTCACGTGTGTTGCGCCACGCGACCGTGATTTTGGAGCCATCGTGGGGAGGGCTATCAAAGTCCGGCATGCCGGATGCGCGCGAACCTGCCAAGGCCGGAATCGCTTCATTGGATGTTTCCGAGGAGGATGACGGGCTCACGAAGCAGAGCGTTGGAGCGACCGGACGTCGGCGTGAACGGTGGCATTTGGTCGTCAGCCCGGGAGATCCTCGCCAATGGACGGCCACGCACTTGTCCGATGTGATGAGTTTCGAGGCCGAAAGTTTGGACGACGCCATTGGCTCTCTTGAAGAGCGGCGCGAGCTCCGGGTTGCTTGGCGATATGCGCCGCGTGTGCCGCTTGACGGAGAGGATTTTGATGCGCTCGTCATCTACCTCGTTTCGCGGCGACCGGTATTTCCTGATACCGAAGAATTGGGTGCACAGGCCGCTCGTCAGCAAGCGCTAGAGCATCACAACAGTCGAGTCGGCGAGAAAGCGAGAGAAATCGCAACCTGTCTCGGACTGGGCGAGGAAATCGTTGACGCTCTGGAAACCGGCGGCCACGCGCATGATCGAGGCAAAGATCGATTGGTTTGGCAGCATGCGGCCGGAAATCACGACAGCATCCCGCTGGCCAAATGTTTTGGCCGCAAGGCGAACTGGCATTTGCTACGCGGTTACCGGCATGAGTTCGGTTCTGTCATGGAATTGGCAATGGTTGGGAGCGACGCGAAAAACGACCTGATGTTTCAGGTTGTGGCTGCCCACCACGGCTACGCGCGTCCTGGTTTTGCGGAGGAGGCTTTCGATCCAACGCGTGACCTATCCGAGAATGCCGAGCAGGCATACCAGGTCATGCTGCGATTCGACCGATTGCAGCGCCGCTATGGTTGGTGGGGGCTGGCGTATCTGGAAGCGTTGCTCAAGGCGGCGGACGTGATGGGGTCGATGGAGGAAGCCTCATGATCATCCATGCGAGCCCGCTCAATCCGGCTGAGTATTTTGGTGCGTGTGGGTTCTTTGAATTGGCCGCAATTCAGCGTGCGGACCTGCTGGCGTGTTGGGGTAATGACGGCCTAGAGATCATCGACTATTCAGAGGCCGACGCAGACGCCCTGATATGTGGGCTCGCGGACGCCACACTGATTCCGGATGGTGCTTGGGCAGGTGATGAGTCCACGCGGCCGTTTAGTCTTAGCAACCCGGAATGCGGCCTAGATATATGGATGGACTGGTGGGAGCGCCGAGACGGTACTGGCAATTCACCTTGGAAGTGCTTTGGAGGTCGGGGTTCTACCCCGTTTCCGCGGACGGTTTGAAAAGTTCTGAGAACTTCCGGTCTTGCCTTGCGACTCTTCGTCGCATCCGAGGATTGTGAAATCGCTCGATGTAGTCAAATACGTCGGCCTTCGCG
>Ga0213833_1000118_pt1 | contig 148462 bp, 136 predicted proteins | sample SWATP21_FD_160575 | JGI IMG/M metagenome (GOLD analysis project Ga0213833, IMG submission 160575) | Coastal seawater microbial communities from Marineland, Florida, United States - SWA TP2 #1 | ecosystem: Environmental > Aquatic > Marine > Coastal | place: USA: Florida | collected 2016-08-14
GCAGATGGTACTGCTGTAAAAGGCGGGAGAGTATGTCGTTGCCAATTTTAAGAAGGTGTCAATTTTTATAAATTGACACCTTTTTTTTTGTGCCTATACCAACTTCTTGTTGTAAAATTGTTCGTGTATTATATATTATTTGAAGAATATGGAAAGCTTTATAATAGACGGAATTAGAACTCCAATTGGTAATTTTGGTGGATCATTATCTACGGTAAGAGCAGATGATTTAGGTGCGCTTGTAATTTCAGAGTTGATTAATAGAAGCCCTAGTATCGATGTAAATGCTATTTCGGATGTGATCATGGGATGTGCGAATCAAGCTGGAGATGATAATCGTAATGTTGCGAGAATGTCTTTACTACTTGCGGGGTTACCATGGAAAGTTCCAGGTGAGACTGTAAACAGACTATGCGCTTCAGGAATGTCTGCGATTGTTCATGCGCAGAGAGCAATTCATAACTTAGATGGAGATCTGTTTGTTTCTGGTGGGATTGAAAATATGACCAGGGGACCTTGGGTAATTTCAAAAGTCTCTAAACCATTTGGCAGGGATGCCGAAATGCATGATTCAAGCTTTGGATGGAGATTTATTAATCCTAAAATGAAGGAGTTGTACGGAGTTGATGGCATGGGAGAAACAGCCGAGAATTTGGCAGAGCTTTATAATATAAATCGTGAGGATCAAGATTTATTTGCTTATAACTCTCATATGAAAGCTACAAAGGCCAGAGAAACAGGTGTTTTGAAGGAAGAGATTGTTTCGGTTTCCATACCGCAAAGAAAAAAGGATGACATCATATTTTCTGAGGATGAATTTATCAAACCAAAAACTAACTTGGAGGTTTTAGCTAAATTGAGACCAGCTTTTAGAAAAAATGGTAGTGTAACAGCTGGAAATTCCTCTGGATTGAATGATGGGGCAGCTGCCACTTTAATAGCTTCCGAGAATGGTGTTAAGCGGTATAACCTTACTCCGAAGGCGCGAATTGTTGCTTCCGGAGTTGCTGGAGTTGAGCCAAAATATATGGGGATAGGTCCTGTATATGCTAGTGAAATTGCTTTGAAAAAGGCAGGGCTAACTATGGACGATATGGACATTATAGAATTAAACGAGGCGTTTGCAGCGCAAGTTTTAGCATGTACTAGAAAAATGGGATTGGAGGATAACGATCCAAGAATTAATCCTAATGGAGGTGCTATCGCTATCGGACATCCTCTAGGTGTGACAGGAACGCGAATTGTTTATGCTGCCGCATTGGAGTTGGAAAGACTAAATAAGCGATATGCATTATGTACGATGTGTATTGGCGTTGGTCAAGGTTATGCTGTAATTATTGAAAGAGTGTAATGTCTAAGGAGCATCAAATCGATACTACCACCACTGCCAGATATTATATCAACGGTCAAATTTCGGATAAGGTTAAGGTCGTTTGGTTTGTATTTCATGGATATGGAATGCTTGCGGAAGATTTTATAAAAAACTTTGATGGTATCTCTGACGAGAATACGTTGATTATTGCTCCTGAAGGAACACATCGTTATTATAAGAGAGGAACTCGAAATCAAATATCAGCGAACTGGATGACTTCGGATTTACGCGATGCGGATATTAAGAATAACACTCAATATCTTAATAGCGTTTTGGATGTCTTGTTTGTTCAGGGATTATTGACTGAATGTAAAATTGGTGTGGTAGGGTTTTCGCAAGGAGGACCAACCGCATTTAGATGGGTAAGCCAATTAGACCGGTCAATTGAAATGTTGATTGCTTGGGGTACAGATTTGCCACAGGAAGTTCTTAATAACAACCAAAATTTAAGAAAGGTGAATGAGTCTAATATTAAATTGGTGATAGGTTCCAATGATGAATATATAGATTCTGATAAGGTGGATGATTTTATCATAGATTACAGCAATAAAGGAGTAGAATTTGATTATCATACTTTTGAAGGAGGGCATGAAATCCATGAGGAGACCATGCGCTATTTTCATGCAAGAATAATGAATGGTGGGCAGGAATTTTAATACAATTTTGTTAAATGAAATCAATTATTAAAGGTAAGTGTCCACGTTGTAGAAAGTCAGATATATTTTGTTCTACAAATCCTTATAATTTCAAGAAGTTATTTTTAATGCCAGAGCATTGTGATAGCTGTGGGTTAAAATTTAATATGGAGCCAGGTTTTTTCTATGGAGCAATGTATGTTGGATATGGACTTAGTGTTGCGTATTTAACCGCTGTGTATGTGGCTATGGAAATATTACTGGAGGATTTTGCGGTAGGCTTGTATTTTATTCTTGGAATCGGATCATTAATTGTGTTTACTCCATTTATTTTTAGGTTATCCAGATCGATTTGGTTGGCAATGTTTGTGAAGTATGATAAAGATGCGGAAGCAAAGTGGGCCAAAGAATTGAATGGAGAGAAAAGAGAGAATCCTTGTATAAATGTATAAAAGTTGGATCGCCAAAATCACTTGGCGATCCAGTTCTTTAGTTATTAAATAGAGGCACTTGACGTAGGGAAACGTCTATCAATTTTTTTGATTAATCCTTGTAGTACTTTACCCGGACCAACTTCAGTAAGTTCAGACATGCCATCGGCAATCATTTGATTCTCAATTTTAGTCCATAAAACAGGAGCGGTTAGTTGATCTATTAAATTTTGTTTGATTACTGTAGGGTCAGTTTCTCCAATTGCACTAACATTTTGATATATTGGACAAACGGGTTTATTGATTGTAACACCATCAATGGCTTCTTTTAATTCATCTTTTGCCGGAGACATCAATGGAGAGTGGAAAGCACCACCAACAGGTAACACCATCGCACGTTTCGCTCCAGCTTCACTTAGTTTCTCGCATGCAGAATTAATTGCCTCAACTTCTCCCGATATTACTAACTGACCTGGAGAATTGTAATTTGCAGGAACAACCACACCGTTAACGTCCGCACATGTGTTTTCAATGATCTCATCTTCCAATCCGATGATCGCAGCCATTGTAGAAGGCTTAATCTCACATGCTTTTTGCATTGCTAAAGCTCTTTTTGAAACCAGTTTTAATCCGTTTTCAAACGATAAACCTCCAGCAGCAACTAGGGCAGAAAATTCGCCTAAACTATGACCTGCTACCATATCAGGTTTGAAATTTTCACCTAAAAGCTTAGCCAGAATTACTGAATGTAAAAATACCGCTGGCTGCGTTACTTTGGTTTGTTTTAGTTCTTCCGCAGAACCTTCAAACATAATTTTTGAAATCTCAAAACCTAAAATATCATTGGCTTGATGAAATAATTCTTTTGCAACTTCAGAGTTCTCGTATAGGTCAAGTCCCATACCAGTAAATTGAGCTCCTTGTCCAGGAAAAACATATCCTTTCATTATAGTATTGTATAAACCGTTTATAATATAATCGGCAAATGTATATGAAATTTGACTATTGACTAAAGGAAATATGATGGGTAATACTCATGCTCATATATCTTTGCCCAAATTTTTGTTTATGATAGTAGTAACAGGTGCAGCTGGATTTATTGCAAGTGCATTGGTGAGTCGATTGAACCAGGAAGGATATAAAGATATCGTTGTTGTAGATGATTTTTCTCGAGAGGATAAGAATAAGAATTTGGAGGATAAGACATTTGTTCAAAAGGTAGATAGAGATGATTTTCATAATTGGTTAGATGAAAATCATAAATTGACCGAATTTATTTTCCATTTAGGTGCGCGAACTGATACTACGGAGTTTGATGTAGATTTATTTAATCGATTGAATTTAAACTACACTAAAAAGATTTGGCAACAATGTGTTGAATATGGTTTGCCATTGGTCTACGCTTCCTCAGCTGCGACTTATGGAATGGGAGAGTATGGATATGAAGATCAGGATGAACTTGCATATAAGTTGAAACCACTAAATCCATATGGAGATTCCAAAAATGATTTCGATAAATGGGCATTAGAGCAGGAACAAAAACCTTATCACTGGGTTGGAGTTAAGTTCTTTAATGTTTTTGGCCCAAACGAATTTCATAAGGGTAGAATGGCATCAGTTGTTTTTCATACTTATAATCAAATACAGAAAACAGGAGCAATGAAATTGTTTGCTTCACATCATCAGGATTATAAAGATGGTGAACAAATTAGAGACTTTGTTTACGTTAAAGACGCTTTAGATGTGTTGATTTTCCATATGGAAAACAGAAAGCATTCGGGTTTATATAATTTAGGAACAGGGAAATCAAGGACTTTTTATGATTTAGCGGCAGCTACATTTAAAGCATTGGATTTAGAGCCTGAGATTAGTTTTATTCCTACTCCTGAAGATATTCGTGATAAGTATCAATACTTCACGGAGGCAAAAATGGATAAAATTCGCGAAGCGGGTTACGATAAAACTTTTATGGAATTAGAAGATGCGATTAAGGATTATGTTCAGAACTACCTTGTTCCGCATACTTATTATTAGTCAATAGACTTTTTAAGATCTAATAAAAAAGATTTGATTTCAAGTAGGTGATCAATGATTTCCTTTTCGTTGATCACGTCTTGTTTATTCTCTCTCATTTTCTTTTTGGCTCCATCTAAAGTAAACCCGCGTTCCTTTACTAAGTGATGAATAATCTTTAGATTCTCGACATCTTGAGGAGTGAATAGTCTATTTCCCTTTTTATTCTTTTTGGGTTTGATAATATCGAACTCTTTTTCCCAATATCGAATCAGAGAAGTATTTTCATCGAACATACCCGCTACCTCACCAATGGTGTAGAACATTTTTTGCACAGGTTGTTTCTTTAAAGACATTAGTCGAAAGATTGATTTGCTCTGGAAGAAAGCTCTAGCATTAATTCATACTCTTCAGGAGAAAGATCATTAGAATAGAAATTGGCAGGATTGATTTTGGCTCCATTTTTTTCTACTTCATAATGCAAGTGCGGCCCAGTTGATGTTCCGGTATTTCCAACATATCCGATAACATCTCCCCGTTTGATTTTTTGTCCAACACGGACATTAAATTTACTCATATGCGCATATCTGGTCCTATAACCATATCCATGGTCAATAACCACTTGTTTCCCATATCCACGTCTTTCGCTAACCACTTTTACTACTTTACCATCTCCTGTGGAATGGATTTCAGTACCTGTTGGAGCTGTAAAATCCATACCCGTATGCATTTTACGAACTTTGAAAACCGGGTGGATTCTCATTCCATATCCTGAAGCAATCCTTGTGAGGTTTTCTTTAGCAACCGGCATAATTGCAGGGATAGAGGCTAACATTTTTTCTTTGTTTCTGGCCATCTGATACACATCATCCAGAGACTTGGATTGGATATAGATTCGTTTGGATAGGATATCCAAATTTTTGGTGGTTTTCATAATTTGCTCTGAGTTGTTAAAACCCATTAAACCTTTGTATCTATCAGACCCCCCAAATCCCGCTTTTCTAACGTTATCATGGATTGGTTCTGCTTCAAAAATGACACGGTAAATATTGTCATCACGATCTTCTATGTTGGTCAATACCTTTTCCATATCCGCTATTCTTTTACTCATGATAGCGTATTGTAACCTCCATTGTTCATTTTCTCTGATCAACTCCTTTTCTTTTGGTGAATCAATAAAGTAAAGGAAAGCCACTAGAAAGATTCCTCCGAACACAATTCCTGTTGCTAAAAAGCCCAAAGTTCTTAAGACTTTTGACTTCATGGAAGTTTCCTCACGCTCGTAACTTAACGTTCCAGGATTGTATCTATATTTTGTATTTGACATATCTATTTTTCGGGAAAAATTGAAAGCGCAAAATTAAGGAATTAATCTATTTTTGCAATCGCTTTTAAAAAGCCTAACATTTTTTAAACTTTAGATATGCAGTGGGATTCTAATCAAATTAGAAAGCAGTTTTTTGAATACTTTGAAGGTAAGGGACATCAGATTGTTCCATCCGCACCAATGGTTATTAAAGATGATCCGACATTAATGTTTACCAATGCCGGAATGAATCAGTTTAAAGAGTATTTCTTAGGACAGTCTGAGGCCAAGCATTTGCGTGTTGCTGATACACAGAAATGTTTACGTGTGTCTGGAAAACATAACGATTTGGAAGAAGTTGGGGTGGATACCTATCACCATACCATGTTTGAAATGTTAGGAAATTGGTCTTTTGGAGATTACTTCAAACAAGAGGCAATCGAAATGGCCTGGGATTTATTGACCAATGTTTATAAAATTGAGAAAGACCGTTTGTATATCACTGTTTTTGGTGGAGATGAACAAGACGGTACTGTAGCAGATACTGAAGCGGAAGATATTTGGAAGAAGTATACAGATTCCGATAGAATCATGCGTTTCGATAAAAAGGATAACTTTTGGGAAATGGGAGATACAGGTCCATGTGGCCCGTGTTCCGAAATCCATGTAGATATCCGTTCGGATGAAGAAAGAGCTAAAGTAGATGGGAAAAGCCTGGTGAATAAGGATCACCCATTGGTGATCGAGATCTGGAATTTGGTTTTCATTCAGTACACCAGAATGTTTGATAAGTCATTAAAAGATTTACCACAAAAGCATATTGATACAGGAATGGGATTGGAGCGTTTGGCTATGGTCTTACAAGCTAAACAATCTAACTATGATACAGATATTTTTACCGCTCTAATTTCGGAAATAGAGAAGCATACAACACAAAAGTATACAGCTTCAGATTCACGTGTGGATGTTGCGTTTAGAGTAATTGCGGATCATATCAGAGCGGTTTCTTTTGCTATCGCAGATGGACAATTACCTTCTAATACCGGAGCAGGTTACGTTATTCGTAGAATTCTAAGAAGGGCAGTTCGTTTTGGATATAGCTTCCTGGGAATTGAGAAACCAGTCTTAACGGAACTTGTAAATACATTAAGTGATTTAATGGGTGGTCAGTTCGATGAATTGGAGAAACAAAAAGTACTGATCCAAAAGGTGATTAGAGAAGAGGAGGAAGGATTCTTGAGAACGTTATCTAAAGGAATCGTTCGTTTTGAAGAGTATAAAAAGAATCATCATCAGGTGAAAGGTGATTTTGCATTTGAACTATACGATACATTTGGTTTCCCGATTGATTTGACACAATTGATGGCTGCTGAAGCTGGAATGATTGTAGATCTGGAAGGTTTTAATGCTGCTTTAGAGGAACAAAGAGCTCGTTCTAGAAAGGCAACGAAAGTGACCGCTGAAGATTGGGTGGTATTGATTGAAGATGACGAAGAAGAGTTCATTGGATACGATTATACCACAAGTGATGTGTCGATCACGAAGTATAGGAAAGTCAACCAAAAAGGAAAAGACTTATATCAATTGGTATTTAATATCACGCCTTTCTATGCAGAAGGAGGTGGACAGGTGGGTGATCAGGGATATATTGAAGCTAACGGAAAGAAGGTAAAGATCATCGATACCAAAAAAGAGAATAAGCTAATTATCCATTTTACAACTGAATTACCAGAAGATCTAAATGCGAGATTTAAAGCGGTTGTTGCAGGTAAGAAAAGAGCTGCTACGGCTGCGAATCATACAGCAACACACGTTTTACATCATGCTTTGAGAGAAGTGCTGGGAACACATGTAGAACAAAAAGGTTCTATGGTCAATGAGAAGTATTTGAGATTTGACTTTTCTCATTTCCAAAAAATGACTTCTGAAGAAATTCGCGATATTGAAGTGAGAGTAAATGCAAAAGTGAGAGCAAATATTCCATTAGAGGAAAATAGAGCTTTACCAATTGCGGAAGCTGAGAAGTTGGGAGCCATGATGCTTTTCGGAGAGAAGTATGGAGATATGGTTCGTGTGATCAAATTTGGAGAGTCGGTAGAATTATGTGGAGGAACGCATGTTCAATCTACAGGTGAAATAGGCTTTTTCAAAATTGTTTCGGAAAGTGCTATCGCAGCTGGTGTTAGAAGAATTGAAGCGGTAACAGGTGAAGAAGCGCAGAACTACATTTTCCAGAATATTGATACGCTAGATGCTTTGAGGTCGTCTTTAAGAAATCCAAAGGATATTAAGAAGTCTATTTCTGATTTGCTATCATCCAATAGTAATCTGGAAAAGGAAATGAATGCTTTTCGTACAGAACGTGCGAAGAATTTCAAACAGCATATTAAGGATGAATTGGAATCTATCAATGGAATCAATTTCCATGCGCGTGAGTTGGATATCAATACCGATGACGTGAAAAAGATGGTACATGAAATTAGAAATGAAGTAGAAGATGCATTTGTGGTGATTGCTACGAAATCGGATAATAAGGCCACATTAACGATTGGAATTTCTGATAGTGTTGTTAAATCCAAGGAACTACACGCAGGAAATATCGTAAGAGAATTGGCTAAGAAGATCAATGGTGGAGGTGGAGGACAACCGTTTTTTGCGACTGCTGGTGGTAAAAATGCGGATGGAATTGAGGATGCTTTGTTAGGTGCAAGAGCTATTGTTCAGACAGCTTAAACTAAGGAATGGTCAAAAAAAAAGCCCAGGAAAATTTTCCTGAGCTTTTTTTGTGATTTACTTTAAGTAAAACTCTTTTAAACTTTTTAATCGGTCATTGACCCGGGCTTTGGTAAAAGTGTATTCTTCTTCGGTTTCTACTGAAAAAGGAATATTGGGCACCAATAGTTCCCCTGGCTGTAATTCGTTCCCTGATTCTATGAATTCGATCAATGGATATAATGCTAAAAACTCTACCGGGTCTTCGATCACTTCATCTATGAATTCATCAAAGTCTAATTCCAGGTCATCCAAATCACCAGTTTCGGTGAGCAACTGCCAAATCGAACCCGATCTATAAATGTATTGATCTCCCAGACAATCTTGTGCAAACGGAATATCATTAGGTTGGAGGTTTTTATAGGTATGATGTAAAGCATCTTTACCTTTCCAAACATCTTCTAAAGAATTCCAACTTGGTCCGGTTCCACATCCACGGATTTGAAATCCACCGTTGTATGCCACTAAGCCATTGATATCTTTGTAGAAGGACTTTAAATCACTTGGTAAAAGATCAAATAGTTCGGTGTCATGCAATTCATGGTTAATGTAAGTAACCCCTTTAAATTCTAGTGCGTTCTCTGAATTAGACATATTGCTTCACATTTTGTGCGGTGATGGTTTGATCGGATAAAATGACAAGTCTTTCCACCACATTTCGCAATTCTCTAATATTACCTGTCCATTCTTTTTCAACCAATAAATCCACAGCTTTGGGTTCAATTTTTTTAGTGCTGATTCCCTGTTCAGAGCAAATCTTATCCAGGAAATAATCCACAAGTAATGGTATATCTGTAGCACGTTGATTCAATGAAGGAACATTGATAATGATGACTCCGATACGATGATATAAATCCTCTCTGAATTTCTCTTCAGAGATCATTTTCTTGAGGTCTTTGTTAGTTGCGGCAATCACACGAACATTTACATTGATACTCTTATCGCCACCAACTCTTGTAATTCTATTTTCTTGAAGTGCACGAAGTACTTTAGCTTGCGCGGAAAGACTCATGTCTCCAATTTCATCTAGGAATAGTGTTCCACCTTCTGCAATTTCAAATTTTCCCTTGCGTTGTTTTATGGCCGAAGTAAAAGCTCCTTTTTCATGTCCAAATAGTTCACTCTCGATCAATTCAGAAGGAATAGCTGCACAATTCACTTCTATGAAAGGTGCTTTGGTACGTGTACTTTGTTTATGAATTTGGTGGGCAACTAATTCTTTTCCCGTTCCATTTGGCCCGGTAATAAAAACACGCGCATCGGTTGGAGCTACTTTTTCGATCATACCAATGACCTCTTTGATCTCGGTACTTTCTCCGATAATTGGATGTCCTTTACTTTGAGGTAGTTTTTTTCGAAGTTTTTTAGTTTCCTCAACCAGATTGGCTCTATCCAGCGCATTACGAACAGTCACCAATAAACGATTTAAATCGATTGGTTTTTCAATAAAATCGTAAGCTCCTTTTTTTAATGCGTCAACCGCAGTTTCTACATTCCCGTGACCCGAAATCATAATGACTGGGATTTCAGGTTTGTCTTCCTGAATTTTAGTCAACAGCTCGATTCCATCCATGCCAGGCATTTTGATATCGCATAGAATCAAATCAAAGTCTGATTTCTTTAAGATTTCTAATGCTTCAATGGCATTAGTGGCTTCTTCGATTTTTAATTTTTCGTATTCAAGAATCTCTCTAAGGGAGTTCCGAATTGGACGTTCGTCATCTATAATTAATACTTTGCGCATAGCTTCTAATATTCGATTGGCTAAAGTAAGGTGAAGTTGATTAAACTAAAAATAGCGGAGACATTAAAGTTGACTTTCCAGGTATTCCCCTGCCAGTCCTTCTTTTACATCACCCAATGAAAGAATATGTTCCTCAAAAGAATAAATGTCTAAGACGTATTTGAATATCAATGCGGCAATATGAACTGTTGGAACTCTTAAAGGGTTTAAACCTTTGGTATCTCGTCTTTCTTGAAGTGAAGATTTTAAAATTCGTATCAAAATTTCATTAAGTTTTTTTAGCTCGTACCTGTAATTGGATGCTACAGGTTTGTGGTTGTCATGAGATGACTCAATCATTTGAGCGAAAGATTCAAATGCTCCTGTTGTTCCAATAAATGAGATAGGGGTGTATTCTTGAATGATTTGAGGCAAGTCAGTAAAATGTCGGTCGAGTCTATTTTTTAAATCCTCCATGTCATTTAGAGAGAGCGGATCTGATAATGACAATCCGGAAGTTAATGCTGTGCTACCCAAATCGAAACTTTGTTTCCATAAGATGTTTGAAGCATTAGCGATAATAAGTTCTGTACTACCTCCACCAATGTCCATGATCATGACCGGAAAGCGATCTACGGTAGTTGAAGCGATGGCACCTTTATAGATGAGTTGCGCTTCTCGTTCGCCAGTAATAATATCAATCTGAAGATTGAATTTTTTATTTAAGTCTTGAATGACCTGAAGCCCATTCTTACGGGTTCTAAATGCAGATGTAGCAATGCCTAAATAGGTGGAACAATCATACTGATTCGCTACTTCCAAAATGCTTTTGATATCTGATTCTATTTGTCCGATACTTTGGTGATCAAAGAATCCCTTTGGCGCAGATTTCAAAGTTTTGGTGTTATATACAGAACGATGAATCACCTGTAATGGAAGCTCTCCGGAGGTGATGACTAATTTGGTGAGATTACTTCCCAGATCTATTATGGCGATGTTTTTTTTCATATACTATAAAGAAAAAACGGAGAAGGAATTCCTTCTCCGTTTTAGTGATATTAATGGTATCGTAACCACTTCCAAAGTTCTTTGTAGTTGACTTTTTTGCCATACATTAATATACCAACGCGATATATTTTTGCTGCTAACCATGTGGTGGCCAGGAATCCTAGCACCAATAAAACCATGGATAAAATCAACTCCCAATATTGCGCACCTTCTATTCCCAAAGAAACCCGAACCATCATAATGATAGGGGAGGTGAACGGGACAATAGACCCCCAGAAAGCGGCTGGGTTTCCCGGATTTTCAATCATCATGGCCGACATGGCATATGCGGCTATGAGCGGAGCCGTGACCGGTAGCATAAATTGTTGTGAATCCGTTTCGTTATCGACAGCGGCACCAATTGCCGCAAATAGTGCAGCATATAATAGGTATCCTCCTAAAAAGTAAAATAAGAAAAGTCCAATCATCAATGGCCAATTGATGCGATTGATCAGGTTATCCGGATCAGTGATATCAAATGCGTTATTATCTTGTTTTTTGAGGTTTAATGCACCCGATTGCATTTGGTTCATTTGTTGAACTTGTGCCACTTGCTCCATCACCATTTCTTGTTTGTTATTTAGAATGATGGTTTGAGCAGCTGTGACGAACGTGAACATGAGTACAATCCATAATAGGAATTGTGTTAAACCTACCATAGCGATTCCTAAGATTTTGCCCATCATCAATTGGAATGGCTTTACAGATGTGATAATCACTTCAACAATACGGTTCGTTTTTTCTTCAATCACACCTTTCATTACCTGAACACCATACATAAAGATGAACATGTAAATGAGGATACCGAAAGCAAATCCAACTACTGTTTTTTCGGTCATGACTTCTTCTTCTGTACCATCTTCACTAAATTTAAATGTAGCTAATGACAGATTGGTTCGTACCTTATTATAGTCTGACTTTTTGATCCCATATTTAGCCATCTTCATTTCTTCAATGACCTTTTCAATTTTGGACTCAATGGATCTAATGGTTTTTCCACTGGGCTGTTCCTTGAAATAAAGGAAAGGACGATTATCACGTTCACCATCCATGATTTCCGGAATCCACAGTATTGCTGTGTATTTTGATTCAGGAAATAACTTCTTGGCATCTGGTAGTGATAGGTCACTATAATCGAATTTGTAGTTGCGACCATCTTCTAATCGATCAAAAACAGGGGCCATATCATCTACCACCAAAATGTTTTGCGGCCCACTGTCGCTCATACCCAAGTAGGTGATCAAAGCGATTACGCCTGCCATAAGTAACGGACCTAACAAGGTCATGATGATGAAAGATTTCTTTTTTACACGTGTGAGATATTCACGTTTTATAACTAACCAAATTTTATCCATGACTATGCTATTTCTGATTGCGTTTGAGGATTAGAAACTGCTTGAATGAAAATATCATTCATTGAAGGAAGAACTTCTTTTAAGCCTTGAATTTGAACGTGCGGAATAAGCCCGTTCAACAGGTCATTTGTTGTGGTCCTGTTAAGAAGTTTAATTGTAGCGGAAAAGTGCTCCGGTTCTATTTCCTTAGAGTCTATTAATTCAGCACCTGTCCATAACGCATTAGTGAATTTCAGCAGACTGCCTTTAAAAACGATTTCATAGGTATTGGTTTTGAAATCATTTTTTAGATCTCTCATTTTTCCTGAGAGGATTTTTTTTGAGTGATTGATCAATGCGATATCCTGACAAATTTCTTCCACTGAAGCCATGTTGTGTGTAGAGAAAATGATAGTAGTTCCATTTTCGTTGAGTTGCATGATTTCAGATTTAATGAGGTTGGTATTGATCGGATCAAACCCACTAAAAGGTTCATCTAAAATCAAAAGTTCAGGTTCATGTAAAACGGTAACAATGAATTGAATTTTTTGAGCCATTCCTTTTGATAATTCTTCTACCTTCTTATCCCACCAACCTACGATCTCAAATTTTTCAAACCAGTATTTTAATTTTTTCTTGGCTTCAGCATAAGTCATTCCTTTGAGTTGAGCCAGATATAAACATTGTTCACCCACTTTCATTTTTCGGTATAACCCTCTTTCTTCAGGTAAATAACCAATAAGCGAGCGATGTTTGGGTTCAATGTTTTCTTGATTAAATAAAACAGTTCCCGAATCGGGCATAGTGATTTGATTGATAATCCTGATTAGTGTGGTTTTTCCAGCTCCGTTGGGACCAAGTAAACCGAAGATGCTTCCTTTCGGAACTTCAATGGAAACTTGATTCAAAGCCTTGTGCCCTGCATAATCTTTTATGAGGTTTTGGGTCTCCAGAATATTATTCATGTAGCAACAATTCGTAAAATTAATTTAGTGTCAAATGTAAATAAGTAAAGCCAATGCGAAAGGTTTTTAGTACGAATGCAGATTAATAAGGATACACGGTTAAATAAAAAATCCCCGATCTAATGATCGAGGATCTTAATTCATATTGATTGATTGGAGAGTGTTACTCTCGAAACAAATATATAATCCAATTTTTATTTATTCAAAATGGATAGTAATTATCTATTAACGAATTAACTAAAGTAGTCTTTCATTCTTGAAAAGAAACTCTTTTGATCAGAGCTTGTTTTCGGTTGGAAATTCTCAGAATCTCTAAGTTTTTCCATCATAGCCTTTTCTTCTTTAGATAATTTCTTTGGAGTCCATACGTTCACATGAATCAAAAGGTCTCCATTTCCGTATGAATTTACCTCCGTTAGCCCTTTACCTCTTAAGCGAAGAATTTTACCAGCTTCGGTACCTTCTGGGATATTGATCTTCACTTTTCCTGAAGAAGTAGGTACCTGAACACTCGTGCCCAAAGCAACATCCGCAAAGTTTAAGAATAAATCGTAGTGTAAGTTTCTACCTTCTCTAACCAATTCAGGATGATCTTTAACCTCAATTACGACTAATAAATCTCCAGGAACTCCTCCTTTTGGACCTTCATTACCGGCTCCACGAACAGATAATTGCATTCCGTCTTCAACACCTGCAGGAATATCTACCTCAATAACATCATCCTTTTTGATTTGACCATTGGCATCTGACCCAGGTGCTTTTTGGTCTATCATTTGTCCGTCACCATGACAGGTTGGACATGTAGATGCTGTTTGCATCTGCCCAAGGAAAGTACTGGTTACTCTGGTGATCTGACCTGTACCATTACATTGCGTACAGGTTTTGGTTGTGGTTCCTTCGGCATTTACCAGTTTTTTAACTTTGATTTTTTTATGAACTCCGTTGGCTACATCTTCTAATGTCAGTGAGATTCGAACACGTAAGTTAGAACCTTTGACCACACGTCTTCTTTGGCCTCCACCGCCAAATCCACCTCCGAATCCGCCACCAAAAATGTCACCGAATTGAGAGAAAATGTCTTCCATGTTCATGCCACCACCGAAACCACCTCCGGCTGCACCACCCATACCTGCGTGACCAAATTGGTCATAGCGTGCACGTTTGTTGCCATCACTTAGCACCTCATATGCTTCGGCTGCTTCCTTAAACTTAGCCTCAGCTGAAGCATCATCAGGGTTTTTATCCGGGTGATATTTAATAGCCATTTTACGATAAGCTTTTTTGATTTGCTTATCATCGGCATTTTTATCAACTCCTAAAACCTCGTAGTAATCTCTTTTGTTGGACATCTAATTTGAATTTATTCGCCAACCACAACTTTGGCGTGTCTAATAATTTTATTGTTTAGGTAGTACCCTTTTTCGGTTACATCAATAACTTTTCCTTTTAAATCTTCTGAGGGAGCTGGAATTTTCGCGATGGCTTCATAATCATCACTATTAAAGTCCTTACCTTGAGCCTCCATAGGTTTCAATCCTTTTTGACTCAACAGTGTAAAAATCTTATTGTAGATTAATTCCATTCCTTCTTTAATCGCTTCAAGATCTTCTGAGTTTTCGTTTGCCGTTTTGGCACGATCAAAATCATCTAAAATTGGCAGTAATGCAGTGATGATTTCCTGACCAGCATTCTGCATGAGCTCAATACGCTCTTTTGCTGAACGTCTTCTGAAGTTTTCAAATTCAGAATACATTCTCAGATGCTTATCCTTGTACATCTCTAATTCCTCTTCAACCGTAGGTTTTGCAGGCTCTTCTTTAGCCTCGGAATTCTCTTCTGAACTTGGAGTAGACTCTTCCTGAACTGTTTCTTGATCGGTGGCAGGAGTTTCTTCGATTTCTTCGTTTATATCTTTTTTATTCTCTGTCATTTTCAAATAATTTGGAATAGCCGCATATCAAAATAAAGACCAAGTCTTTTTTGAAGACATATTGGCAGAAAACGCGCGAAAATAAAAAGACAGGCTGAAAACCTGTCTTTAAAATGTAAGATATGTCTTAATATTTTATTGAGCTAGTTTTTTTAAAGTGCTCATGAGTTGGTGACCTCTGATGTTTTTAGCAACAATAATTCCATCACCATTGATTAACACATTGGCAGGGATGCTTCGTACACCGTATTTAACTGAGGCCGCATTACTCCAGCCTTTTAAGTCGCTTACATGGTAAGGCCATGCTAAGTGATCTTGTTTAATAGCAGCTTTCCATCGGTCTAAATTATTGTCTAAAGAAACACCAAAAATGGTAAAACCTTTACCGTTTTCGAATTTGGAGTCTTTAAAGGTGTTGTAAGCGTTTACGACATTTGGGTTTTCTCTTCGACAAGGTCCGCACCAGGAAGCCCAAAAATCAATTAAAACCATTTGACCTCTTAAGTCTTCCAGATTTAATGGTTTTCCATCCACACCATTCATAATAATGTTAGGTGCTATGTTCCCAATATTTAATCCAACTGTGGCTTTTTCAGCCTTATATTCAGTAACTGGCTTATTGTTCGATATAGGAGTAGAAGAGCTTAAGATAAGGAAAGCACTTGCTAAAATTCCTGTTATTACGTATTTCATGTACATTTAATTTAATGCCATATGGCGGTTTATACTCTTTGAATATCAGCACCCAGCGCAATAAGACGTTTGTCAATGTTTTGATATCCTCTATCGATTTGTTCAATATTATGGATCAAACTTTCGCCATCTGCAGAAAGTGCTGCGATAAGCAAAGATACACCTGCACGAATGTCAGGAGATGTCATCTGGATGCCTTTTAGGTGAGTTTGTTTACCCAATCCGATAACAGTAGCCCTATGCGGATCACATAAAATGATCTGAGCACCCATATCAATTAGCTTATCTACAAAGAATAGACGACTTTCAAACATCTTTTGGTGTACGAGTACGCTTCCTTTTGCTTGAGTGGCCACAACCAGAATAATACTTAATAAGTCTGGAGTAAAACCAGGCCATGGTGCATCACTGATGGTTAAAATAGACCCATCAATAAACGTATCTACTTCATAAGTATTTTGTCTAGGTACAATAATATCATCACCATTTTTGACGATACTAATTCCCATTTTTCTAAAAATAGAAGGAATTACACCAAGGTTTTCGTAAGAAACATTTTTGATCGTAATCTCAGAGTTGGTCATTGCAGCCAAACCGATGAAACTACCAATTTCAATCATGTCAGGTAAGATGCGGTGCTTACATCCGGTCATCTTTTTCACTCCATGTATGGTGAGTAGGTTAGAGCCTACGCCTTCAATTTTCGCCCCCATACTATTTAACATCTTACACAGTTGTTGTAAGTATGGCTCACATGCGGCATTATAAATTTGAGTGGTACCTTCAGCCATTACCGCAGCCATCACAATGTTAGCTGTTCCGGTAACCGATGCTTCATCCAGAAGCATGTAGGTCCCTTTTAGTTTTTTTGCTGAAACCTCATAAAAGTTGGCATGAGAATCAAAATCAAATTCAGCACCCAGGTTTTCAAAACCAATAAAATGTGTATCTAATCTTCTTCGACCAATTTTGTCACCACCTGGCTTAGGAATGGCTCCAAAACCAAAACGAGCTAAAAGTGGACCAACAATCATAATAGAACCTCTTAATCCAGCGCCTTTTTTACGGAAATCCTCAGACCTTAAAAAATCAAGATTGACTTCATCTGCCTGAAAAGTATAAGTATCCTCTTTGGTCTGTTTAATTTTTACACCCAAATCTTTAAGCAAGTCTATTAACTTGTTGACATCTATAATATTCGGGACGTTGGAAATTGTAACTTTCTCAGAAGTCAATAAAACCGCACATAAAACCTGTAGTGCTTCGTTTTTTGCACCTTGAGGAGTAATTTCACCTTTTAATTCTTTTCCTCCACGTACTCTAAAAGTTCCCATTTAATATCTTCTTTTTTTGTTTCTACCGTTGTTTTTACGTCTGGTATTGTTGTTTTGATTCACAATATGTTTCATCTCATCCAATACAGCACCTTCTGGTTTAGATAGTTTCCCATTAGACAATTCCAATAGGTGGTTCCAGATAACTAAATCGTCTACGGTGTTTTTGTTCCATTGCAGGTAGGTCTTCTTCATCAGATTTCCAACCATCAACGCCAGAATATCCTTTTGTTCAGCGTCTTCTTCTTTCGATGCTTCTTCTATGATGGTGGTAATAACCTTGCCATAGTGACGGTACTTTTGTACTCCTTGTGGGTACTCTACCTTATTTGGTTTGCTTTCAAATTCTTCTTTACTTGGAATTGGATAAGGAGAATCAACATCTAACATAAAATTAGACATGATGAAAAGGTGGTCCCAAAGTTTGTGGTTATAATCTTCAACATCTCTAAGTTGTGGGTTAAGCTGTCCCATAAGTTTGATTAGGGCTTTGGCTCCAGTATTTCTCTCTTCTCTATCTTCTACCTGAATGAGATAGTCCACCATCTGATGTACATTTCTACCATATTCAGGTAAAATTAAATCTTTTCTTTCCGTATTATATTCCATTGTATGTTTTTACGCTGACAAATCTAAGATTTATTGTGATTAAATTTTTGTCTATGAAATCACTAAGTTAACCTCGTATTGTTTATTTAACTTTTTTTTAAAGTGCTAGTTAAGAATAGACAGTTTTGCAAATTTCAGAAGCAATTGTCTTTTCCCCGAATTGATAAATTCAACGGTTACTTTTTGATTAGGTGCAGTACCTTCAATTTGTTTTACTGTACCAATTCCAAATCGCTCATGTTGAACTTTAACACCGGGAGCAAGTTCACCTCCTAATTCTAAACTTCCTTGTGCTGTGGATGTGGTATTTGATGGTGAAACTTTTTTGAGCTTTTTGTGCTCTGCCGGAGGAACATAAGAACCAGATGAAGTAAATGAAGCTTTACCCGTTTTCTGGAAACTACCGGAAGTTGCTCTAGGTCTTTCAGTTCTCGAACGCTCAGTTTTTTTGAACATATTTGGATCCAGAATGTCAAGATATTTTTTATCAATTTCGCTCAAGAATCGACTCGGTTGTGTGCTAATCAAATCCCCCCATTTGTAGCGCATATTTGCATATGAAATGGTCAACGACTTTTCCGCTCTGGTAATTGCCACGTAAAATAACCTGCGCTCTTCTTCTAACTCGGCTCTTGAACCAACTGAAAGTTGTGATGGGAACAGGTTTTCTTCCAACCCGGCAACAAACACGTGTGGATATTCCAAACCTTTGGAGGCATGGATCGTCATTAAGGTAACTCTGTTCTGGTCTTCCTTTTTATCTTCGGTGTCTTTATCCGTTTGTAGCGGGATATCCTGAATAAAGTTGGCTAGAGTAGGTGCTTGATCTTCAGGGTTCTCGGTAAAATCTTTCAACGAGTTTAACATTTCCTGAACGTTATCATGTTTACTGATGCCTTCAGGAGTTTTATCGTTATGAAGATCTTTAAGAATTCCGGAGCTTGATGCAATTATTTTTCCTGCTTCGTATGCATCTTGCGATTTAGCAACGTCTTTAAAGCTTTTAATTAAATCAATGAATCCTGCAATTTTGTTTTTTGCACCACTATGAATCTGAATTGGCTCGTTGTGTAAGTTTTGCAGTAAATCCCATAGAGGTAAATTGTTTTGAGCAGCATGAAGTGTAATTTTATCCATGGTTGTCTTTCCAATACCACGAGCAGGGTAGTTGATGATTCTCTTAAGAGCTTCTTCATCTTTTGGATTAAATACCAATCGACAATACGCTAAAAAGTCTTTAATTTCTTTACGTTGATAGAAAGATAAACCGCCATATATCTTATAAGGTATATTCAACTTTCTTAAGGCATCTTCTAAAGATCTGGATTGCGCGTTGGTTCGATATAGAATGGCAAAATCAGAATTAGGTAGCTGATTGGTATTCTTTTTGTGAAAGATGCTATGTGCAATGTTCATGGCTTCTTCCGAATCACTCATCGCGCCCATGATGGCAATTTTGCCTCCTTCATCATTATTAGTCCAAACATCTTTTTTGATTTGATCCTGATTGTTTTCGATCAGACTATTGGCAGCTTTTACGATGTGCTGAGTGGAACGATAATTCTGTTCTAGTTTAAACGTTTTCGCTTCCGGATAATCTCTTTTGAAGTTCAAAATATTTTGGATGCTGGCACCACGGAAAGCATAAATACTCTGCGCATCATCACCAACCACACTGATATTTTGAAAACGATCTGCTAAGGCTTTAACAATTACATACTGCGAAAAGTTGGTATCCTGATACTCATCAACCAATATATATCTGAACCGGTCCTGATATTTGTGAAGTACCTCAGGGAAATCACGCAATAGGATGTTCATATTAAATAATAGGTCATCAAAATCCATTGCTCCGGATTTAAACAGCCTTTCATTATAGGTTTTATATATATGTCCCAATTCGGGTTTTTTGGATTGCATATCCTCTTTGGTGATATTTAGATTTCCCAAATATGCCTGAGGGGTCAATAAGTTATTCTTGGCACCTGAAATGCGGTTTAGCACCAGTCCGGGTTTATAAACCTTGTCATCCAGTCCTTTTTCTTTAACGATTGTTTTGATGAGCTTTTTGGCATCATCCGTATCATAAATCGTGAAGTTACTGGGATATCCCAGTTTTTCAGATTCAGAACGAAGAATTCTTGCAAATACGGAGTGAAAAGTACCCATCCATAAACTTTTAGCCTTGGATTCTCCAACCAGACTACCGATACGTTCTTTCATCTCTCTTGCTGCTTTATTGGTAAAGGTTAAAGAAAGAACATTATATGGGGGGATACCATTATATAATAAGGTTGCAATTCTATAGGTTAATACACGTGTTTTTCCTGATCCTGCACCTGCGATAATCATTGAAGGCCCTTCAGTGTGGATAACTGCTTCTCGTTGGGCATCGTTTAGTTCTTTTAGAAAATCCATAGAGCAAATGTAATGAGCTTATATCAACCTTGAATGGTAGATTGACGCTCATTTTTAAAAAGAAATTGACAACCTGATGTGTGTTTTTATAAGTTATTGTCAATTAATTGAATAAAAATTAATTCGATGTGTTGTTTTTCTAATTTAATCATGTACATTTGCAGCCCCTTAAAAGGGACTGATTTATAGTAAAACAACATTTATAGTAATATATGCCAACTATTCAGCAATTAGTTAGAAAAGGACGTGCTAAGAAAGTGAAGCAAAGTAAGTCTGCTGCTTTAAATAGCTGTCCTCAACGAAGAGGTGTTTGTGTAAGAGTTTATACAACTACACCAAAGAAACCTAATTCAGCAATGAGAAAAGTTGCCAGGGTAAGATTGACTAACGGAAACGAAGTTAATGCTTATATCGGAGGTGAAGGTCACAATTTACAAGAGCACTCTATTGTGTTAGTAAAGGGTGGTAGAGTTAAAGATTTACCTGGTGTTCGTTATCATATCGTTCGTGGAGCGTTAGATACAGCTGGAGTGGAAGGACGTACACAAAGACGTTCAAAATACGGAACTAAAAGACCAAAGAAGAAGTAATCTTCTAATATTAAACAGTTATGAGAAAAGGTAGAGCTAAAGAGAGGATACTGACTCCTGACCCAAAGTTTAACGACAAGGTGGTTGCGAAGTTTGTAAACAATCTTATGATAAGCGGAAAAAAGAGTACTGCGTATCGAGTTTTTTATGAAGCTATGGATATGGTGGCCGAAAAGGCTGAGGAAGAAGGAGCATTAGCAACTTTCCACAAAGCGCTTGCGAACGTAACTCCAGGAGTGGAGGTGAAGAGTCGTAGAGTTGGTGGAGCTACTTTCCAGATCCCTCAACCTGTTCGAAAAGAGAGAAAAGATTCTATGGCCATGAAATGGTTGATCATGTTTGCGCGTAAGCGTAACGGTAAATCAATGGGTCGTAAACTTGCTGATGAAATTTTAGCTGCTTCTAATGAAGAGGGTGGAGCTTTTAAAAAGAAAGAAGATACTCACAGAATGGCGGAAGCGAATAAAGCATTCTCACACTTTAGATTTTAATCAAAATGGCTAAGAGAGATTTAAAATATACACGTAACATTGGTATTATGGCGCACGTTGATGCTGGGAAGACCACAACAACGGAGCGTATTCTTTATTATACCGGTTTAAGTCATAAAATTGGTGAGGTGCATGATGGTGCTGCAACCATGGACTGGATGGAGCAAGAGCAGGAAAGAGGTATTACTATTACATCTGCTGCTACAACTACTTCTTGGAAGTATCCAACAGTTCAGGCTCAAGCTATTCCAGAAACGGAAGAGTATAAAGTAAATATTATTGATACTCCTGGGCACGTTGATTTCACTGTTGAGGTGGAGCGTTCTTTACGTGTTTTGGATGGTGCTATTGCATTGTTTTGTGCAGCTTCAGGTGTAGAGCCGCAATCAGAAACGGTATGGCGTCAATCAGATAAATATAAAGTGCCTCGTATTGGTTTCATTAATAAAATGGACCGTATGGGAGCAGATTTCTTTGGTGTTGTAAGAGAGATCAAAGAAAGATTAGGTGCACGTCCTATTCCATTACAAATTCCAATTGGTGCTGAATCAGAATTCGAAGGAGTTGTTGATTTAACAACAATGAAAGCGATTGTGTGGAATGAAGAGGATATGGGAATGACTTATGTGGAATCTGAAATTCCTGAGCATCTTAAAGAAGAAGCTGTAGAGTGGAGAAATCAGTTGATTGAAGCAGTTGCTGAGACTGATGATGAGTTAATGGAAAAATTCTTCGAAGATCCAGATAGCATTACAAAAGAGGAAATGTTTGTTGCGATTAGAAAAGCTACTATCGCTATGGATATTACTCCAATTATGTGTGGATCTGCCTTTAAAAACAAAGGGGTACAAACTGTATTGGATGCTGTGATGGCATTCTTGCCTTCTCCATTAGATAATGGACAGGCTGAAGGAATGAATCCGGATACAGAGGAAATGGAAGTTAGAAATCCATCTACTTCTGAGCCGATGGCAGCGTTAGCGTTTAAAATTGCTACTGACCCTTTCGTAGGTCGTTTGTGTTTTATTCGTAATTACTCTGGTACGATTAAAGCTGGATCTTATGTTCAAAATATGAGAACCGGAAAGAAAGAGCGTATCTCTCGTTTATTCCAAATGCATTCAAATAAACAAAATGCAATTGATGAATTAGAGGCAGGAGATATCGGTGCAGCTGTAGGTTTTAAAGATATTCGTACAGGTGATACTTTATGTGATGAAAAACATCCGATTGTATTAGAATCGATGTCATTTCCTGATCCGGTAATTGGTATCGCTATTGAGCCTAAGACTCAAGCTGACTTAGATAAGTTAGGTGTTGGTTTAGGAAAACTTGCTGAAGAGGATCCAACATTCCAGGTGAAGACTGACGAAGAGTCTGGTCAAACTGTAATTTCTGGAATGGGTGAGCTTCACTTAGAGATTTTGATCGATCGTTTAAAACGTGAGTTCAAAGTTGAAGTAAATGAAGGAGCTCCTCAAGTGGCATATAAAGAAGCTATCGTTGGTTCTACTGACCATAGAGAAGTATATAAGAAACAATCTGGTGGTCGTGGTAAATTTGCGGATATCGTATTTACTATGGGACCTAGAGAAGATGGAAAAGCTGGACTTGAATTCATCAACTCTATTAAAGGGGGTAATATTCCTAGAGAATTTGTTCCTTCTGTGGAGAAAGGATTTAAAGAAGCTATGCGTAACGGTGTGTTAGCAGGTTACGAAGTGGAGAGCTTAAAAGTTGAATTAAAAGATGGATCTTTCCATGCAGTGGATTCTGATCAATTATCTTTTGAGTTAGCGGCTAAGTTAGGATATAAGACTGCAATGCCTCTAGCAGGGTCAAAAATTCTTGAGCCAATTATGAAGCTTGAAGTAGTTACTCCTGAAGAGAATATGGGTGATATTGTAGGTGACTTGAATAGAAGACGTGGGCAAGTAAATGGTATGGATAGTAGAAACGGAGCACAAGTGATTAATGCATTCGTTCCTTTATCTGAAATGTTCGGTTATGTAACCGCATTGCGTACGATTTCTTCTGGTAGAGCAACTTCTACAATGGAATTCGCAAAGTATGATGATGTTCCAAATAACATCGCGAAACAAGTTATTGAAAACGTAAAAGGAAAAAACTAAGATCATGGCTCAAAAGATTAGAATAAAACTAAAGTCTTACGACCATAATTTGGTAGATAAGTCGGCCGAAAAAATTGTTAAGACTGTAAAGTCAACAGGAGCGGTTGTTAATGGACCAATTCCATTGCCAACGCACCGTAAAATTTTCACGGTTTTGAGGTCACCTCACGTAAACAAGAAATCAAGAGAGCAATTTCAATTAAATGGCCACAAGAGATTGCTTGATATATATTCATCATCGTCTAAAACTGTAGACGCGCTGATGAAGTTAGAATTACCAAGTGGTGTAGAAGTAGAAATTAAAGTTTAATTATTACCATGTCAGGAATTATAGGTAAAAAACTAGGTATGACCAGCATGTTCAACGAAGCTGGTAAGAACGTACCTTGTACGGTAATTGAAGCTGGTCCATGTGTGGTGACTCAATTGCGTACCGAAGAAGTTGACGGTTACAAAGCTGTTCAATTAGGTTACGGTGAGGCAAAAGAGAAAAATACCACGAATGCTCTAAAAGGGCATTTCAAAAAGGCTGGTACATCTCCGAAAAGTAAATTAGCGGAGTTTAAAGGTTTCGAATCTGAATTGAATTTAGGTGATGAAATCCTAGTAGACTTATTCGAAGAGGGTGAGTTTGTTGATGTAACTGGAACATCAAAAGGTAAAGGTTTCCAGGGTGTTGTTAAACGTCACGGTTTTGGTGGTGTTGGACAAGCGACTCATGGTCAGCACAACCGTTTAAGAGCTCCAGGTTCTATCGGTGCTGCATCTTATCCAGCGAGAGTATTCAAAGGAATGCGTATGGCTGGTCAAACGGGAAACGAGAAAGTAAAAGTATTAAACCTTGAAGTATTAAAGGTTGATAAAGAAAACAATGTACTAGTTGTTAAGGGTGCTGTACCTGGATCAAATGGTTCATACGTAATAGTTGAGAAATAATGAAAGTAGCTGTTTTCGATACCAAAGGGAAAGAGACCAAAAAGAAGGTCGAGTTGAGCGATAGCATTTTTGCTGTAGAGCCAAACGAACATGCTTTCTATCTTGATATTAAGTTGTACCTAGCGAACCAACGTCAGGGTACACACAAATCTAAAGAGAGAGCTGAGATTGCGGGTAGTACGCGTAAGATTAAAAAGCAAAAAGGAACTGGTACTGCAAGAGCTGGTAGTATTAAGTCTCCAGTGTTCAGAGGTGGAGGTCGTATTTTCGGTCCTAGACCAAGAAACTACGGTTTCAAATTGAACAAGAAGATTAGAAAAGTAGCACGTAGATCTGCTTTGACTTCTAAGTTAAATAACGGAGAATTGATCGTTTTAGAGAATCTAAATTTTGATTCAATCAAAACCAAAAATTATTCGGAGTTCTTAGGCAATTTTGATCTACTTGGAAAAAAGTCTCTTTTAGTTATTGCTGAAGAGAATAAAAACATATATTTGTCGGCTCGAAATTTGAAAGGTGCTAAAGTTGTAAATGCTTCAGATTTAAACACTTACGATATTTCGAATGCGAATAAAGTTTTATTGTGCGAAGGTTCACTTAATGTAATCGAGCAAAATTTGAGTTAAGTCATGGGAATTATTAAGAAACCAATTATTACAGAAAAGATGACCGATTTAGGGGAAACTCTAAATAGGTATGCTTTTGTAGTGGATCGTAACGCCAATAAAATTGAAATCAAAGCAGCTGTTGAAGCGGCTTATGATGTTACGGTTGAGAAGATTAATACAATGATTCAGGCTGGTAAGTCAAAATCTCGCAATACCAAGACAGGTGTTGTTAAGGGGAATACAGGTCACTTCAAGAAAGCGATCGTTACCCTTAAAGATGGAGATGAAATTGATTTTTACAGCAATATCTAATTTATAGGAAATGGCGGTAAAGAAATTAAAACCAACAACACCTGGGCAGAGATTTAGAGTTGTTTCTACTTTTGAAACAATTACTACTGATACTCCAGAGAAGAGTTTGTTAGCTCGCAAGAAGCGAAGTGGTGGTAGAAATGCTACTGGTCGTATGACAATCCGTAATATCGGTGGAGGGCACAAACAACGCTACAGAATCATTGATTTTAAGCGTGACAAGTTTGGCATGGATGCTAAAGTTAAAACGATTGAGTATGATCCAAATAGATCTGCACGTATCGCTTTGTTAGTTTATGCTGATGGTGAAAAGAGATATATGATTGCTCCAAACGGATTAGAAGTTGGGCAAACAGTTGTGTCTGGAAAAGGTGCGCAACCAGAGATTGGAAATGCATTATATTTAAGTGAAATACCTTTAGGTACTATTATTCATAATATTGAGTTGAACCCTGGTCAAGGAGCTAAAATGGCACGTAGTGCTGGTTCTTATGCGCAGTTAGCAGCGAAGGATGGTAAATTTGCCGTTATCAAATTACCTTCTGGCGAAATGAGATTAATTCTTTTGACTTGTATGGCTACAATTGGTTCTGTATCAAACTCAGATCACGCACTTCAACGTCAAGGTAAAGCTGGAGCCAATAGATGGGCTGGCCGTAGACCAAGAGTTAGAGGTGTAGCTATGAATCCAGTTGATCACCCAATGGGTGGTGGTGAAGGAAAGAAATCCGGAGGTCACCCAAGATCAAGAACTGGTGTTCCAGCTAAGGGTTATAAAACTAGAGCTCCTAAAAAAGCTTCTAGTAAGTACATAATCGAAAGTCGTAAAAAATAATTGAAATGAGTAGGTCGTTAAAAAAGCCCCCATTTGTACATTATAAGTTGGCAAAAAGAGTTGCTGAAGCTCAAGATTCAACTAAGAAATCAACCATTAAGACATGGTCTCGTGCATCAATGATTACACCTGACTTTGTTGGTTTGACGATTGCTGTGCATAACGGTAAGAAGTTTATTCCTGTATTTGTTAATGAAAACATGGTAGGACATAAACTAGGAGAATTTTCTCCAACCAGAACGTTTAGAGGCCATGGTGGCAAGAAGAAAAAGTAATTGACCATTTAGTTAAGTAAAGCAACATGGGTTCAAGAAAACATAAAGTGGCAGAGGCGCGTAAAGAGACAATGAAGTCTGTTTATGTGGCTAAGTTGAATAATTGTCCAACTAGTCCAAGAAAAATGAGATTAGTGGCTGATATGGTTCGCGGAATGGATGTGCAAAAGGCATCTGCAGTATTACAGTATTCTAAAAAGGAAGCTTCTATTAGATTAGAAAAACTTTTAAGATCTGCAATCGCGAATTATGAAGTAAAGTCTGGTAATAGCTGGGAAGATGCAAATCTTTTTATAAAAGAAATCCGTGTGGATGAAGGAAGAATGCTTAAGCGTATTCAACCGGCTCCACAAGGTCGTGCACATAGAATTCGTAAGAGATCTAACCACGTTACATTAGTTGTTGATTCTAAAACTGAGGATAAGTAAGATGGGACAAAAGACAAATCCAATAGCTAACCGTTTAGGTTTTATTCGCGGCTGGGATTCAGCATGGTACGGAGGAAATGATTACGGAGATAAATTAGCTGAAGATCACAAGATCAGAAGATACTTGTATGCTAGATTACGTAAAGCAAGTATTTCAAGAATTATTATTGAAAGAACGCTTAAGTTAATCACTGTTACCATTAACACTGCACGTCCTGGTATTATTATCGGTAAAGGTGGTTCTGAGGTGGACAAATTAAAAGAAGAGTTAAAGAAGATTACTTCAAACGAAGTTCAGATTAACATCTTTGAAATTAAGAGACCTGAGTTAGAAGCACGTTTAGTTGCTGAAAGTATCGCACGTCAAATCGAAGGTCGTATCTCATACAGAAGAGCAATTAAAATGGCTATTCAATCAACTATGAGAATGGGAGCTGAGGGAATCAAAGTTCAGATTTCTGGTCGTTTGAATGGTGCAGAGATGGCTCGTTCGGAAAACTATAAAGAAGGAAGAACTCCACTTCATACATTCCGTGCAAATATTGATTATGCACTTGTTGAAGCTCATACTACTTATGGTCGTATTGGCGTAAAAGTATGGATTTGCAATGGAGAGGTTTATGGTAAACGTGATTTGTCTCCAAATGTTGGAGCAAAGCAAAAAGGACCAAGAGGACCTAAAGGCAAATTTAGAGGTAGAAGAAAATAATTAAGGACTGTAAAGATTAATTAGAAATGTTACAACCAAAAAAGGTAAGACGTAGAAGAGTCCAGAAAGGAAGAATTAAAGGATTAGCTCACAGAGGGAGTACAATCGCTTTTGGTTCTTTTGGTATTAAGGCATTAGATATGGGTAGAATTACTTCAAGACAAATTGAAGCTGCGCGTATCGCGATGACCAGATATATGAAAAGGGAAGGTCAAGTTTGGATTAGAATTTTCCCGGATACTCCAATTACTAGTAAACCAGCTGAGGTAAGGATGGGTAAAGGTAAAGGAGCATTGGATCACTGGGTATGTAAAGTGAAGCCAGGAAGAATCCTTTATGAACTTGATGGAGTTAGCATGGAAACAGCCAAAGAGGCATTACGTTTAGGTGCTCAAAAGCTTCCGATGAAATGTAAATTTGTTGTTCGTAAAGACTATATAGCATAATACTAAGAAGATGAAGCAATCAGAAATTAAAGAACTTACTTCAAGTGAGCTTCTAGAAAAAGTTGAAGTTGAAACAGCTTCGCTTCAAAAGTTAAAAATGGTTCATGCAGTTTCTCCTTTAGAGAACCCTATGCAGATCCGTGATGCAAGAAGAAATGTTGCGCGTTTGAAGTCTGAAATTACTCGAAGAGCAATTAACGAAAATAAAGGTTAAGCCATGGAAAGGAACCTGAGAAAAGAAAGAATAGGTGTTGTCGCTTCTAACAAAATGGAGAAATCTATTGTTGTTATGATTGAGCGTAAAGTAAAGCACCCGAAATATGGTAAATTCGTTAAGCAGTCATCAAAGTTTGTGGCGCATGACGAAAAGAATGAATGTAATATTGGCGATACAGTAAGAATAATGGAAACAAGAAAACTCTCTAAGAATAAAAACTGGAGACTTGTTGAAATTCTTGAAAAAGCTAAGTAATAAATACTAATAGAGTTAAGTAGTCATGATACAAACGGAATCAAGATTAAAAGTAGCTGATAACAGTGGAGCCAAAGAGGTTTTGGTTATTAGAGTACTAGGCGGAACAAAGCGCAGATATGCTTCTATTGGTGATAAAGTAGTTGTTACTGTAAAGCAAGCAATGCCAAACGGTGGTGTTAAGAAAGGAACTGTTTCACCTGCGGTTGTTGTTAGAACAAAGAAAGAAATTAGAAGAGCTGACGGAACTTATATCCGCTTTGATGATAACGCAGTAGTGTTATTAAATGCGGCTAATGAGATGAGAGGGACTCGTATTTTCGGCCCTGTTGCTCGTGAGTTACGTGATAAGCAATTCATGAAAATTGTATCTCTTGCACCTGAAGTGCTTTAATGATTAGGATTATGAGAAACAAACTTCACATAAAAATTGGTGATACCGTGATGGTTATTGCTGGTAATGAAAAAGGAAACTCAGGAAAAGTTTTGGGTTTCAATGTAAAGCGTGATCGTGCGACTGTTGAAGGTTTAAACGTTGTTAAGAAACACGTAAAACCATCGGCAACTAATCCTCAAGGTGGGATTGAAGAAAACGAGGCTGGGATCCATATTTCAAACCTTATGGTAATTGATGGAAAAGGAGTTCCTACACGTACTATTCGTAAATCAGATTCAAACGGAAATAAAGTTAGATTTTCTGTTAAATCAAATTCAGAGGTTAAGTGATGGCGTATACACCAAATCTTAGAAAGAAATATAACGATGAGATCGTTCCTGTTTTAAAAGAGAAATTCTCTTATTCAAGTGTAATGCAGGTGCCAAAGTTGGAAAAGATCATTTTAAGTCAGGGAGTTGGTAAAGGAACTACTGATAAGAAATTGGTTGAAAATGCGGTGAAAGAAATGACAATGATTTCTGGACAAAAAGCATTTGCAACTGTATCTAGAAAGGATGTTTCTAACTTTAAATTGCGTAAAGGAATGCCTGTTGGGGCTAAAGTTACATTACGTAATGATAGAATGTATGAATTCTTAGAAAGATTTTTAAGAGTTGCTCTTCCACGTACACGTGATTTTAGAGGGATCAAAACCAAATTAGATGGTAGAGGTAACTATAATATAGGTATTAAAGAGCAAATCATGTTCCCAGAAATTGATATCGATAAAGTTCCTAATATTACAGGGATGGATATTACATTTGTGACCTCAGCAAATACTGATGAGGAAGGATTTGAATTATTAAAAAACTTTGGTTTTCCATTTAAAAAATAAATACTGAGATGGCAAAAGAATCAATGAAAGCGAGAGAGCGTAAACGTGCTGCAATGATCAGCAAGTTCGCTGAAAAAAGAGCTCGCTTAAAAGCAGAAGGTGAATGGGAAGAGTTACAAAAACTTCCAAAAAATTCATCTGCAGTTAGAGCGCATAACCGTTGTAAAATCACGGGACGTCCAAGAGGATATATGCGTCATTTTGGTATCTCAAGGGTAACTTTTAGAGAACTTGCTACTCAAGGGTTAATCCCAGGAGTGAAAAAAGCAAGCTGGTAAAAAAATAAACGATATTAATTAGACAGAAATGACTGATCCAATCGCAGATTATTTAACTAGAATTAGGAATGCACAAAAAGCGGGACACCGTGTTGTGGATATTCCATCTTCTGGTATAAAAAGAGAAATCACAAAGATTCTTTTTGACAAAGGATATATCCTTAACTACAAATTAGAATCAGATACTCCTGGAGGGAATATCAAAGTGGCGTTGAAATACGACAGAGACACTAAAGAAGGTGCAATTAAAAATTTAACTAGAATCAGTAAGCCGGGTTTAAGAAGGTATGTTGGTGCTGGTGAATTACCACGTGTATTAAACGGTTTGGGAATTGCAATTTTATCTACTTCTAGAGGTGTAATTACAGATAAAGAAGCTAGAATGCTTAATGTTGGTGGAGAGTATATTTGCTCCATTTATTAAAAGAATAAAGAGATGTCTAGAATAGGAAATTTACCAATAGATATTCCACAAGGTGTTACCGTTTCTATCGAAGGAAACGTTGTAACCGTTAAGGGAACAAAAGGTGAGCTTACTCAAACCATTGATCCAGCTGTTTCAGTCAAAGAAGAAGAAGGAAGAGTTGTAGTTTCTCGTAATGGAGAAACGAAAGATCATAAATCTAAGCACGGTTTATACCGCTCACTTATAAACAATATGATTATAGGTGTTTCTGTGGGTTATAAAAAAGTGATGGAACTGGTTGGTGTTGGTTTCAGAGCTGCAATGAAAGGACAAAACTTAGAGTTGTCTTTAGGTTATTCTCACGGAATCGTTTTCGTATTGCCAAAAGAAATTAAATGTACTGCTGTATCTGAAAGAGGTAAGGCTCCGATTGTAACTTTTGAATCTCACGATAAACAGTTAATCGGTGCAATTGCAGCTAAATTAAGATCATTACGTAAACCTGAGCCATATAAAGGAAAAGGTATTCGTTTTGAAGGAGAACACATTCGTAGAAAAGCTGGTAAGACAGCTGCTAAATAATATTAGATCATGGCTATAAGTAAAATAGAGCGTAGAGCTAAAATTAAGAGAAGAGTAAGAAAAAATATTTTCGGTACTCCAGAAATGCCTAGGTTGAGCATATTTAGAAGTAACAAAGAATTTTACGCACAGGTTATTGAAGACGTAAATGGAAAAACTTTGGCTTCAGCGAGTTCAATTAAGCTTAAGTCGGATGGACTTTCAAAGACTGAAGTAGCTAAAGCAGTGGGAGCTGAGTTAGCTAAAAATGCTAAAGAAGCGAATATCGAGTCTGTAGTATTTGATAGAAACGGTTTTTTATATCACGGTAGAATTAAGGCTTTTGCTGATGGAGCAAGAGAAGCTGGATTAAAATTTTAATTACGATCATAGTTAAGAAGTATGAAACAAGTTAAATCAACAGAGTCAGAATTAAAAGACACGGTTGTAAAAATCAGAAGGGTTACTAAAGTAACAAAAGGTGGTCGTACATTTGGTTTTTCTGCGGTTGTAGTTGTAGGTGATGAAAAAGGTATCGTTGGATACGGATTGGGAAAATCAAAAGAAGTTATTGGTGCGATTTCAAAAGGAATGGACACTGCTAAGAAAAACTTAATTAAAGTTCCAATTTTAAACGGTACAATTCCTCATGCACAGTTAGGAAAGCATGGTGGAGCTGAAGTGCTTATTAAACCTGCTGCTCACGGTACTGGTGTTATTGCTGGTGGTGCGATGCGTGCAGTATTAGAAAGTGTTGGAGTTACTGATGTATTAGCAAAATCAAAAGGATCTTCAAATCCAGTAAATGTAGTAAAAGCAACTATGGATGCTCTTGCTAAATTGAACGATGCGAATTCAGTTGCTAAGAGAAGAGGTATTTCTTTAGACAAAGTATATAACGGATAATAATCTTGTAAAAATGGCTAAAGTAAAAGTTACACAAGTAAGGTCGGTTATTAGACGACCAGGCGATCAGAAGAAAACAATGGTTGCATTGGGTTTGAAAGGAATTAACAAAAGTGTTGAACACGAAGGGACTCCTCAAATCATGGGAATGATCAATAAGGTAAAGCACCTTGTTAACGTTGAAGAGATAAAGTAAAAAATATTTATCATGGATTTAAGTAATTTATCACCGGCTGAAGGCTCGGTAAAAAATAATTCTAAGCGACTTGGTCGTGGGCAAGGTTCTGGTAAAGGCGGAACTGCGGCTCGTGGACATAAAGGTGCTAAATCACGTTCTGGATATTCTAAGAAAGTTGGTTTTGAAGGTGGTCAAATGCCTTTGCAACGTAGAGTACCTAAATTTGGATTCAAGAACGTTAACCGTGTGGAGTATACTCCTATTAACCTAGATGTTATTCAGGCATATGTTGAAGAAAACAATGTGGAGACAGTAACTATCGATGACTTAGTGGTTAGAGGTTTAGTAGGGACAAACGATTTGGTTAAAGTTTTAGGACGAGGTGAATTAAAAGCTAAGGTAGTTATTGAGGCAAACAAATTTTCAGCTTCTGCTATCGCGGCAATTGAAAAACTTGGCGGAGAAGCCAAAACTGTTTAATTGATGAATAAGTTTTTTCAAACAATCGCAAACATCTTCAAAATTGAAGAACTTAGGAATAGAATTCTATTAACTATTGGTTTTATTGCTATTTATAGATTAGGGTCGTTTGTTGTACTACCTGGTATTGATACTAATGTTTTGGGAAACAATGAAGCAACAGGGTTAGCTGCTTTGCTTAATTTGTTTGCTGGAGGAGCTTTTTCTAGAGCTTCAGTATTTGCCTTAGGTATTATGCCTTACATTTCGGCTTCTATTGTTATGCAGTTGCTTGGAATTGCTGTTCCTTCAGTACAGAAATTGCAGAAAGATGGAGAAAGTGGTCGTAATAAGATCAATCAGTGGACACGCTGGCTGACTGTAGCGATTACATTAGGACAAGCTCCGGGTTATTTGGCTACGCAAGTACCAAGTAATGCCATTGTAACTCCTGGATTTTTCTCTTTCACATTACCTGCAATCATTATATTATCTTCAGGTACATTATTCGTAATGTGGCTTGGAGAAAAAATTACAGATAGAGGTATTGGAAACGGAATCTCATTAATCATTATGATTGGTATTATTGCGAATCTACCAACAGCATTCTTAACTGAATGGGAAGCTCAAATGGGTGACCTGGGAGGTGGACTTGTAGTTGTTTTATTAGAAATGGCAATCTTACTATTCGTTATCTTAATTACCATATTGTTGGTACAGGGGGTGAGAAGAGTTCCTATTCAATTTGCAAAAAAGATCATGGGTGTTCAGCAAATGGGTGGTGCACGTCAGTTTATTCCTTTAAAGGTAAATGCTGCAGGTGTGATGCCAATTATTTTCGCTCAGGCATTAATGATGTTACCAATTACATTGGCGGGTTTCGCTGCTGGGTCTGATGGAGACACAGGTGATGCATTTACTAGTTTTGCTGCAATGTTCAGTGATATTAGTGGAGTATACTACAATGTGACATTTGCAATATTGATCATCGTATTTACATATTTCTATACTGCAATAACAGTAAATCCTCAGCAAATGGCTGATGATTTAAAGAAAAATGGAGGATTCGTTCCGGGTGTAAAACCAGGAAAGGATACTGCAAACTTTTTAGATACAATTTTATCGAAGATTACTTTACCAGGTTCTATCTTCTTAGCGTTAATCGCTATCTTACCTGCCTTTGCTATTAAAGCAGGGGTAGCTCAAAGTTTCGCGTACTTCTTCGGAGGAACATCGCTTTTGATTATGGTAGGTGTAATTTTAGATACATTACAACAAATAGAGAGTTATTTGTTGATGCGTCACTATGATGGACTGACTGAGTCAGGTAAGTTAAAAGGACGTTCAACAGGAGCTTTCGGAGGAATAGCATAAATATATAGGATGGCAAAAACACCTTCAATAGAGCAAGACGGCACCATTAAAGAAGCACTTTCAAACGCTATGTTTAGAGTGGAGTTGGAAAATGGACATGTAATTACCGCTCACATTTCTGGTAAAATGAGAATGCACTACATTAAAATTTTACCGGGTGATAAAGTGAAAGTTGAAATGTCACCTTATGATTTATCAAAAGGAAGAATTACTTATAGATATAAATAAAGACCATGAAGGTTCGAGCATCACTTAAAAAGAGAAGTTCTGATTGTAAAATTGTCAGACGAAAAGGGCGTCTCTATGTTATCAACAAGAAGAACCCTAAGTTTAAACAAAGACAGGGATAAAATTTAACTAGTATGGCTAGGATTGCAGGAAATGATTTACCCGTAAACAAAAAGGGTAGAATTGGATTAACTTATATTTTTGGAATTGGTCACTCAACAGCTAAGCGTTTATTGACTGAATTAGAAATCGATCCGGATAAGAAAATCAAGGATTGGAATGACGATGAGTTAACAAAGATTAGAGCTTATGTAACCGATAACATTAAAGTTGAAGGTACATTACGTTCTGAGATTCAAATGAACATCAAACGTTTGATGGATATTGGATCTCAAAGAGGAATTCGTCACCGTGCGGGATTACCGTTACGTGGACAGAGAACGAAAAATAACTCGCGAACAAGAAAAGGAAAAAGAAAAACAGTTGCTAACAAAAAGAAAGCAACTAAATAATTGTAGTTTACTATGGCTAAATCGTCTTCAAAAAAGAGAAAAGTTAGAGTTGATGCTATGGGTCAAGTGCACGTTCACTCGTCTTTTAACAATATTATCATCTCTATTACAAACGCAAACGGACAAGTTATTTCTTGGTCGTCAGCTGGTAAATTAGGATTTAGAGGCTCAAAGAAAAACACTCCTTATGCTGCACAGGTTGCTGCTGAAGATTGTTGTAAAGTTGCTTTTGAAGCTGGAATGCGTAAAGCTAAGGCTTATGTGAAAGGTCCAGGAGCAGGTAGAGAGTCAGCAATTCGTACGATCCATAATAATGGTATCGAAGTAACTGAAATTATCGATGTTACTCCAATGCCTCATAACGGATGTCGCCCGCCTAAAAAGAGAAGGGTTTAATTAATTTAGAGATAAGAGTAATATGGCTAGATATAGAGGACCAAAATCGAAAATTGCTAGAAAGTTTAAAGAGCCAATTTTCGGACCTGATAAAGTATTAGAAAGAAGAAACTTTCCTCCTGGGCAGCATGGTCCAAATAAAAGGAGAGCAAAACAATCTGAGTATGCAATTCAGTTAGCAGAAAAGCAAAAAGCTAAATATACTTATGGTATTTTAGAAAAGCAGTTTTCTAACTTGTTTAAGAAAGCATCTGCAAAAACTGGAATTACAGGTGAGGTATTATTACAACTTTGTGAGTCAAGATTAGATAACACTGTTTATAGAATGGGTATTTCAACTACTCGTGATGGTGCTAGACAATTTGTTTCTCACAGACATATCACAGTAAACGGAAACATCGTAAATATCCCTTCTTACCAATTAAAAGCTGGTGATATCGTTGCGGTTAGAGAGAAATCAAAATCTTTAACAGTAATTATCGATGCAGTGAATTCTAACGGTAAATCATATCCTTGGATTGAGTTTGACAAAAACAATTTAGAGGGTAAGTTTATGAGTATTCCAGAAAGAGCTGATATTCCAGAAAATATTAAGGAACAACTTATTGTTGAGTTATATTCTAAATAATAAATAATCATATTGGGTATTGGCCAAAGGGTTTGATTGATCTTCTTCAAACTTTCAAACCGCGCAACCAATAAGCAATTAAAAGAAGAAAATAAATGGCAATTTTAGATTTTCAGAAACCGGACAAAGTGATCATGATAAGTTCGGATGACCGTAAAGGTACATTTGAATTTAGACCTTTGGAACCAGGATATGGTATTACCATTGGTAACGCATTAAGAAGAATACTTCTTTCTTCACTTGAAGGTTTTGCCATCACATCTGTAAAGTTTGATGGTGTTGATCATGAGTTTACTGCAATTCGTGGAGTAATCGAAGATGTTACTGAAATTATTTTGAATCTTAAACAAGTTCGTTTTAAAAGACAGATTGAAGATCAAGATTCAGAAAAATTAATCGTTAGAGTTACTGGACAAAAGCAATTAACTGCTGGTGATATAGGTAACTTTACTTCTTCATTCCAGGTATTAAATCCAGAGTTAGTGATTTGTAACATGGATGAGTCTGTGAATATGCAAATTGAAATTACAATTGGTAATGGACGTGGATATATTCCTGCAGAAGAACACTCAGGTCATAATTTAGCGCTAAATGAAATCGCTATAGATTCTATTTTTACACCTATAAAAAAGGTGAAGTACGAAATCGAAAACTATAGGGTAGAGCAAAAGACAGATTACGAAAAGCTAATTATGGAGATTGAAACTGATGGTTCAATTTCTCCTAAAGATGCTTTGAGTGAAGCTGCTAAGATTCTAATTCACCACTTTATGTTATTTAGTGATGAGAAGATTTCATTAGAGACTGAAGATAAATCTGCTGATGATGAGTTCGATGAAACATCATTACATATGCGTCAGTTATTAAAGACCAAGCTTGTTGATATGGATCTTTCAGTGAGAGCATTAAATTGTTTGAAAGCTGCAGAGGTGTATACATTAGGTGATTTAGTTCAGTATCAAAGAAATGATTTATTGAAGTTCCGTAACTTCGGTAAAAAATCTCTAACTGAATTGGATGAATTGGTAGAGGTGAAGAACCTATCCTTTGGAATGAATGTTCTGAAGTATAAATTGGACAAAGAATAAATTTATAATAGGGACCTTGGTCCTTTATTAAAGAAGATAAAATGAGACATAAGAAATCGTTTAATCACTTAGGGCGTAAAGTTGGACATCGTAAAGCGATGCTTACAAATATGGCTGGTTCTTTAATTGAACACAAGCGTATTACTACTACTGTGGCAAAAGCAAAAGCTTTAAAGATGTTTGTTGAGCCAATCATTACAAAGGCGAAGACTGATTCAATGCACTCTCGTAGAATGGTTTTTAGAAGCTTAGGCAATAAATATGCTGTTTCTGAATTATTCAACGTTGTTGCTCCTAAAGTAGGAGATCGTCCTGGAGGTTATACACGTATCATTAAAACAGGTTTCCGTTTAGGAGATGCTGCTGAGATGTGTATGATTGAGTTGGTAGACTTTAACGAAATCTATTCTACAACTACGAAGACTAAGAAAACACGTAGAAGAAGAGGTGGAAAGTCTACAGCAGATAAGGCTGAAGCGGCTCCTGAAGTGAAAGCAGAAGAAGTTAAAACTGAAGATAAGCCAAAAGCTGAATCTAAAGAGGACAAAAAAGAAGATAAAGACCAATAGAAAATTGATGTCTTAATAATAAATTGTAATAAAAAGGATAGTGATTGTTTTCACTATCCTTTTTTATTTTATAACAATATTTTTTATACGAATTTCAATTATCTAAAGATCAATTTGGGTGTTCGTTTTACTTTTGCAAAAGCAATTTTTGACAGATGAAATTTAGCGAAAAAGAAGACGCAATTTTATTGCTAGAAGACGGAACTGTTTTTCATGGAAAAGCAGCCGGATACAAAGGAACGTCAACGGGGGAAGTGGCGTTTAATACTGGGATGACAGGATACCAGGAAATATTTACAGATCCTTCTTATTATGGACAGATGCTTGTGATGACTACTCCGCATATTGGAAATTACGGGGTAAACGATCTTGAAGTGGAGTCAGAAGAAGTAAAGATCGCAGGTCTGATTTGTAATAAGTTCTCGGATATCTTTTCAAGAGCAGCAGCTACGGATTCTTTACAATCGTATTTTGAAAAGAATAAGTTGGTGGTAATCTCTGATGTAGATTCCAGAGCTTTGGTCAGACATATTCGTCAGGCTGGTGCTATGAACTGTATCGTATCAAACGATGGGACAAGTGTCGAGGAATTACAAAAGCAGCTTAAAGAAGTTCCTTCAATGGATGGTTTGGAATTGGCTTCAAAGGTTTCATGTACGGAACCGTATTATTTTGGAGATGAAAATTCTGAAATAAAAGTGGCTGTGATGGACTTTGGTGTGAAAACCAATATTCTTCGTTGTTTGGCAGATAGAGGATGTTATTTAAAGGTTTTCCCTTATAATACTTCTTATGAAACCATGATGGAGTGGAATCCGGATGGGTTTATGTTGTCCAATGGTCCTGGTGATCCATCTGCATTACCAAATGTAAAGGTGGAAGTTGAAAAAGTGATCGAGAATGATCATCCAACATTTGGGATTTGTTTAGGACATCAAATGATGTCATTGGCCAGTGGTTTGAAAACAGTGAAAATGCATAATGGTCATAGAGGTATCAATCACCCAGTGATGAATCTGGAAACAGGTAAAGGTGAAATAACTTCACAAAACCATGGATTTGTTGTGGATATGGAATTGGCCAATGATGCAGGGAACATTGAAGTTACGCATAAACATTTAAACGATGGAACCCTTGCAGGTATGAAACGTTTAGATAAAAATGCTTTTTCAGTTCAGTATCACCCTGAAGCATCTGCTGGGCCTCATGATTCCAGATATCTGTTTGATGAGTTTATAGAAAGAATAAAAAAGAATAAATAAAATAAATCCCTTATTATGAGTATAATTAGTAACATTCATGCACGTCAGGTTTTAGACTCACGTGGAAATCCTACGGTAGAAGTAGAAGTAATGACAAACCAGGGAGTTGTTGGTCGTGCGATTGTTCCTTCTGGTGCTTCAACTGGAATTCATGAAGCAGTGGAGTTACGAGATAATGATAAAGGTGTTTACATGGGTAAAGGAGTGCTTAAAGCTGTAAACAATGTCAATACCATATTGAATGAGCAGTTGAATGGAAGTTACATTTTTGACCAATTGGCTATTGATTCCGCGATGTTAGCTATCGATGGGACTCCAAACAAAGCGAACATTGGTGCGAATGCAATTTTGGGGGTGTCAATGGCTACGGCAAGAGCCGCGGCAGATACGGTGGGTTTACCATTATATAAATATATTGGAGGTGTAAGTGCGAGAACATTACCTGTACCAATGATGAATATTTTGAATGGTGGTTCTCATGCAGATAATAAAATCGATATTCAGGAATTCATGATTATGCCTGCCGGAGCATCTTCATTTAGCGAAGGGTTACGTTGGGGAACAGAAGTATTTCATCATTTAAAATCTGTACTTCAAGCAAAAGGAATGTCTACCAATGTGGGAGATGAAGGAGGATTTGCTCCAAATTTATCTTCAAATGAGGAGGCGCTGGAAGTGATTATTCAAGCTATTGAAAAAGCGGGGTATCGTCCGGGTGAAGACATTTACTTAGCATTAGATGCAGCATCTTCGGAATTCTATTTAAAGGATGAAAAAGTCTATCATTTACACAAATCTTCTGGTGAAAAATTAACTTCTGCGGAAATGGTGGATTACCTGGATAACTGGACTAAAAAATATCCAATTGTATCTATAGAAGATGGTTTGGATGAAGATGATTGGACCGGATGGAAAATGTTGACGGATAGAATGGGTGATCGCGTTCAATTGGTAGGAGATGATTTGTTTGTAACCAATACAAACAGATTAAAACAAGGAATTGATCAGGATATTGCAAACTCAATTCTCATTAAGGTGAATCAGATTGGTACATTATCAGAAACAATTGCCGCTGTGGATATGGCGCATAGAAGTTCTTATACATCGGTAATGAGTCATAGATCCGGAGAAACTGAAGACACTACAATTGCAGATTTGGCGGTAGCACTAAATACAGGTCAGATCAAAACCGGTTCTGCTTCAAGAACGGATAGAATAGCAAAGTATAATCAATTATTAAGAATTGAGGAAGAGCTTGGAAAACAGGCTTATTATATGGGAAAAGATTTGAAATTCCTATGATAAATGTACTTTTTTTGAAGCCTAAATGGTGATACCTTTGGGCGCAATTTAGAATGATATAAAAATATAAAGAATAGAAATGGCAGATAAGATAGAAATAAAATACGATGGACAGAGTTTTGAGCTTCCTGTGATTGAAGGAACTGAAAATGAAAAAGCCATTGATGTTGCAAAATTGAGAACAGAAACTGGTTTGGTAACTCTTGATTTTGGGTATAAAAATACCGGTTCAACTGTAAGTAAAATTACATATTTAGATGGTGAGAATGGTGTTTTAAGATACCGTGGGTATAACATTGATGAATTAGCTGAAAAGGCTAGTTTTCTTGAGATCGCATTTCTATTGATTTATGGACATTTACCAAAGAAAGAAGAATTTGATGCGTGGGCAGGAGAAATCAAACAGCATACATTGATTCACGAAGATTTTAGAAAAATCTTTGAAGGCTTTCCGTCTAATGCACATCCAATGGGAGTTTTATCTTCTATGGTAACGAGTTTAACAGCTTTTTATCCGGAGTCTTTGGATCCGAATAGATCTATGGATGAAGTGAAATTGAGTATCATTCGTTTGATTGCTAAGATGCCTACTATGGCTGCTTGGTCTTATAAGAATGAAAAAGGACATCCGGTAATGTATCCAAATAATAGATTGGAGTATGTGGAGAATTTCTTACATATGATGTTTGCATTGCCAACTGATGATTATGAAGTAAATCCGGTAGTCGCAAAAGCATTAAACAAATTGTTGATTTTACATGCAGATCATGAGCAAAATTGTTCAGCATCTACAGTAAGATTGGTAGGATCTTCTCATGCAAGTTTATATGTTTCTATTTCTGCAGGAATTAACGCTTTGTGGGGACCACTTCACGGTGGAGCAAATCAGGCGGTGATTGAAATGCTGGAAGCAATTAAAGCTGATGGTGGAGATACTGAAAAGTTTATTGCTAAAGCGAAAGATAAAGAGGATCCATTTAGATTGATGGGCTTTGGTCATAGAGTATATAAAAACTTTGATCCAAGAGCACGTATCTTGAAATCTGCAGCTGATGATGTATTAGCAGCACTAGGTGTAAATGATCCAATTCTTGATATTGCTAAGAAATTAGAGAAACACGCGTTAGAGGATGAATACTTCGTAAAACGTAAGTTATATCCAAATGTGGATTTCTATTCTGGCATTATTTATCGTGCACTTGGAATCCCAACTGAAATGTTTACAGTAATGTTCGCATTGGGTCGCCTTCCAGGATGGATAGCGCAATGGTTAGAGAATAGAACAAATAACGAACCTATCGGTCGTCCAAGACAAATTTACATGGGAGAAAACTCTCGTGATTATGTTCCAATGGAAGAAAGATAGAGTATAAAATACTTGGAATTTTGAAGCCCCAATTACATCTTGTAATTGGGGCTTTTTTTATGAACGAAAGATCATAGTTAGATCGATTATGAATGATTAGAATTATTTTTTGGTCGCAGATAAAAAGCTATATTCGGAACTTGATTTTTTGCTATAGTTAAACCGAACGTTATGAAAAAACTATATTCTCTATTATTGTTTGTATGGGTTGGTATTTATGGAAACGCGCAAGTGACAGTTAATAATACCTCCATGACTGTAGAGCAGTTTGTTCAAAATGTTTTGATCGGAAATGGAGTCACAATATCCAATGTGCAATTTAATGGTGGAGCTGCCAATATCGTAAATGCGCAAGTGGGTTCTTTTCAAGACGTCAATATGGATGTTGGTTTGTCTGGCGGTTTGATTTTGGGTTCGGGAAGTGTGAGTATGGCTGCGCAACTAAATATTGGAGGAGGAAGTAGTTTAGGTGGAGGAACTGGAGTAGGTTCAGATCCCGACCTGGCAAGCATTACACCCAATACCATTTTCGATGAGTGTGTAATAGAATTTGATTTTGTTCCGTCTGGAGATACTATTTCATTTAATTATGTCTTTGCTTCAGAAGAATATGATGAGTATGCCTGTGGAACAGTAAATGATGCATTTGGTTTCTTTTTAACAGGGACGAATCCGGCAGGAGGAAATTACGCAGCACACAACATAGCATTGATACCAGATCCTGCAAATCCAGGAACTTATACTTCCACTCCGGTGTCAATTAACACTGTGAATATAGGAGTGGCTGGAACAAATGGAGTATTAGCCAATTGTACCAATATTGACCCCAACTTTGCATCATACAATGTATTTTATACACAGAATACCACCAATACTTACGAGTATGATGGTAAGACTGTTGTTTTAAAAGCTGTTGCGGCTGTAAACTGTGGGGAGACGTATCATATTAAATTGGCCATCGGTGATGGTGGCGATGGATCGTATGATTCTGGGGTGTTTTTAGAAGGAGGAAGTTTTAGTTCTTCAGTGGTCGAAGTGAATGTTGTAACTGCGACTGGTGATTCCAATATAATAGAAGGGTGTGACAGTGCTATCTTGAATTTAACGCGCCCTGATACCAGCGGAAGTTATACCGTACATTTTGATATAACCGGAACAGCTACCAATGGAGTAGATTATAATTTTTTAGTGGATAGTGTGACATTTAATCCGGGTCAGTCTACAGTTGGATTAGGTATCGTTCCTATTGCAGATGGAAATAACGAAGGACAAGAAGTGGTTACAATAACTGTGTATACTATCAATCCATGTGGGGATACGATTACTTCAGTTGGACATATTTACATATTGGATTTACCTAACATGCAAACGTATACTTCGGATACCACCATAAGGTGTCCTGCGACAATTCCTATTGGGGCATCCGCCTCTGGTGCGTCTTCGCCATTTGCCTACGTCTGGACAGATAAATCTGGTAACATTTTGGGTAATACGGATCAGATTAATGTATCGGTAAATGCCACAGATACATTTTATGTTTCCATTACGGATAGTTGCAATTTGGTGACGATAACGGATTCCGTTATTGTAAATTTAAATATGCCACCTTTGAATTTGAGCGTATCACCCGACACTAACATTTGTCCAGGACATAATATCTCAATTCAGGCACAAGGCTCAGGGGGTGTAACTCCGTATACTTATTTATGGGATAATGGAGCTGCTACCTCTGCGATTCAAGTATCTCCGAATGCAAATACCATTTATTATGTCACTTTAACGGATAGTTGTAATGTTTCATCTCTGGTCGATAGTGTTGAAATCACCACAATTTTTCCACCACTAACTTTAACGGTGAATAATGATACGAATATTTGTCCTGGTGATTCAGTGGTACTGGAAGCTTCTGTTGGTGGAGGACTTCCTCCATATTCCTATTCTTGGTCTCCAGGGGGAGCAACCAACGAAACCATTAAAGTAGGGCCCATAAATACCACAACCTGGACCGTTACTATTTCAGATTTTTGTGGAGTAAGTCATCTTGAAGATAGTGTGGAGGTCAATACAGATTACGATTCAATTATTGTTGCACCGATTGAATGGGACGAAGTGTGTTTTGAAGACACAGTTGTTTTTAATGCAGATGTTTCTGGAGGTAAACCACCATATCAATACGTTTGGTCTTATGGAGCGTTGCAACAAACTGGAAACCCAGTGAAATATGTAGCGCAATTAGGAGTAATATCCCCTTCAAATTTGGTGATTACGGATGCTTGTAATATTTCAAGGACGGAAGTATATACTTTATTAGTGAAGCCATGTACGGTGGAAGCTCCCAATATTTTCTCTCCAAATGGAGATGGAGTGAATGATTATTTATTCTTTAATGGATTAGAAGATTTTCCAAATAACAAACTGCAAATATTTAATAGGTGGGGGAATCTTATTTATGAGAAAGAAATCTATCAAAATGAATGGGACGGAGAAGGGTTTCCTGAAGGAACATATTACTATATATTGGAATTGAATGACAATAAGAATACGGTTGAAAAAGGAACTGTAACAATAATCAGATAAAGATGAAAAATATTTTATTAGTTGTAGTCCTGGCATTAGTCTATATCAATGGAAAAGCACAGGAAAAGGCAACACCGGAAAAAGTTGACGGTGTTGAAATTGTGGCCATGTCAACATTGAATGAAGGATATATTTCTACAGAAAGTATTCGTGTTCCAAATCATATTCTGAAGGAATCAGAATCCTTAAATGATAGAATACAATGGGTAATTCAACAGAGTGATGTTGTGGGATTATTGGTGACCCGAGATGGAATCAATTTTCAAGTTGTAAGAGAATGGGAAAGCAAGGTTAATTCGGAAATAATGACCACCGTTTTGTTTTCAAAACCTGTATTTTTTTATGCAGAACCTATAAAGTCGTATCGTGTGATAAAAGAACAGAAACTGGCTGTTACAGATTACTCTTTGACATATGTTGAAATATCAAAAAACTATCTGGATTTAAAACAAAATATTCAATACGATGCTCTAATTATTAAAGACGGACTTGTGAAATATATTCGTTTTTAGTTTTTCAATACGGTAAATTGGCTGGAGATACTTTCGTTTTCGAAAATAACTTTTGCAATATAGTGCCCCTGTTTTAAAGCCTTGGTATTAAAGCTTTGTATTCCATTTTGATTTGGGGTAAATGACAAAACTTTAGAACCATTTAGCGAATAGATCTCAATACTTTTGGGTGGAGACTTTGAATCCCAGGCAATAGTCACTTTTTCGTTACTTGGATTTGGATATACTTTAATTTCTGGAATATCCTTTTTGACTACAGGTGAAACCCCAAGTACTGAATGATCAATATTAGCTAGTGTATACTCTCCTTTCATAATTTTGGTAAGTTCTATTCGGCCAAACATGTTATTAGAACCACCTAATGTGTTTTTGGTGTAGTGCGGATATTCTGTCCAATCATCAGCCGCATTTTGTCTATACAATACCACCAGACTATCTTCAGTATTTCTAACTAGAAGGGAGTCTAAATACCCATTGGACTGACGTCCATCATAAAAGAATCCGGCATTAGCTTCAAAATCAGATGGCCATATCCCATCGATTTTCCAATAACGGTAATTGGATAAAAGATAGGGTTGGTTTGCCCAATCTTTAATATGGTCCGGAGCCGACCAGTGGTGTTCTATTTTGAGTAACGCTGAATCACTAAGAGCACTTACATTTACGGTCATCATTGTATTATTATAATTAATCTGGCCCGTATTTTTGATAATATGAGTATCGTCAGTAGTTGAATAACATAATTTGTTGTTCGGATTCAATGTAACCATTGATGGATTATAGGACAATGTAGTTGTTAACATAGATGTATTAGGTCCCACCATGATTTCTTTGGTAGTGTAGCCAAACGCCTCATCATAAAACCCAATTTCCAAAGGGATTTCGGAGAATTGTTGTGGGGCATGATTTAATTTTTGGGAAACATGTACAGTGATATCATACTGATTAGCGTTAGGTACAACCAAAACAGAATCAATTTTATAATCAGGAAAGCCTCCATGGAAAACCCATCCATTAAAGAATCCGTCTACATCGCGAGTGCTTACGTTTTGTAAGTAGTCCCTGAATTGAAGGCTAGACATATTTTGAAATGCTCTTGAATTTAGAAACCCGGTTACCGCAGGTCCAAAATTGTTTTCGCCAAGTAACATTCTAAGATTTTGAGCAACTAAAGCACCTTTTCTATATACATGATCTCCATAGGTAAGAGAATGGGGAACCCCAGATATGGCCAGATACCCACCTTCATCAATATGGGCTTTCTTTAAAATGTTGAAGAGAATAGATTTAACTTCCGGTTTTGCTGTCTCCCAACCGTAAACAGCTTCTAAGAAGTAATTTGCACTAAAACTAGCCATTCCCTCATTTAGCCACATATCTTCTGGTGTCAACGTGGTAGCATAATTCCCCCACCATTGATGTGCTAGTTCATGGGCCATTAGAGTTTCACTGTTTAAAGTTCCATCTACCGTATTATTGGGATAGGTGATATTACTGGCATGTTCCATGGCACCAGATGAAAAGTTAACAACTGTATATCCGATTTTATTAAATTGATAAGGACCATATAGATTTTCAAAAGCATCCATGGCCGCTTTTAAGTTTGCAAATGAAGCTTTTAGATTGTTGGTATCTGATGACTTTGCAAACAAATCAATTGGTATGGTACGTTGAAGTCCAATATAGTTATCATGAACTATGGTATAATAATTAACTGCAAACATGGACAAATAGGTAGGGATAGTTTCATTTAATCTCCAATACCATTCTACTTTATTATTTGGTAATGGTGTAGATGAAATCAAATCACCGATACTTGTTCCGTAATGTGTGTTTGGAGTGGTTAAATATATATTATAGGTTGAACGCTCCTTAAAATTATCAAAGCATGGAAACCAATATCTACCAATATTATGAGGACGATCCTCAAAGCCTACTCCCAGGTTGAATGCGTAGTCAGAACCAAAATAGACTCCGCCCCACCCTGAAGGATCTTTTCGGGTAGCTCCATGGTAATAAACTTCAACATTCAATGTGTCATTTACATGGTATGTGCTCCCCAGATTAATATGTAGAAGCGTATCATTATATTGATAAGTCAGTTGGTTATTATTCAATACAATTGAATCAATATTAAAGTGTAATAAATCTAAATTGATTGAATTTATAGCTGCCTGAATTGGAGTGCATTTTACAATGGTGTGACCAGATATTGATTGGTTAGAGAAATCAGTGATGTCCAGGTGAATTTCATAATCTAACACATCGATTGTATCGCTTCTTAAATTTTCTTCATTAGGATATACTCCAACTTGACTTATACCAATGGAATAGGAGAGGAGAAATAAAAATAAGGATGTAAATATTTTCATAATTCTAATTTCTTTGTCTACTGGCTTCAAACATAATAATGGCTCCAGCCACAGAAACGTTTAGTGAGTTGATGGTTCCCTTCATTGGAATTTGAGCAATGTGGTCGGATAACTTAAGAATATCCTGAGAAATACCTATGTCTTCACCGCCCATTACAATAACCGTAGGTTCAGTAAGTGGTACATCATAAATTGTTTCGGCCCCTTTTTCAGAACAGGATATTACCTTTAATCCGGAGTCTTTTAAAAATTTTAATGTATTGACGAGATGGGGTGTTTTGCTTACCGGGATTTTTAACAATGCACCAACAGATGTTTTAACTGCATCTCCATTAATGGGAGCTGTACCACGTTGCGGTATAATAATACCGTGAACTCCTGCACATTCGGCAGTACGTGCCAAAGCACCAAAATTTCTAACATCGGTCACACCATCCAGAGCCAGAAATAATGGAGTTTCACCTTGTTCGTATATGGACGGAAGAAGGTTCTCAATATTTTGAAACTCAATTGGAGATGTAAAAGCAATAATTCCCTGATGGTTTTTTCTGGTAATTCGGTTTAATTTTTCTTTTGGCACATCCTGAACATATACACCATTTTGACGCGCTAGTTTTTTGATTTCCACAAAATCCGATTTCCTTTCATCTCTGGAAACCATGATTTTGTCAATATCTTTATGTTCTAATAATGCTTCTTCAACCGGATGCAATCCGAAAATTATGTTCTCTAATTTTTTAGCCATTCCTTACTAGTATTCTAATGAAGCCACTTTACCTTGCCTCCAGGTATCAATTGCGCGATACCATGGATTCTTATATACGGTGGATCGCTGCAAAGTATAGTCATTATTTGTAAACGGGTTGTTTACTTTGGCAAAATTAAATGTGAGTGATTTATAATTGCTTTGTTCCCCATAGGTCCAGCTTTCACCTGTTAAAGATCTATATACCACATTTGGAGGACCAAATACAATGTAAATAATTCCTCGATCTGTTTTCCAACCTTCTTTAAATGAGGTGAAAAAGTAATTCGCATTTTCCACTCTTTTATAATAACCTTTAATCATTTTTTTTGCCTTTTCAGGATCAGGAGTGGTGCCTAACCAAAATTCGTCTATGGCTTTTTTAGGATCCTGATACTTTTTCATTTTGGTATATTCTCTTTTTGAAGTTACGAATCTTAAAGGATCCAATAGTTCCTTAACGGAATTTACCTCAGGGAATTCATTAGAATATTGAAACAATGTAAGTCCTGAATACTTTGATTCCGAGTTTGTAGAAAAATGATAGATGCCAGATTCGCTTGCTTTAAAATCAGCTGTATCATTATGTAATTCTAAAGTGAGTGGATCGTAATCTTCGAAATCAAAAGGTTTTGGAGATGACAGTGAAAAAGGAGGGTTCGAAACAGGAAAAATGGTACTGTAATATCTTCCAATAAACTGATTGGTTGATTTGTGATTATATACGATACGTAGTTGTTCATCGGCATAAAAGTAATTCCGGAATAATACAGTATTTGTTTTTTTAAGTAAAACTTTGAAAAACTGTCTGTTATTAGGGTCTTTCTTATAAATAGAAACAAACGTGATGGTCTTTTTACTGGTATTTAAATCGGTGGTGGTGACCTTCAAAATATAATCGGCACCGAATTGTAGATTAATTTTAAACATCCCTTGTAATTGAAACAAACCTTGAGTTGCTATGGTATCAATTTTTACAAAAGATGAACTGTCAATAATTTCATTTGAGGAATAATCGCTATAAAGTTGCCAGGCAATTCTAACTTGAGCCATTTGGTTTTCACCTGCAATATCTCTGGAGTATTTTAAACCTCTATTTTCAAACATGTAATAAATTTCAGATTCAGAATCTGAAGCGTGAAACACTTTAAATCTGGGTTGAGGTACATCCGCATTACTGGAATACATGTCTTTAAAGTCAGTTTCGCTAAGAGAAACACCTCGTTTGCAACTTTGTCCTAAAGTTATGACGATAAGTCCTATGATGAAAAAACTTAATTTATTCATTTGATGGTGATTGTATTATTGAGTTTTCTGCTTTTTCTATAAGTTCGGAAGATAATGCCTTTTTCACTTTAGCGCCAAGAATTTTTAAGTTATTCGTACGCTTGATGATATTCCCTTTTCCGCTTGAAAGTTTATTAAAAGCATTATCATATGCCTTTTGACTTTGCTGAATATTCGAGGCAATTTTTTCGAAGTCTTCAACAAAAGCAACAAATTTATCATGGAGCGCCCCACCTTCTTTAGCAATTTCCATAACATGTTGTGTTTGTTTTTCATGTTTCCAAATAGATGCAATTGTACGAAGCGTAGCTAGTAAAGTGGTTGGACTCACGATTATGATGTTTTGTTCCCAGGCATAGTTGAAAAGCTCTGCATCTTTTTTTAATGTGATACTAAATGAAGATTCAATTGGAAGAAATAGCAATGTGAATTCTGGCGAATTCAAAGATTCAATTTCATAATATCCCTTGCCACTGAGTTCCTTAATATGAGATTTAAGGGAAATAAGATGATTTCTTAAAGCCGTTTTTTGAATATCCGGATTTTGAGAATTGATCATTTCATTATAAGCCTTTAGCGAAACTTTGGCATCAATAATAATGTGTTTGTTATCTGGTAGGTATATGATCGCATCCGGGATATACTTTGTCCCATTTTTTTGCAGACTCTTTTGAGTTACGAATTCAGTATCTTTTTCTAATCCGGATTTTTCCAGTACATTTTGTAAAATGATTTCTCCCCAGTTACCCTGAAGTTTATTGTCTCCGGTAAGCGCCTTGGTTAGGTTGACCGCATCATCACTTAGTTTGGTGTTTAGTTCGATTAGCTTTGAGATTTCGGTTTTAAGAGCTGTTTTGTCTTTAACTTCATTGATGTATTTATCATTTAAACCTTTTTCGAAATGTTCGAGTTTTTGTTTAAAAGGTTCCAACAAATTTTTGATGTTGGTGGAGCTATTTTCATTGAAACTAGAGGTGTTTTGTTCAATGATTTTATGGCTTATAATTTCAAATTCTTTTTTTAATCGATTTTCAATATTTAAAAAATCCTTTTGCTCCTTTTGTAGGTTCAAGTTGTTAGCAATCAGTTTGGCATTTTCTTGCAATAGTTCGTTTTGACTGTTTTGCTTTTTATCCAGGTCAAATTCCAGTTTTTTTATACGTTCTCGTAGGGGATGAATTTGGCCATCTAGTTTAGCATAGTCAATTTGAGATTGATTTAAAGAATCAGAAAGTTGATTCCTATCATGCGTAAGAGAATGGATTTTTTTTTGATCAATTCTCCATTTAATTAGAAAAATAATGGAGACAAATATGGTTGTACCAAAACTTAAAAAAAGATAGAAATCGTTCATATGAAAAATATGAATTGCGAAGTTACAGTTTAATATTTGTTCTAATGGTTGATGAATTCATCTAAAATAGATTGGTAAAACCAAAGTGGATTTTTCCGGTTCTAAAATTAAAAGCATCACCTTGATCACTCCCCAAAGCATAATTTAACGAAAACAGACCAGAATTAGTGTTGAAAGATATTCCTGCGCCAATACCATGCGGAGTATCTGTTTTAAAATCATTAAAAGTATTTTTTTCATACCACCCAAGATCGTAAAAAACGCTGATTCTTGAATTTTCGGAAAACAATAAACGGTATTCCAGAGTAAGAATATTATATGATGAAACCATCAGCGATTGTTCATCAAATCCTCGAAGCGTATGTAATCCTCCAATTCTATACAATTGATTGTCTATTAGGTTTTTGGATTGTTTTAGTCCAGAATGAACTTGAAACATGATGGTGGAATGTCTGCTAATTGGCTGGAAATAGTTGAGTTTTATTTTTCCTTCTAAAATTCTGGATTCTAAATCAATGGAGTCATAGTTAACCATTTCTAAGGCTGTGTTTTTCAATATGATATTATTTCCAACACCACCGTTCATCTGGATGGTCCAGCCACGAAAAGGGTTAAATTGATTTTCCACAAAGTAGCCCTGATATCCCAAACCATAAGTGGTGTTTTTGGCGTCATTATATGGAGGGATTTCGGTGGAGTTCTCATAGTCCGCGGTAGAAATCAAAGAAGTGGAAAAATTGTTTAGATAACCATTAAATCGGCTGCCATTGGAAAGCATAAATGGAATGTCGAATTGATGTTCTACGTTATTGAATGTGGTATCGCGTCTGTAGATATTTAATTTATACCCAAATCCAAATGGAGTTTTAAATAGAAAAGGAATATGTAGTGAGGCATTGATTTCCTGTGTTTGATCTTGAAGCCTCTGCCATCTCAGATTCAACCGTTCTCCCTGACCAACAATATTTCCCAAACTTATTTTAACATCCCCAGTGAGAACCAAACTTTGATTATCCGGTTGAGGTTGGAATCCTATGATTCCATCAAAAAGATTGGCTTTTTTTGGTTTTAACACCAAAACAACCGTGCATGAGGTTTCAGTAAAAATAATTTCATATGGTTTTAGTTCCTCTATAAATGGATCTTCTTTAATTCTTTGGCTGATGTTTTTGATTACACGTTCATCGTAAGGCGTTTTGGCCTTTACCCGAATTACGTTTTCGATATAATTTTTGCCTAATCTGGTATCTTCCCCCAGAATCTGAACAGAGTCAATAAGGTAAAATCGGTTTTTGTTTAATGCGACCGAAGCACGAATGTTATTTTGATCAATTTGGATATCGGTAAGCTGAATTTCTGCAAAGGGATAACCTCGGTTTTCAAGATAGGTAAGTGCATCGTTAAAAAATGTGCTCACTTGTTTTGGGTTGAATGGTTTGTTCAAATATTGCTTATCTCTAAAACCAGTTCTGCTGAGTATTTCCTCATCTACTTGATCCGTATTAAGGGTAACCCATTCATACTTTTCTCCAATATGAAGATGAGCAGTTTTATGCAATGAATCACCTGAAATACTATCTATCGAAGCAGATAAATAACCTTTTGATTGGATATCGTTGAGGTATTCCTTTAGCGTTAAATGAACTTCATACTCCGTTTTAAAAGAAGTTGTGGTAAGTTTATGAGGCAAAGATTGTTGGTCAGAGGTTTCAATTTTGAGTTCAATTTGACCTTGTACTTTAACCGATAAAGCAAAAAGAAAAAAGTATATGAATATGAATGGTTTCAAATTAAGAATGCGCTAACTTTTACTTTTTATGTCTACCAGTAATACCTGAAAGTGAATTAGATGTTTTCAAATTCGGACCTTCCATTATAGAGCTTCCAAATGAGTTGATCAAATGATGAATATTTACATTCGGCCCCCATAAATCAATCATTTTTAATGTTATCAACAATTTGCGTAATAAAATGCAATATAAAGATATAATTTCGTTCTTATAACGGTGTTATTTTTGAAATCTGATAATATTCAGGTAGATTTGCACTAGCTAAACTAAAAAAGATTACAATGAAAAAATTAGCATATATTTTCATAGCGATTTTTGCATTTGGACTTTTGGGATTATCATCATGTTCTCAAAGTCATAAATGTGCCGCATATGGAAACACTTATCAGTCTTCAGGATATAATAAACGATAGATGACATGAATTGGCGTAAGCTAACTTCAGTTTCTGAGTTTGATGATATTTTAATGCAGAGTCAATCGAATGGCTCTGCATTTATTTTGTTTAAGCACTCAACCAGATGTATGATAAGTACCATGGCTTTGAGAGCTTTTGAAGCAGAATATAAGAGTGAATTGCCTACGTATTTTGTTGATTTAATAAAATATAGGGAAGTATCTAACCATATTGCAAAAACTACAGGAGTTATCCATCAATCACCACAGGTGATGACCATTCATAAAGGTGATGTTGTTTATCATGATTCACATTCTGATATTTGTGGGGTGAGTGCGGGAAAGATCGGATAAGTTAAATTTTACATAACCCTTAAATAACTAAATTGATTGACAACAGTAAATAAGTTATTTTTGTCTGTTCATTGTGAAGAGAGTATTATCAATCATATTGCTTTTGACCGCCTTACAGAATGGCTATTCTCAGGTAGGTAAATCACCGGAAGATGTGAAGTTATATTACAGATCCAGTGTGGCTTATGGTTTTACTTTACATACTCAGGGAATAGGTGCTAGTTTTAAATATCAACAACATTTATCTTATAAAGTAAAGAGATTTTACACTTTTAATTTCCAGAATTTAAAGCATCCGAAACAAGAAAAAGTAGTGAATGCATTTGATGATAATGCAAAAGGATTCTTTTATGGAAAAATCAACGCATTAATGAATGCACGTTTTGGAATAGGAGAACAACGTGCGATTGCATTAAAAGAAGTCAAAAAAGGAGTTCAGATTGCCTGGGTTTATAGTGGAGGTTTTAACCTTGGACTACAAAAACCAGTGTATTTGGAGGTTTATAATGTGGATGGAAATAATCAAATTATTTCGGAACGTTATGATCCTGAAAAACATACCATGGGAACAATTTATGGACGAGCAAGTGTATTCAAAGGGGTCGATGAAATTGAATTTGTTCCGGGATTATTCGGGAAATTCGGACTTAATTTTGAGTATTCGCCATATGACCAGAGGTTAAAAGCTTTAGAAGTGGGTGTAGCAGTAGATTGGTTTTATAAAGAGATTCCAATGATGTATAACACCTATAATAGTCAGTATTGGATTACATTTTACCTCATGTTAGAATTGGGTAAGAAAATAGAGTAGCGTATGGAGCCAGGAACTATCAAGCCTGTAAATTGGAAGAAATTAAATCCAGATGGAAAAACATCTCAAAAAAAACCAGATTGGTTAAGAGTGAAGTTACCCATTGGAGAAGAGTATAAAAAAGTAAGAGGGATTGTAGGAGAACATAAGTTGCATACAATTTGTGAGAGTGGAAATTGCCCAAATATGGGAGAGTGTTGGGGAGAAGGAACAGCTACGTTTATGATTCTTGGTAATATTTGTACCAGATCATGTGGTTTCTGTAATGTAGCTACAGGAAAACCTCTTCCTGCAGATAAGAAAGAACCTATGCGAATTGCAAGCTCTGTTCTTTTGATGAGCGTAAAACATTGTGTAATTACTTCAGTAGATCGTGATGACCTAAAAGATGGAGGTTCAATTATTTGGGCGGAAACCGTTGAGAAAGTTAGGGATCTCAGCCCGACTACTACTATGGAGACATTGATTCCTGATTTCGCAGGTAAATGGGAAAATCTTCAAAGAATCATTGATGTGGCCCCGGAAATTGTTTCGCATAATTTGGAAACGGTTCGAAGATTAACCAAAGAAGTTCGAATTCAGGCAAAATATGATAGAAGTTTAGAAGTTTTAGACCGCCTTAAAAAAGGAGGTATGAAAACGAAGTCTGGGATCATGTTAGGCCTTGGTGAGACTGAGGATGAGATCATTGAGACCATGTCAGATTTAAGAGGTGTTGGAGTGGATATTATAACCCTTGGACAATATTTACAACCTACCAGAGCCCACCTTCCGGTCGAAAAATTCGTTAGTCCTAGTGAATTCGAAAATTATAAGAAGATCGGATTGGAGATGGGATTCCGTTTTGTTGAAAGCGGTCCTTTAGTTCGTTCCTCTTACCATGCGGAGAAACATCTATTCTAGAAACTAAAGAATTTGTAGAGTTTTTTTACTAATTAGTGATTGTTCGAACTAAGCTAGTTTGGTAATTAAATAGTCTAAGGAAATAAGAGTTTACTGCATTTTTTCGAGAAGTATTAATCAGAAAATGAAGTAATCTCTTGTTTTATGAAAAAAGAAGCACTTTATCTAACCATATTTTTAGGGTTTGGGGCCCTAATGACCTATATACTGAATACAAAGTCAGATAAAGAGGGTCAATATATTTCCAGAGAACTACAAAATACTGTGAGTGAAGAAGCAAACTCTGCGTATTTTGATATTATGCGTAAAAATGTACAATCTGGAAAAGTCGAAGCCAACGACTACTTAAAAGCTATTGAACAAGTAAGTACCAGCAGAAATGCTAGAGCGACCCAATTAAATTGGGAGTTTATGGGGCCTGATAATATTGGAGGTCGTGTAAGAGCAATAGTTGTGGATAATGCTAATGGTAATCGTATTTATTCAGGTGGAGCCGGTGGAGGAATGTATATTTCTACAGATGGTGCCGGTACCTGGACATACAAAAGTGATGATTGGGAAAATATTCATGTGTCCACCATTGCACAAGATGCTAATGGTAGATTATACGCAGGAACAGGCATGTATGCAGATGCCGGAGCATCAACCGGAAATGGTAGTGCTTTTCCAGGAGGAGGAATTTATGTAAGTGATGACCGTGGAGAAACATGGTCGCATTTGAGTTCTACCAAACCAGCACCCCATACGACCAGTGACGAATGGGCGTATATCAACAGAATAGCTGTATCCAAGACTAAAAATGCACAAGGAAATTATACTGTTTATGCAGGAACTAGAAATGGATTAAAGGTTTCATTGGATAAAGGGCAAACCTGGACTGAGCCTATGACTTTGCCAAATTGTGTGAACCCACTTCCAGGAAATGTTCAGGATGTGGTAACTACCCATAGTGGACGAGTTTTGGTTTCATATAATGGTTCTTTGTATTTCTCCGATGATGGAGAAACTACGTGTACCTATAACCTGGTTGGAGTTGCGAATGGAATAGGTGGAAGTACAAGAATGAGTATTGCAGTATGCTCGTCAGATGAAAACAATGTATACGCTTTCCAAAGTTTTGCAAATTCCGGAGGTAATCCGGCAACATTTCAAATATTAAAATCTACAAATGGGGGTAGAAATTGGGGGCCACTAAACCCAGCTCCACCGACAGCGGTTATTGATAGTACATTTGATTTGATGGGAGTTAATCCCGCATCGTATAATCAAGCCATTACTGTTGATCCTGTAGATTGTGACAAAATTTATGTTGGGGCGGTTCAACTTTATCAGGTGGATGGCGCCTGGAATAGTGTTTCCACAACATTTAATAACCCTGGGACATACGTTCATGCAGATGTGCACTGGTTTGTATTTGATCCGAATAATTCAAATACGATGTATGTTGGAACCGATGGAGGGGTTGGCAAAACCACCAATGCGGGTTCGGGAAATATAAATTGGACTGAAAACAATCGTCATTTTGGTACCACTCAATATTACGGTATTGCAACTTCTACCGGAGGTCAGGTCATGGGTGGAACTCAGGATAATGGATCTCATTTATTAGATCCTACACTTGTCGGACCAGCAGCCAAAGATGGGTTGTCGGTGTACGGAAATGATGGTTTTGATTGTGCGATTTCAAATATGGGAGATGTTGGGTTTGCAACAAGTCAATATGGATTAGTAGCTAGAGGTTCGTACCAAAATCCTGGTCAGGGAGGTATTATACATCCAATGGGAACAGGTTCTACATCACCATTTTATACAGTTCTGCAAGAGTGGGAGTCTAAGAACGATATGACCAGTAAGGACTCTGTAGTGTTTACGAATGATACTTCCAGGTTCTCAATAGGTACAGGAGATGGTAATAAGAAACTATATACAGGAACGTTGAGAAGATTACAGTCATCGGCTGAAATAATACCAGGACAAGTTAGATTTGAAGATATTGCCGGTGGACAAATTGCAACAGATAGTGATGTTCAAGGTGTATTGAAAAGCTTTGGAGATAGCGTTGGAATCATTGATTACAATACAGGTGCATACAGTATACGTTGGTCATTTGCTCCTCCTGTGGGTTCTTCGGTGAATAGCATTTTTAATGTAAGTTATGATGTAGGAGATACGATTATGCTAATAAGCCAAAATCAAGGTGTTAACTTTCCTTATGTATTAACTTCGGGACTATCAACTACGGATTCAGTTAAGGTGCAAGATCCAGTTCAATCGTTATTGGTCGTATCAATGAATGGTGGATTTAATATTACAAGAGAAGCTTTGTATTTCCCATTACAAATGCCCACTTGGGTGAACATTAGTTCGACTACTCCTTCATGTTTTGAGTTTTCGGAAGATGGAAACCATTTATATATAGGAGGGTATAATGGTCGTGTAACCAGAATATCCGGGTTGAATGATTTCTACATGGATGTTAATCCAAATGATGTATTAACTAAGACAGATATTTATAGTGGGGCTTCCGCTGTTTCCGGAATTTGTATTCATCCATCTGATCCAGAGAAAATTTTGGTGACCACTGGAGGATATGGTGTAGCAAACCATGTATATGAGTTAACAGCTGCGCAATCGTCAAGTGGATTATCTCCGAATAGAAATTTACAAGGTGACTTACCGGATTTTCCGGTATACGATCCGGAGTATAATGTGAATAAACCAGAACAAGTGGTCCTGGGTACGGAATTAGGTGTATGGTATTCAGAAGATGTTTCTGGAGCAAGTCCAACGTGGACCCAACAAAGTACTGGAGTGGGGAATGTTCCGGTTATGGATGTACGTCAACAAAGGTTGTCGTATGATGAAGCTTTGAATTATGGTCGTTTTTACATTGGAACATTCGGACGAGGAATCTGGACGAGTGGTGACTTGGTTAGTGTTGGTGATAATGATAACTGGGCTGATTTTAATGATAACACGGAAATCAGTAATGTGAAGTTGTATCCTAATCCGGTGAGTATGGTGTCTAAGCTAACATTTGACATGCCTGCGAATGGTTCTGTAGATGTGATGATTTATGATATCTCGGGAAAAGTGATCAGAAGTGAAAAGAAAAACTTTGCAAAAGGTAATGTGAGTTATGAAATTAACTCTCTTGATATGCCAGCTGGAACTTACTTCGTTTCATTAAGATCAGGAGATTTTGTGAAGCAAGCTAAGTTTGTGGTTGTGAAATAAAATAAGATTAAACCAAATGTCGTGATCGAGATATTTCTTGGTCACGACATTTGGTTTATTTGAATAATAATTCAATAAAGAATTGTTAATCTATCATAATTATTGTGATGGATTTTTGTGGTTTAAAAATGTTTGTCGATAACTATATAGGTTATCAAGTTTATTTTTTTGGTGATAGAATAAAAAAAGTTAAATTGCCGCTTGGAATTTTAAAATTGAAAGAGTAGTAAAATACTCAATATCGGAGATGTTACAGTCTTATATTCAGGGTGTAACATGGATTTGGAAAAATGTAGTAAATATATATTTATGAAAAAAAACACACTTTTTGTATCTGTTTTAGTTGGTTTGGGTTCTGTGATGGCTTTGTTTACGGTACTAACCGAGAATGGAAGTCCTCAGTTCACTCCTAGAAATGGTGCTGAAAATGGTGCTCATGGAGAGGCCAATTTTGAGTATTTTGAAATCATGAGGAGAAATGCCCAAACAGGTAAGGTTGAGGCTGGCGACTATTTGAATGCGATTGCGCAGACAAAGAATAGTAGAAATGCAAGAGCATCGCAATTAAACTGGGAGTTTTCAGGGCCTGATAATATTGGTGGTCGTGCGAGAGCAATTGTAGTGGATAATGCAAATGGAAATAAACTTTATGCTGGTGGAGCAGGTGGTGGAATGTATGTTTCTACCGATGGAGCTGGAAGCTGGACATATAAAAGTGATGATTGGGATAATATTCATGTATCTACTATAGCGCAAGATGCTGATGGTAGAATTTATGCCGGAACAGGTATGTATGCTGATGCAGGTGCTCCAAGTGGAGGTTCTTTCCCTGGTGGAGGTATTTATGTAAGTGATGATAGAGGTGAGACCTGGTCTCATTTGGCTTCTACATTACCTGCTCCTTATACACCAAATGATACCTGGGCATACGTAAATAGAATTGCGATCGCACATTCAAAGAATGCACAAGGAAATTATACGGTATATGCGGCAACTAGAAATGGTTTGAAAGTTTCGTTGGATAAGGGTCAGACATGGATTGAGCCAATGACTTTACCAAATTGTGTAAATGTTTTACCTGGTAACGTACAAGATGTAGTTACAACTTCTACTGGTCGTGTATTGGTTTCTTATAATGGAGGTCTTTACATTTCTGATGATGGCGAAACTACTTGTTCTTATAATAACGTGGGTGCAGCTAATGGAATTGGAGGTAGTACACGTATGAGTTTAGCCGTTTGTTCAAGTGATGAAAATGTTGTTTATGCATTCCAGGGTTTCTCTGGTAATCCGGCTACATTCCAGGTTTTAAAATCTACTGATGGTGGTGATAATTGGGGACCTTTACAACCAGCTCCTCCAACAACAGTTATTGATAGTACATTTGATCTAATGGGGTCAAATCCTGCTTCATACAATCAAGCAATTGGTGTGGATCCAAATGATTGTGATAAGATTTATGTAGGTGCTGTACAATTGTATCAAGTGGCAGGTTCTTGGAACAGTGTTGCAACAACTTTCAATTTACCAGGGTATTACGTTCATGCTGATGTACACTGGTTTATATTTGATCCAAATAATCCAAACAACTTATATGTTGGAACTGATGGTGGTGTTGCTAAATCAACAAATGCAGGTTCTTCAAATATTAACTGGACAGAAAATAATCGTCATTTCGGAACAACTCAGTATTATGGAATTGCGACTTCAACGGGAGGACAGATTTTAGGAGGTACTCAGGATAACGGTACGCATTTAATTAATCCATCATTAGGAGGTCCAGCTGCGAAAGATGGTCTTGAAGTATTTGGAGGTGATGGTTTCGATTGTGAAATCTCTGCTATTGGTGATGTTGCTTTTGTTACTAGTCAATATGGTGCTGTAGGTAGAGGTTCTTACCAGGGTGGCGGAAGCCAGGGTGGTATTATTCACCCGTCAGGTAGACCTGGAAGTGGAAATCCTGCTTCTCCTTTTTATACTGTATTGAGAGCCTGGGAATCTAAAAATGATGTTACGAGTAAAGATTCGGTTGTATTTACAAATGATACCGCTAGATTCTCAATTGGTACAGGTGATGGAAATAAGAAATTATATACAGGAACTTTAAGAAAACTACAAACTTCTGCTAAGATCGTTCCAGGACAAGTTAAATTCGAAGATATTGCAGGTGGACAAATTGCCACGGATAGTGATGTGTTGGGTGTATTAAAAAGTTTTGGTGATAGTGTAGGTACGGTAGATTATAACACTGGTGAGTACAGTATTCGTTGGTCTTTTGCACCTCCGGTAGGTTCTTCTGTAAATAGTATTTTCAATGTGAAATATAATGCTGGAGATACAATCATTTTGGTGAGTCAAAATCAATCTGTGAATTTCCCTTATGAATTACCATCGGGATTAGTAACTAATGATTCAGTAAAAGTTCAGGATCCAGTTCAGTCGTTGGTTGTTGTGTCAATGAATAACGGACTTGATATTACTAGAGAGGCGTTATACTTCCCTCTTCAAATCCCAACATGGACAACTATTAGTTCTACAACTCCATCATGTTTTGAATTTTCTGAAGATGGAAATCATTTATATGTTGGTGGTTACAATGGTAGAGTAACAAGAATCTCTGGATTGAATAATTTCTACACGGGAGATGATCCTGATGTGGTATTAACTAAAACAAATATTTTTAGTGGAGCTTCTGCTGTTTCTGGAATTTGTATTCATCCAACAGACCCAGAGAAGTTATTAGTAACTACAGCGGGTTATGGATTACCAACTCACGTATATGAGTTAACTTCTGCAGAGTCTGCTACCGGAATTTCTCCAAGAAGAAATTTACAAGGTGATTTACCTGATTTCCCAGTGTATGACCCTGAGTATAATGTGAACAAACCGGATGAGGTTGTATTAGGAACTGAACTGGGTGTATGGTATTCTGATGACGTTTCTGGTTTGAGTCCAACGTGGACGCAACAAAGTAATGGAGTGGGGAATGTTCCAGTTATGGATGTACGTCAACAAAGATTACCACATAACGAAGCATTAAACTATGGTCGTTTTTACATTGGAACATTCGGACGTGGAATCTGGACAAGTGGAGACCTGGTTAGTGTTCGTGATAATGATAACTGGGCTGATTTTAACGATAATGCGGAAATTAGTAACGTGAAATTGTATCCTAATCCAGTGAGTATGGTGTCTAAGTTAACATTTGACATGCCTACGAATGGTTCTGTAGATGTGATGATTTATGATATCTCAGGAAAAGTGATCAGAAATGAAAAGAAAAACTTTGCAAAAGGTAATGTGAGTTATGAAATCAACTCTATTGATATGCCTGCAGGAACTTACTTTGTTTCATTAAGATCAGGAGACTTTGTAAAACAAGCGAAGTTTGTTGTTGTGAAGTAAGCTTCGATAGAAATATTTAATAGAAAAAGAGCAGATTTATCTGCTCTTTTTTTATGCGTCAAAGTTTACGAAAATAGTATTAAGCAGTAGTGATAATTCTTATTATAGCTAAATCATCTGTCACAAAATGTCTGGATTGATTTTTTAGGTAGAGAATTTTGTTATCTAAAAACTGATCAAGCTCATAGCCTTCTGTATCTCTTAAAAGGTACTTAACTATTTCGCCTTCGGTTTTTTGATTAGATGGATTTTCAAAGTTTTTAAAAGTGAAAATACCATCAGTACAGATAGATAAGTCTTTGAATTGATCGATGGTTAGGTGTTGTTTTTGGCTTTCGTACCAGGAACTGAAATTGTGGCTTAAATGATATCCCAAATAATCGGGTTTATCATTTTGACCAAATTCAAACAACTGTCCATCCCAACAGATCAAACCATCTCCAATAACCAAAAGTTCAGCTTTACATTCTTTGGTTTCAATGATACCAATTATTAAGGTTGATAGTAGTTCATTTACTTCCAATCCCAGTTGGTTTTTGATTTTTTTGACCTCATGGGTTAGAGTAGGACACAATGTTCTTTAAAACGCATTTTAGATTATCATCGGTCCCTGACATAAAGTCCTCATAGTACTTCTGTTTAGCTGCACGTCTTAAGATTTTGCCGAAAAGAATTGAAGCGAAAACAGATTCAGTTCCCATTGTACAGCCATCCAATACTGCAATTAGTTTTTGGGTAGTTCCAATTTGTTCTTCAATTAAAAAGTCTTCACAGAAATTGGTGTGAAAAGCACCAATGTTTAGAGTCTTGTATATTTTCATTTAGTTCCATGCAATAGTACTAAATGAAACATAAACTCCTTACGTATTCTAATTATTTAAGGGATGTGGAGATTATTCTCCAAATATTTCTTGTAATTTTTGTTCCAGTTCGGCACTTCTGAAATCTCTAGCTATAATATATCCATCAGGGTCAATCAAAAAAGTTGCAGGTATAGATTGAACACCATACTTTTTAGCTCCTTCCGCTTGCCAGAATTTAAGATCACTCGTATGTACCCAGTTTATTTGATCTTCTTCAATAGCACTTAGCCATGCGTCTTTGTCTTTATCCAAAGAGTATCCGTAAATCTCAAAACCTTTATCCTTATATTTTTTATAAAGCTCAAGTACCTTTGGATTCTCAAATCGACAAGGCTTACACCAGGACGCCCAAAAATCTATCAAAACATATTTACCTCGAAGAGATGAAACACTAACGATATTGCCGTCAGGATCAGGGTATGCTAAGTCTTCGGCTAAAGTTCCCACGTTGGCTAAACTTAAGATGTTGACCTGTTCTTGAAGTTTTGGTAAAAAACTAAATGAAGGATGCGTTTTACTGAGGTTTTCAGCAACCAGTATATATTCGTTTGGATCCTCTTCCAGTTGCAGACCGATGACTACAAAATATGCAGCAATACTTCCCGGGTGTTTTTGTATAAAATCTATGGAGAAGGCACGATGATTACTATATAATTGTTTCTGAACTTCAAAACTCTGGTAGAGTGCCTGACTGTTTTTAGCTGCTTTTTGATGATTAACCGCTTCGGATATGCTGTCCAGTTGATGTCCAAGAGCCATAGTTTCATCCACAACGATTTTAATCAATTCAGATTCTTCAGAACCTCCAACATAATAATTGTTGTATAAATCAAGACCGTCTGCTTCCAAAACAATATGGTCTCCTTTCTGTGCAGCTATGGTCAAATACTTATTGTAATCTACCATCACGCGATACACTGCGATATCACCAAATTCTGGAGTGAATAAAAAACTGCCATCTTCTTCTACCCAGGTGGTATCTATGGGGATGATACCTTCCGGAGTCTGTCGGGTTAATACGATTTCCTTTCCGGGTACATTATCTATGTATCCTGAGATCGAAGATTCATATTGAGAATAGTCAGGCTCAGAATCACAAGATATGAATAGAACTGAGAAAGAAATGGCTAAAAAAAGTATGTTTTTCATTCTTGATTATTCTTTAAGATTTGATTTTTTGCATCAATAATGCATTTGTTTTTTTAGGATCAGCCTTCCCTTTAGATGCTTTCATAATTTGTCCCATAAAGAATCCAATGAGTTTCATTTCCCCATTTTTGATTCGAGAAGTTTCATCTGGAAATTGTTCGAATACAGCATCAATGACAGATCCTAGTTCATCTTCATTACTATTTTGAATTAAATCCAATTCTTTCGCCAATTCCAATGGAGAATTATTAGTAGATTCTAGTAATGCAGGAAACAATTTTTGCGAAGCAATTGAATGACTAATTTGATCTGAATGAATCAATTCAATGATCTCCGCAATTTGTTTAGGGGTAATTGGGAAGTCTTCAATGTGAATTCCAAATTTATTTAAATGGGATTTAATATCACCCATCACCCAGTTTGCTGCTGTTTTGTAGTTTTTGGTGTGAGAAATGATATCCAGGTAATATTCGCTAATTTCTTTCGACTCAATAATATTTAACGCATCATATTCACTTAATCCATATTCGCTGGTAAATGTTTTAAGGAGTGCATTTGGAAGCGTGGGCATATCTTTGGAAATCGTTTTGATTTTTTCCTCATTAACAATATAAGGCAATAGATCTGGCTCTGGGAAATAACGATAATCGTTCACACCTTCTTTACCACGCATTTGGATTGTTGTACCGCTGGTAGCGTCAAAACCTCTGGTTTCCGATTGAATGTCAGCACCTTCTTCTACCAATTCAATTTGTCTTTCGATTTCATGAGAAATGGCGCGTTTCACATTTCTGATAGAGTTCATATTTTTCACCTCTACCTTTTCTCCAAATTGTTCTGCATCGTTTAGCATGACACTGATGTTGGCATCACAACGCATGGAACCTTCTTCCATGTTTCCATCGCAAATACCTAAATATCTCACCAGTTTTCTGATTTCAGTCAGGTATTCATAAGCTTCATCAGCGGATGAGATTTCCGGTTCAGTAACGACTTCTAACAATGGAACACCAGCACGATTTAAATCAACAAGTGAGTTAAATGGATCTATATCATGAATACTTTTACCGGAATCCTCTTCGATATGAATACGCGTGAGACCAATATGTTTTGTCTTTCCGGATTCTAATCGAATTTCAACAGACCCACCAGTACAAATCGGAGTATCGAATTGCGAGATTTGATATCCCTTAGGAAGATCAGCATAGAAGTAATTTTTACGAGAGAATTCGTTGTATGGTGTGATTTGACTATTACAAGCTAATCCAAGTTTGATCCCATACTCAATACTCTTTTCATTTAATCGAGGCAATGTGCCAGGATGTCCCAATGAGATTGGACTTACATTGGTATTAGGTGCTACACCATAAATATTTGGATCAGAAGAAAAAGCTTTACTTTCCGTATTTAATTGCGCATGTATCTCTAATCCAATTACAGCGGTATATTTATCTCTAACAGACTTATCCATTCGTAAAAATTAAAATCAAATTATCGTGCAAATTTAATGCATCAGACCCACTAATTCTTCAACTAAAAGAATCAGATTTTTTTCATTCTTTTTTGCGTTTTTTATAACCTCTTGATGCGATACTTCCTGGATTTTTCCTTCAACACCCAAATCTGTAATTACTGAGATTCCAAAAACATCGATTCCTGCATGGCGCGCTGCAATAACTTCAGGAACTGTTGACATACCTACTGCATCCGCTCCAATTATGCGGATATACTTGTATTCAGCTGGAGTTTCAAATGTAGGACCAGTAAGTCCTGCGTACACACCCTGGTGAATCTTAATATCGTTTTGCGCGGCAATTCTTTCGGCCGTTTCAATGAAGGATTTTTTATAAGCTTCACTCATGTCGGGAAATCTAGGTCCTAATTCATCGATATTAGCTCCAATTAATGGATTGGTCGGAAATAGATTGATATGATCGTTAATGATCATCAAATCACCGATAGCAAATTCCGGATTTAATCCACCAGATGCATTGGATACTATGAGTGATTGGATTCCTAAAAATTTCATTACACGAATCGGAAAAGCAACTTTGTTCATGTCGTATCCTTCATAGTAATGAAAGCGCCCTTTCATGACTACCACCGGAACATTATTAATATGCCCATGAATTAAGCATCCTTGATGCCCACTTACAGTGGAAACAGGAAAGTGCGGAATATCTTTGTATTCGGTGATGTTATCTACATCAATTAAATCTGCAATTGGTCCGAGGCCTGTGCCTAAAACAATACCAATTTGTGGTTGAATAGATGTTTGCTGCTGAATAAATTGTGCAGCTTCTTTATACTGTTTCAACATGTTCTAAAATAGTTTTTTTGAATTCGTTTTCTTGATCAAACAAAAAACCAATGGAAATAGAAATTTCAAAAGCGGTTATTTCATTTTTAAGCTGATGTTTTTCAAGTAAAGGCTGAAGTTTTACCCGATCTTTTGATGTGGTTAATATTACCGCCTTTTTACCCAATTGTTGTAATTGGTCATATATGGTTTCCAGATCTGAAGAAGTATAATCATGATGATCTTTAAACGACAGTGTCTGAACCTTATTTCCTAAGTCTTCTAGATGGTTTTTAAGTGGTTTTGGATTAACAATTCCGGTAACCAAAAGAACTTCTAAATCAGTATTCCAATTTACATGGCCATGAAAGCGTTGAGGATTTTGATATTGAATTTTTGAAAAGAAGACTTTTTGATTTGATGCAGGGTGAATTTTGTTGAGAATTTGAGCCTGGTCAGTTTGTGAGATTTTGTTCGGACATTTGGTAATAATGATGACATCAGCACGGTTCTTGTTTTGAGCAGTTTCTCTTAAATTCCCGGCAGGTAAAACAAAATCTTTAAAAAATAAATTGTCATAGGTAGATAATAGAATGTAGAATGAACCTTTGATTTTTCTATGTTGGAAAGCATCATCCAATAAAACGACCTCCGGTTGAACATCCTTTTGAAGTTTTTTGACTCCTGTGGTTCTATCTTCACAAACCGCCACGTTTATATTCTGAATATTATTATAAATCTGTAGGGGTTCGTCTCCAATGGTTGCACTATCCGTATCAGCAGATGCTAAGTAATATCCAGATGTTTTTCTTCCATATCCACGACTTAAAATAGCAACATCAAATTTAGATTTAAGTAGTCGAGCGATATATTCCGTATGAGGTGTTTTGCCTGTTCCTCCTACGGCTAAGTTTCCAATAACAATCAATGGAATATCAAAAGAATTGGAATGTAGAATATCACTGTTATACAAGAAATTTTTGATTCTTGTAATTCCGTCATAAATGACTGCAAATGGATAGAGAATTAATCTAAATTTAGACATAACAGAAAGGCGAAATTACGGATTTAATGTGTAACAAAAGGCTGAAATTATTTAATAATATTCGTTGTTTGAATAAGTGAATCGTTAGTTTTGGTTTGAAATAATATTGTTGATAATGATTACAGTTAAGCAAGTCACAAATTATCTTGAAGGCATCGCACCATTGTCATACCAGGAGAGCTATGATAATGCCGGTTTAATAGTTGGGGATTCGAATGCGAAAGTAACCGGCATCTTGGTTTGTTTGGATAGTGTAGAGGAAACCATTGATGAAGCAAAAAAAATGGGGGCCAATTTGATTGTGGCCCATCATCCCATAGTATTTAAAGGTTTGAAAAGATTCAATGGGTCTAATTATGTGGAGAGAACAGTGATTTCGGCAATAAAAAATGATATCGCCATTTATGCTACCCATACAAATTTAGATAGTGTATTGAACGGAGTCAATTCTATAATTGCGCGAAAAATTGGGGTGAAGAATCTGCAAATACTAGCTCCGCAAAAAAACGGATTGAAGAAATTAATTTCTTACGTCCCAAAAGCGAAAAAAGATGATGTTCTGGAAAGTTTATTTAACGCGGGGGCTGGACATATCGGTGATTATTCTCATTGTAGTTTTTCTCATGATGGTGTTGGAACATTTAAAGCATTGGGAAATGCAGCGCCATATGTCGGAGTGAAAGGAGAGATACATTATGAAGAGGAATCCAGAATTGAAGTGATGTTTGAGAGATATAAGCAAGGTGCGGTGATTCGTGCATTGTTAGAAGCACATCCATATGAAGAAGTAGCATATGACGTTTTGAGTTTGGATAATGAAAATAATAGAGTCGGACTCGGAGTGATAGGAGAGTTGGATGAAGAGACTCCGACATTAGAATTTTTAACGAAAATTAAATCCAATATGAATGCTGGAGTTGTGAAATACACTCCGATTGTAAAGTCCCATGTTAAACGAGTTGCCATTTGTGGAGGCTCAGGAAGTTTTTTGCTTTCAGCAGCTAAAAGAAGTAAGGCTGATTTATTTTTGACAGCTGACTTTAAATATCATGAGTTTTTTGATGCTGAAAAACAATTGGTTATCGCTGATATAGGGCATTATGAGAGTGAACAATATACAAGTGAGTTACTTACTGATTTTCTTAAGCAAAAATTTTCTACATTTGCAATCCGAATTTCGGAAATAAATACCAATCCGGTTAATTATTTATAGATATGTCAAAAGCAGTGAAAGATCCTAAGCTAATGTCAGTTGAGGATAAATTAAGGTCACTTTACAAATTACAGTTGATCGATTCAGAGATCGATAAAATTAAAACCATCAGAGGTGAACTTCCTATTCAGATTCAGGATCTTGAGGATGAGATCGCAGGTTTAGAAACGCGTATCTCAAAGATGCAGGAAGAGCGTGAGGAGTTGGAGCAAAGCATTGTGGAGAAGGGAATTCAAATTAAAGAATCTGAAGCTGCAATTGTAAAGTACAAAGAGCAACAAAACGATGTGCGAAACAATCGTGAATTTGATTCTTTAAATAAGGAAATTGAGTTTCAAAGTTTAGAAATTCAATTAGCTGAAAAAAGAATTAAGGAAGCAAAGGCAAGAATCGCAAGTAAAGATGAAGTTTTGGCTGTGGCAAATGAGGAGTTGAAAAGTAACAATACGGAGCTGCAACATAAAAAAGATGAATTAGGCGGAATTGTTGGTGAGACAGAAAAAGAAGAAGAGAAGCTTAAAAAAATGTCTGAAGATGCGGAAACAAACATTGAGGATAGACTTTTAAAAGCATACCATAGAATTAGAAATAAGGTGCGTAATGGCTTAGCTGTTGTAGCTATTGATAGAGCTTCCGCAGGAGGATCTTATATTCAGATTCCACCACAAAGAATCTTAGACGTGGGTGCCAGAAAGAAAATTATTGTGGACGAGCATTCTGGTCGTATTTTGGTAGACCAGGAACTTGCAAATGAAGAACAAGAGAAGTTTAGAAAGATTATTGAATAGGTGATCTTTAAGATAAAAGTAAAAAATGCCTCTGATTTTTAATTAGGGGCATTTTTTTTAGAGTTAAGTTAGGGTAAGTAATTGGTCGAAGAGCGACTATAGCGGTGTATTAGCTGGCATCGCAGTTGGTTTTTGTTGGTAGGTATTGGAGGGAGAAGCCGATGGTTTGCTAGAGGCTGGGGTTGCTTGAGGTTTTGGTTTTTTGGGGATATAAGTAGAAGAAGAACTTCTTCTGGGTGGTGTATAGGTGGTTGATGAGGCGGGTGTATAAGGAGTGTATTCATAGGATTGTGTTTCTTGTAATACAGGGGAAGGAATTGTTTTAGGATCATTATAGTATCCGGATGAAGTTTTAGTCCTTTGACGTGTAGTGTAGTTATAGTTAGATGTTCTGGCCAAGTTATAGCGCACATTAGATTTTTCTTCAGGTGTAGAAACTGATGGTTTGATATAGGTTGTTTTGCGTTGGTTATTTACAGAAGGACAAATCCCCAATCCAGAGTAAGAAGTAAACGGATATTTCCAAAACGAATCATATGACGTAGACCAAAATGGTAAAGTTTCAAAATGCGATTGATAATGCATCGGGAACCATTCTGGATAGAAATGGAAGCTAAAAAATGAATAAGTGGTATAATAAAAAGGAAGAGAGAATTGATAGTTGAATCGTTGTAGAGCTGTGTGCTCGTTTCTTAAAGATAACGAATTAGGTTGGAAAATAGAAGATGAGGTATCAAAAGTGAAATAATCTAAGTTTTGGTCTTCAAAAATAGGTTTGGCCGGAAGACTCTTATCGGATATGAAGTTAGGGGAGATATATAAATCTCTATTGGAGGTACACGAAATAAGAAGACCTAGTATTAAAAAGAAAACAACGTAGCTCAAATATTTCATCTCGTAGAAAATTAATTTAGTAAAAAATTAACAACAATTGTGCCGTACTTATTGTTCTTGATGGTAAAACATTATTCCTTCGATATAGCTTGTATTTGTAATTTATATTCCATGCCAAACCCAAATGAATATTTACTTTTGGCGACTTAATAAAATGATATTGTTAGGATGGCAAAGAATTTCACAAAGAGATCAGAAGATTACTCGAAATGGTATAATGAGTTAGTTGTAAAAGCTGATTTAGCAGAAAATTCTGATGTTCGTGGAAGTATGGTAATTAAACCATATGGATATGCAATATGGGAGAAGATGCAGCAGCAATTGGATAAGATGTTCAAAGATACAGGACATCAGAATGCTTACTTTCCATTGTTTATCCCCAAATCATATTTAAGTAAAGAGGCAGAACATGTAGAGGGTTTTGCAAAAGAATGTGCGGTAGTTACGCATTACAGACTGAAAGTAGATGAAGAGGGAACGGGAGTAGTTGTGGACCCGGATGCAAAATTAGAGGAGGAATTAATAGTACGTCCAACTTCAGAAACTATTATTTGGAATTCATATAAGAAATGGATTCAGAGTTATAGAGATCTACCAATTTTGATCAATCAATGGGCGAATGTAGTGCGTTGGGAAATGCGTACAAGACTGTTTTTAAGAACCGCAGAGTTTTTATGGCAAGAAGGACACACGGCTCATGCGACCAAGCAAGAAGCAATAGCCGAAGCAGAGCAGATGTTGGATGTATATGCTGAATTTGTAGAGAACTATATGGCGGTACCTGTAGTAAAAGGTTTGAAATCTCCGAGTGAACGTTTTGCAGGAGCCCTGGAAACGTATTGTATAGAAGCAATGATGCAGGACGGTAAGGCTTTACAAGCCGGGACTTCTCACTTTTTAGGCCAAAATTTTGCAAAGGCTTTTGATGTGAAGTATACAACAAAAGAAGGTCAACAGGAACATGTTTGGGCAACATCCTGGGGAGTGTCTACGCGTTTGATGGGTGCTTTAGTCATGACGCATTCGGATGATAATGGATTGGTATTGCCTCCGAAATTAGCTCCGATTCATGTGGCGATTGTTCCAATTTTTAGAAATGATGAACAGTTGAACCAAATTAGTGAGGTAGCCTTAAAGCTAAAGTCAGAATTGGAAGCTAAAGGTTTAACTGTTAAATTTGATAATAGAGATACGCATAAACCTGGATGGAAATTTTCTGAATATGAATTTAAAGGGGTACCGGTTCGAATTGCAATCGGTGCCAGAGATTTAGAAAATGGAACTTTCGAGGTAGCTAGAAGAGATACATTATCGAAAGAGGTTATTGCTCAAGATAATATCGTGAATTATGTGGCTGATTTAATGGACAAGATTCAAGAAAATCTATACTTGAGAGCCAATCAATTTAGACTGGATAATACTTTTACAGTAGATACCTGGGATGACTTTAAGAAAGTGATCAAAAGAAGTGAAGGTGGATTTGTAAAAGCGCATTGGGATGGTACGGCAGAAACGGAGGATAAGATTAAGGAGCTTACAAAAGCAACGATTCGTTGTATCCCACTTGATGCTGAGGAAGAGGAAGGAACTTGTATTTTAACTGGAAAACCATCTCAAAAGAGAGTTTTATTCGCTAAAGCATACTAAGAATGACGAAGAGGCAAGAGATATATGAAATGTTTAGTGCAAAATCTTGTGTGAAACAAGATGTGCATTCTAAAACCAAAGAAGCGTTTTTATCGGTTAAAGAAGTATTGCATGAAATTGCCTCCGAGTATAAAGAGCATCTAGAATCACTGGATAATAGAGTTTTGATTAGTTATAAGGATGAAGGAGAATATGGGGCTGTATTAGGTTTTGGTGGAGACTTGTTGGTATTTCAAATGCATACTAATGTGTTTTCATTTTCCGAAAACCACCCGATTCACCAACATTCATATATTAAAGAAAAGCCTTCTCGGGTTTTTTGTGGAATTATAAATGTCTACAATTTTTTAGCTGATTCGTTTAAATTCAATCGTGAAAACGATTTGGGCTTTTTGGTTTCCAGGATTTTTGTAAATGAGGATGGTCATTTATTTGTGGAAGGTAAAAATGAGTTGGCATACAAATATGCTGACTTTTCGAAATTAGAGGTAAGCACAGAGTTGCTAACTGAAATTATCGAGACATCTATTAAATATGCTTTGGATTTTGATTTATATACACCGGAATTTACAAAAAGTCAGTTGGTCACAGTCGCACAGATGAAAAAATTGTCGAAAGACCAAAAAGTAGTGACGTCTAAGAGATTAGGTTTTCGTATGAGTCATTCACAAGATGAAGTGCAATAAAAAAATAAAAATAATTCATTTTTTTTCATTTTGATATTGTAGAAACGGATTTTAATATTACCTTTGTCGCCCCGTTTGAGGGAAACAATAAAATGCTCCGTTCGTCTAGGGGTTAGGACGCCAGGTTTTCATCCTGGTAACAGGGGTTCGATTCCCCTACGGAGTACAGAAAATTAAGGAATCTCATGTTGAGGTTCCTTAGTTTTTTAAGACTTGTAAATCGTAAATTAAACATTACATTTGCAGTCTTAAAATTAAGAAAGAATTTTTATAATATAAGATAATGGCAAATCATAAGTCATCTTTAAAAAGAATCAGACAAACAGCAGTTAAAACTGCTCGCAACAAATATTATCACAAAACAACTCGTAATGCGATTAAAGCATTAAGAAGTACTACTGATAAGAAAGAAGCTGTAGAGGCTCTTCCTAAGGTTGTTGCTATGTTGGATAAATTGGTAAAGAGAAATATTATCCATAAAAATAAGTCTGCAAACCTTAAGTCGTCTTTAACGAAAATGGTGAATAACCTGGGTTAATCAGAATAGAAAAGTTTTTTAAACCTCGATCTTTACGATCGGGGTTTTTTTGTGCCTAATATTTAGAGAGACTTATGTACCTTAGGGCTTTAATTCAATTTTAACCTTAAGTCATAATGAATCCATTACAAACTAAATTAAGTATTAAGTCGTGGGCTGAAGAAGATCGCCCAAGAGAGAAAATGAGAATGCTGGGAAGGCAATCTTTATCAGATGCGGAACTCATCGCGATTTTATTGGGTTCGGGAAATAAAATGTTATCTGCAGTAGAGTTGGCCAAGCATATTTTATACGCAAACGATAATAATATTAGCGAGATAGGACGGAAGTCTATACCTGATCTAATGAAATTTCCAGGTATTGGAGAGGCAAAAGCAGTATCTGTACTAGCTGCATTGGAGTTAGGACGTAGAAGGCAAAGTATCGGCCCGTTAGATAGAATCAAGATCAAAAGTAGCAAGGATGCTTTTAAAATATTTAGCCCCCTTTTGAATGATTTACCTTACGAGGAGTTTTGGGTTCTTTTATTAAATCAAAATAACAGAGTAATCTCAAAGCATTTGATTGGGCGAGGAGGAATAAGTGGAACTTCTGCAGATATAAGACTAATATTTAAATCGGCAATTGAGCATTGCGCCACCGGGATCATTGTTTGTCATAATCATCCCTCCGGAAATGTCAATCCAAGTCGTCAGGATAAGCAATTAACCCATCGAATTGTAGAATCTGGTGAAATATTAACAATTTCTGTTTTGGATCATATAATAATCGGTGATAAAGGATATTTTAGCTTTGCAGATTCTGGAATTTTAAAATAAAATCACTTGAAGATTTATATCTACAGTACAGCAGTTACGCCAAGATTAAAGTATATCACTTCATATATTTTTAAAGATCTATTAGGAATAGATTCTGAAATAATTACCAATAGAGATGAGGTATACACCAAGAAGTTTGTGATTAATTATAGTAATCAGGATGTTGCTGGATTAAAGATTGTTCCTGAAAAGATTTTGTTTGATAAGAGAATTTCAGAACAGAATCTTAAGGTGAATACTGAAGGTGATTTTGTAACACTATTTCATAATTCCGGAGAGGATGTTTCCTTTGATGTATTTGCTGCAGCATTCTATATGATTAGCCGTTATGAAGAGTACTTGCCACATAAAAGAGATAAACATGATCGTTTTTCCCCTGAGAGCAGTATAGCTTTTAAATATAACTTCCTGGACGAGCCTGTAGTAAATATATGGGTAGCGCATTTGCAAAAATTGCTCTTGAAAAAGTATCCGGATATTGAATTTAAGTTAAGGTCATTTGAATACATCAATACAATAGATGTTGATTATGCATACGCCCATATTCAAAAAGGAGCTATTAGAGGAATTGGGGCTATGGTAAGAGATTTTTTTAAAGGAGAATTTGCGGAAGTTATTTCAAAAATTGCCAGTCATCTTGGAGTAAGAAAAGATCCTTTTGATACCTTTGAAATAATTTTAAATCTGCATAAAAAGCATAATTTAAAATCTATCTTTTTCTTCCATGTTGGCGATTATGATGTCCATGATAAAAGCATTCCTGTTTCTAGTAATAAACTACAGGCATTGATTAAAGGAGTTAATGATTATGCGGATATAGGATTACATCCGAGTTATGCTTCTTGTATGTCTATGCAAAAACTAAAAGCCGAGTTTTCCAGATTAGAGAAGATCGTCCATCAACCTATTATTAAAAGCAGGTTTCATTTTATTAAGTTAAACTTACCTCAATCTTATAGACAGTTGATAGAGTATGGTGCAAAGGAAGATTATACGATGGGATACGCTGCAAAAATGGGATTTAGAGCAGGTACATGTGTTCCGTTTAGATTTTATGATCTGGATTATGATGAAGCAACATCGTTAAAAGTATACCCTTTTTATTTGATGGAAGCGACCATTAAATATTACTTTGAGGAAGGCCCTGAGAATGCGCTACATTATTTTACGGATTACATTGAGAAAGTAAAAAGATATAATGGAACTTTCGTTAGTTTATGGCACAACGATTCTTTGTCGGAATGGGGGCAGTGGAGAGGTTGGAGAGAAGTTTATTTAAAAATGGTAGAGTATTTAACCAAGTAGAGATTGATTAGCTGTGATTGAATCGTGTGAATTCTTTTAACCACTTATTACTCGTTTTTGAAATTTGCATATAGGGAGTAGGAATTCCTCCGAAAGAACTGAAGAAGCGACCAATGTTTTCGTGCATGCTGCCTTCAAAGTTAAAAGTTAGGTCACGTTTTTTAGCTTCAAGAATGGCTTCATCCATTAAAAGGCTCATAACACCAGAGCTTCTGGCATTTGGTTGCGCGGCTCCGATTAGATAATGCGTGTATGTTTTATCAAATACCAGGTAAAAAGCACCAACGATATTATTTTGGGCATCAATGGCGTGCAATATTTTGCGATGTCCTGAGGTTTTTATTTGATGATCTAAATTATTGAGTTGTTCTTGGGAAAAGAGTATGCTCTCTCCTTTAAGTTTAAGATCATTTTGATGCATCTCATATAGAGCATCAATACGCTCCGATTCAGTAATTGAAAACTGTTCTCGAGCACGTTTAATGTGTTTTCTAATATTGGGCTTATAACCTTTGGTTAATTCTTTAATATCCGGTGAAGTATCTAAAATGTATGAATATCTGGTCGTTTGTTGATACCCCTTCCAGTAAAAGGGAAGCCAAAAGTCAAATCGAAAATCTGTTTGGGTAATAAATCTATCATTCTTTGGAATCTGGCTTATCAGGTGTTTGACGATTTTTCTCTTAAATGATAATTGATTTTGGATTTTTAAATCATCGGGAAAAATGATAATAGGCCCCAGATACGGTGTGAGAAATGGTAAAGTGATCTGTTTTAATCCAAATTTGGATGAGGTTACATATGGCATAACTCCGCAGAGCAAGTTCCCTTGAAAACTTAATAATACATCCCAGTTATTTGATCCCGCCACTGAATCTAACCATAGAGGAGTTTGAAAAATCAAAGGAAGTGGTGATTTTTTACAGAAATCAGTGTATATCCCTTTATTACTTAACAAAATTTGCCTTCTGATTTAAGTTTTAAATAATTATCGATATCTCGATGCTTAAATACTTTTGCAGGATTTCCTCCGGCAATTCCATATTTTTCAATATCACACACGACAACTGCCCCTGCCTGAATAATAGCGCCCTCACCAATTGTAATTCCTCCAAGAATAGTTGCTCGATCACCAATCCAAACGTTATCCTCAATAACAATATCACGGTCAATATCTTGGTGCGTATCATACGGAATAGCGTTGCCAAAGTCATATTTGTGATAAGAGTTTACAATAAGAATTTCCTTGCCTGAATGGAAATTGTTGCCAATGGTAACGTTACCATTTCCACGAATAATCATCCCATTAAAGTTAACGTTGTCTCCCAGGTACGTATTTCTGGTGAGCCTTGTATAGAAGTTTGCTCTAAGATTTTGACCGTACCGAGCAACTGTATTTTTCACAAAAAAGGTGAAAACCGTTCGCATAATGGCTTTAAGAATCGTGATCAACTTTATAGAATTTAAGTTTTACAATGATAATGGTCGCTAACATAAACAAAAACCATGTAATAGCTGTCGAGTAAGCCACACCAATTACGCCATAACTTTGAATGAAGAAGTAGTTTAAAACAAGATTGAGAATTGCTCCACTGAATGTAATTAAAGCCAGGACCTGAGTTTTTTTATAATAGAAAATGAAGTTTGCGAATAAGAAATATATGGATTGAAAAATAAAACCAAGTAATAATAAAGGAACAAAGGTTTTGGCTTTAAAAAATGACGGATCAATTAATATTTGAAAAATGAAATCGCTAGTGGTATATACAATAAGGCCAACGATCAGAAATAATAGGAGCAGGAGACCTGTAAACTTTCGGATGGCTGTATAATTCTTTCTATTAAGTAGATCGTATAACATAGGAGACCAGGCTTGATTAACAGAAAGACTAAACAAGAGCATTATGGCGCCAATTTGGTAAGAAACAGTATATAACCCAACTTCTGAGTTTCCATTGAAAATTGAAATAAAGTACCGATCTGACATGGCTATAATAGTTCCTCCAATGGCATGTGGAATTAGTGGAATACCAAAATGAAGGATTCTACGAATAGTTTTTTTGGAAATTGAAAAATCAATGTATCCCAGTCTATAGATAAAAACAATACCAATTATTGAAGCAATAAAAAACGCGATATAAGTCCCCTGCAATCGGCCTTGATAACCTAATTTCCAATACATGATAAACAAAGCAGATAGGGAAAAATCGAAGGCTGTTTGAAAAAGACTATAAAATAGATAGTTTATTGATTTTTGCCTGGCTTGAAATATTACGAGCAAGACAGTTGGAATTAATCGGAGTATAACAAAGACCGGAAGTAATAAAATTAAATGGGGAGGAAGTTCAAATGTATGACTAATGGAATCCTGTCCCAGGAAGAACAGAAGTTGTATAATCAAAAATACGCCTAAGGACAATAGAATCCCGTTGCTGATGTATTTGGCAAGGTTTCGTTGATCTAATTTGAAGTATTCCACACCTACTCCCGCTTCTAAATTGAGAAAAATAATGGGTGTCAAAAATAGAATGGAGGTTTCTACTAAGGATAGTAACCCGACTCCTTCGGCAGAAATATATGTGGTGAGAATAGGAAGCATAATGAACGGAACCAATGATTTCAGTCCATTACTCAATCCGTAAATAATAATATTTTTTGAAAGTTTTTTTCCAGACATGTATCAACTAAATGTCGTTTTCTTCAATTACAGTCATATATTGATTAAAGTGATTATACACACCATCAATATGGTCTTTGTATTGACTTTGATGGTAATCAAACTTAAAAGCGGTTGATGGTACCCCATAAATTTTACCTAAAGTAAATAATGCCGTGGAATAAAAGGATATGATTTGTGAAGGAATGGGATAATCATATATAGGAAGTAATTCTATCGGAAATTCAAGAGGGGTGATTTTGACGTTTTTAATAGAAGAAATAATCTGTAACTTGTTTTGATTATCTGATCGATGTGGAACATATAATAGCTGATAATCATAAAACCGTTTTGCAATTTTTTGGATTAGTTTTACATTATACTCTTCAGTAATGATTCCATCTTCACATAGGTTAGCACCAATAAAAATAATGCTTTTTTTCTGCGAAGATGCTGACTTTTGAATTCTTCTTTGGATGTAATCAAATGAGTTAGAATATACTTTTTGCCCTTTATATGGTTGAATATCAAAAAAGGTAAACCAGTCAAAATGATGTTGGTCAGAGAAATTTTGTTGCGCTGTTATTGTCCTGGTACCATCATCCAGTAAGATCAGATTTTGTCTTTTCCCTATAATTAAGCGTATGAATGGTGAATCATAATTACCAACATAAATCGTGTTAAAAGTCTCTAAACTAAATTTCACTTTTTGAAGTATTGCTTTGCCATAATCCCAAAAGTTTCGATTAGATACGTGAATGAGGATTTTCTGTATCTGAAGGGGCTGAGGCAGTTTTACTTTTTCTAGAATGTCATTAATCTGTTGATCGTTTTTATCAAAACCTGAGTAACGAATAAACAGGATTCCATCCGTAATTTTAAAATTATAAATCGCCTCGTATGCATTCAATAATTGAAGAGGTGATTCTATAATAAGTAGACTTTTCACAACGATTAAAGAATAATTTTATAATACAAAACCGTCATCTACGATTATGTTTTGACCATTAATATATTGGCTGTTTTTACTTAATAAAAAAGTGAGTGTTCCCTTTAAGTCAGACTTATCCAGCATACCTTTATTCAGGCATTCCTCTTTGTATGCTTCAAGGAATGCTTCCGGTTGATGATTAAATATTCCTCCTGGACTTATCGCATTTACTCTTATATTTTTACCCGCTAAATATTTTGCCATGTATTTGGTCAGGTGTATTAGGCCAGATTTGATAACTGCGTATTCAACTGGCATGGTCATTGGGGTATTTTGGTAGACTTCAAATTTAGGCGGTATTACCCCATAAATGGAGGAAATATTGATAATGTTTCCAAATCCCTGAGATTCAAAAAACTTGGCAAATTGTTGTGAAGTGGTAAAATATCCTCCGATGTTTAAACCCATATTTTCCACAAAATCGGAATGACTGACATCGTAAAAGTGATTTCCATAGTTTTTATTTCTAGGGTATGCATTGTTGACCAAAGCATCAATTTTTTGATACTTCTCTACTAGCTGGCCGATACAATTGTTTACTGAGTCTTCGGAAGTAATATCTAACTGAACCAAATCAATTTTATCTGAATCCAAATCTTTAGAAAGTTCCCTTTTTACATCTTTAGAGAGTTCAAAATTAATATCAGCAATAACCGCAATACCGCCATTTTCAACTACGGCTTTAACAAATTCCTGTCCTATAAGTCCTGCACCTCCTGTAATAACTACAACTTGATTTGATAACATAGTATTATTAATTATATTTTCTAAATACAGGTTTTATTGGCTCTCCTACAAGATATTTCTCATAGCCTTCCAGAACACCTTTACTATAAATCTCCATACTTTTGACCATCGCATTTTTGGTGCGTTCAAGTTCTTTATCCCCATGCGCATAACTTAGAGCTATCCAAGGCATTAAAACACCGTTTTTAATAAGTTCTTGAGAGAATAGAGTACGAAGTCCTAGCGAATTATTGCCGTCCTGATCAAACGTAAGATAATATGGGCTACATGGAATACCTCCAGCTACAAAATGTTTTTCCATACCAAAATCTGAGGCCACTTCATTCATCATTTTAATAAGAGATTCGCCATATTTCCAAATATGATCAACTACATGATCACGCTGCATGATTTCCATAGATTTAATAAAGGCGCCCAGGCCATTCATTTCTGCACCATGGGTAGTAGATAAGAAAAACAAGCGTTCTGACCCTTCAAATTCGATAGAGCCTAGTTGCATGATTTCTCTTTTTCCCGCAACAGCTGCAACTGAAAAACCATTGGCCATTGCTTTTCCGAAAGTACACAGGTCCGGAGTAATATCGTAGTAGTGTTGCGCGCCTTTTATGTGCCATCTAAAACCGGTAATCATTTCATCTAGAATAAATACAGCCCCATTTTGATGACATAAACCTTTTACTTTATGAAGAAAATTGTCTTTTGGATGTTCTGTGGTGGAAGGTTCTAAAATCACGCAAGAAATTTGATCCGGATATTGTTTGAATAAATTTTCAAGTGATTCAATGTTATTGTATTGAAACGTTTTCGTATTGCCAATTTCCTGTTTAGGAATACCCAGTGTGGCTGGAGTTGAGGAGATAAACCAGTCGTCAAAGCTAAAGAAAGGGTGGTCTGCACATCGTACCACCAAATTTTTACCTGTATATGCACGACTTAATTTTATTGCAGCTGTTGTTGCCGTGGACCCATTTTTAGTGAACTTAACCATGTCAACGCTGTCGATAAGGTCAATTAAAAGTTCTGCGGCATGAAGTTCGGTTAAACTAGGTTTTGTAAGATTGTTACCAAACTCTATTTGTTCTAAAGCCGCCTGGTTGACTTCTTCATTGGCGTATCCCAGATTCACTGCTCTTAGAGCCATTCCATAATCCAGGAGTTCTCTATCATTTTCATCATAGACATATGCACCTTTACCTCTTTTAAGGAGTTGAGGTGATTGTTCCGGATACTGATCATATCCGCGAGAGTATGTATGTCCCCCACCTGGGATTGCTTTTAATAGTCTATCTTGATAAGTCATAATTTCTTTATTTATAACATTTTTGTTTCATTAAGGCTTCCACCATAACGAAGTCATCAATATCATCAATTTCTAAGGTTTTATATTTAGGCATGATATGCCCTAAAGTATTACTATGATAGAAAGTCTTTTTCTCTAATAAAACATCCGTTTTTGAAATGTATACACTACCTTCAAAGAAGTAAATATCGTCAACATCTTGTCTTCTAATAACTGTCATGTCAGGGTTAACATAACCACTTATTCGGTTTTGATTATCTAGCCTAACAAGAAAAGCCGGGTTTTGATCTTCTGTTCGCCCAATTCCAACAATGGCATCCGCATCTGATTTCATTAAGGTTTCAATGGCTCTATCAATATCTTCAGCTGTTCTCAAAGGAGATGTAGCTTCTAGTTTAATAATAAAGTCAAACTCCTTTTGTAATTCTGAAGAATAAAAGTCTATGGCATGTTTTAACGCTACAAATGATGTGGCAGTATCACCAGACAAGTGATCAGGTCTCATGAAAGGAACAGCCGCATGACAGTTTTTTGCAACTTCCGCTATTTCATTACTGTCTGTACTAACCACCAGTTCATCAATGTACTTTGAGTTCTTCCCTGCTTCAATTGTCCATTGGAGCAAAGGTTTACCCAAGATCGGTTTAATATTTTTTCCTGGAAGGCCTTTACTTCCTCCTCTTGCAGGAATAATAGCTAAGAATGTTTTATTATTATACATAACAAGATATGCTAGTTGTTATTATTATGAATGGATAAGATTGTATCACATATTCGATCTATATCTGTATGAGATAGATTAAGTGATGAAGGGAGAGATATCCCATTATCCGAAACATATTTTGAATTATTTAAGTCCGTTTTATAATACTTTTTGTAGGGAGGCATGATATGCAAAGAAAAGAATACAGGTCTAGAGTCAATATTATTTTCTTTCAGTCGCTGTTGAAGCAGATTTCGATTTAACCCAAATTTCTTAGGGTCAATTAGAATGGTAACCAACCAGTATGTATTTAATTTTTTTGAGGATTCAGAAACAAAAGAAATTCCAGGTACATTTTGAAGTTTTGAACGATAATAATTTGCAATTGAAACTTTCTGTTTTAAAATTTCGTCTATTCTTTCAATTTGAGCAAGCCCAATTGCAGCTTGCATATTAGTCATTCTGTAGTTATATCCTACAAAGTTGTGCCAATAGGTTTTTTGAGGATCCATTCCATGATCTCTTAAAACCTTTGCTTTTTGATATACTTTCTGATCATTAAAAGTAATCATACCCCCTTCTCCTGTGGTTATGGTTTTGTTTCCATAAAAGCTAAATGTAGCCACATCTCCAAAAGACCCCAGTTTTCGTCCTTCAAACTCACTACCAAATGCTTCTGCAGAATCCTCTACAACCAGAAGGTTGTGTTTTTTAGCGATTGACATACAAAGGTCCATATCACATGCTAATCCATAAAGATGCACAGGCATTATGGCTTTAGTTTTTGAAGTAATTAGCTGTTCTACTTTTGAGAAATCAATGTTAAATGTTTCACGTTCTATGTCTGCCAGCACCGGTGTAGCTCCACAATAAAGAATAGCATTAATTGAAGCTGCAAATGTCAAGTCTGGAACAATGATTTCGTCTCCAGCTTTAATGCCTAAAGCTTCTAAGGCTAAATGTAGTGCTACAGTGCCGTTAGAGGCGGATAAAGCATACGAACTGCCAATGAACGATTGGAATTTCGATTCAAATTCAGTTACGAATCTTCCTTTTGAAGAAATCCATCCTGTATCGATGCATTCGTTAAGGTACTTGGATTCATTCCCTCCTAGCAGAGGTTCATATATTGGAATAAACTTATCTTCTTGCATTTTCTGTTTGTGTTAATGGAAGAATCAATTGGTAGGAGTTTTGGATTTTTTCCAAAGACTCATAAATCTCTAATGTTACAGGTTTGTTTTGGAGATCAAAGTGTTTTAACTGATGGTAAAGCTCACTTTCCTCTTTGATCATTTGGTTGGAGTCGCTTTTACCATCATTATCACTTAAATGAATATATTTTGAAATGGGAAAAAGCTGTTCTAACTGTTGTTCAAAATCTAAATTTAAAGTGTTACTACTTACTTTTAAGTGAGCAACATCCAGCAGAATGGAAAAATCGATATGTTCAGTTAATTCAATTAGTCCATCATAAGATGTGAACAGGAACGGATTAAATTTAAAGTTCTCTTTGTTTTTAGCAGAGAAAACATTGTTTTCAACAAAAATCTCTACTTCAGAACTATAATTTTGAACTATTTCAAGCCCCTCGCAAAAACGTTCTATTGCTTCGACTTTATTAAAGGCATTTTGTTCAGTAATGGGTTTCCCTAATTCGGAAACTTTAGGGTCTATTAGAAACCCTGCATGTAAACCAAATTGCTTTGCTCCAAGTACTTCGGAAACTTCAACTGAGTTTTTATAATGATTTAAGGTCGCTTGATAAACATCATCATTTAAAGACGCCAGATTACATACAAAGTGATTTTTGGGAGCAGGATAGTAATTGTGTAATAGATATTCAAGATAATAACGATTTTTTAGCTCGATTAAATCATCTAAATACGCATCATAATAATCTGTTCCCCCTGAGAGCTCAATATGTTTTAAACCAAATTTAGCCATGGTTTCAACCGCATCTTTAATTTTTTTTGTTTTGACACACGATGAAGAAACGTAAATCATTTGATCTTTTTTGCGGGATTTCCAACGTAAGTCCCAGGTTCTTGAATATTATTAATAACTACAGAATTTGCACCGATAATAATATTATCGGCAAGTTCGACACCGTCAATAATTACAGCTGAAGCCCCAATAAAACAATGATTTCCAATTTTTGTCCTTCCACATAAAACGGTACCTACTGAAATATGATTGTTGTTACCAATTATTGCTTCATGTTCGATAATAGCTCCGGAATTTATAATGTTATCATTTCCGATTTCAGCATATACATTTACGATCGATCCAGCAAAAAATTGATTTCGAATTCCAATCTTAACCTGTTGTTCGATTATTGCAGTGGAATGAAAAAAATTAAAATTCGTAAGTCGTGATTCAAAAGATTTAAAAAGAGAATGTTTCGTCTTTAAATTTCCTGAAGCGATTATGATTTGCGCATCTTTGGGGATGTCACGAATGATCCCACAAACAGGGATCGACCCAATCATTTCATTTCTGTGTGGAGAAAAAGAGTCGTCATAAATACCTGTGATATCAAATTGATTAAAGTCAATGATAGACAATAGTGATCTGGTATGACCACCGGCACCTATGAGAACTGTTTTTTCTTTACGCATTAAGAATTTCATTTTTCTGAAACGATCGAGAAGCCTTTTTTCCAATAAATTTGGAATAGTATATTGGAGAAATTCCTATACCTCCTGTACGTTTCGCTACGATATTGTCCAATGTGAAAATGTCACCTTCCTCGATGTTTTCTTTTGCCACTAAACATTTCTGCAAAGAGTTACGTGTATTTTGTTCTGCAAGAGAAGGTGCTTTAATATCTGTGCCTAAATATTTTTCGGCTTGACGGATAGCCAATACATAATTCTTGAGTTGTTGAGGATTTAAAGATGCTAAATGATCCGGACCCTCTCCCTCCGTGTTTAATGTAAAATGTTTTTCCACAACTTTAGCACCCATGGGAATGGCATAAACTGAAGCTCCGAGACCAACAGAGTGATCAGAATATCCAACTAATACATCAAAATGATTTTGATATGTTTTGATTACATTTAAGTTAGCTTCTTCGTCTTCAATGGGATAGTTTGCAGTGCATTGCAATAAAACCACCTGTTTGTTGTACTGATAAATTTCCTTAAGAGCCAATTCTACTTCTGACAGATATGACATTCCTGTAGATAGAAATAATGGTTTCCCGGTTTGGGCAATTTTTGCAAGGAAAGGTAAATTGGTCGTATCTGTAGAAGCAATTTTATAAGCAGGTAAATCCAGTTCTGCTAAATCATCAATACTTTCTTCATCAAAAGGCGTTGAAAGAAAAATGATGTTTTTTTCTTTACAGTAATTAATGAGTTCCTTGTTTTGAGTGTTGGTGACTTCTAATTTTTTTAGCATGTCAAACTGGGACTCCTGCGCATCGGTGGTATTCTTTTGATAAGGTGCTTTTTCAACCTCTTCTAAAATTAAATTCTCTGTTTTAAACATTTGGAACTTAACAGCGTCCACTCCCGCTTCAACAGCAACGTCTATCAATTTCTTTGCAATTGACATGTCTCCATTATGGTTAACCCCAGCTTCGGCAATAATGAATGCACGGCTTGAATCTGAAATTTCAGTATTTTGAACGAATATCTGACGATCGAAATTCATAATTACAATCTTTTAGACTCTAGTTTTTAGAGCGTCATCCATCATGATTTGTACTAATTCCTGGTATTTTACTTTTGCTTCCCAACCAATAGTTTCTTTGGCTTTACCAGGATCACCAATAAGTAAATCTACTTCCGTTGGTCGGTAATACCACGGGTCAATGGCTACAATTGTTTCTCCATTTGATTTATTGATACCAATTTCATCTACTCCAGAACCTTGCCATTCGATTTCAATTCCAACATGTTGGAATGCAGCTTCAACAAATGCTCTAACTGAATTAGTTTCACCGGTAGCTAATACTAAATCTTGAGGTTTGTCCGCTTGTAACATCATCCACATACCTTCAACGTAATCAGGAGCATATCCCCAGTCTCTTTGAGAATCCAGGTTACCTAAATACATTTTTTCTAACTTGCCATGGTAAATGTCAGCAACTGAGTTGACAATTTTTTTAGTTACAAAGCTATCTCCTCGTCTAGGTGACTCGTGATTGAATAGAATTCCATTTACCGCGAAAATGTCATATGCTTCACGATAGTTTACTGTAATCCAGTAGGAGTAAATTTTTGCAGCAGCATAAGGAGATCTAGGATAAAATGGAGTTTTTTCAGATTGGGGAACTTCCTGAACTTTACCAAATAACTCACTGGTTGAGGCTTGATAAAATCTGGTTTTTTTCTCTAATCCATGAATACGAATAGCTTCAAGAATTCTTAAACTTCCGGCAGCATCCACATTTTCGGTATATTCCGGAATCTCAAAAGATACACGAACATGACTTTGAGCTGCAAGATTATAAACTTCGTCCGGCTCAATACTTTTAATCAAGCTTGATACGCAGGAGGTATCAGTAATATCACCAAAATGCAAGAATAATCTAACGTCCTTGTTATGAGGGTCATCGTATATATGATCTATTCTAGTTCTGGTTTCTAAACTAGATCGTCTGATTATTCCATGAACTTCATATCCCTTTTCCAAAAGAAATTCCGCTAAATATGATCCGTCTTGACCACTTATTCCTGTAATTAATGCTTTTTTCATCCTAATTTTATGCACTTAAAAATAAATTGAGATTTATATCTACAGCTAAGAACTTCTTTACCTGTTCCAGAATCAAAATCAATTGGCTAGATAAAAATCCAAACGGCAAAGATATATTTTACATTTACCCTATAGATTCTGAAATATGAAAAATATGAACCGTATTATGGGGATTTATTTCTGCAGTTATGATTAAAGTATACATTCGCATTTATATATGATTGGCTTTCTTACATTTTTACCAACGACTGCATATGTACCACAGTTCTTTTTTTTGCTGGCATTTGTATATGCATTGGTGAAATATAAGACGAGGTATTTGGAAGATTTTTCTAGATTCGTAGCAAATCCTAAACATCTCATTAACTGGAATTTTTTGATTATTATTTTAATCATTTTTTTTAGTACCCTGAATAGATTAATTCATTGGGATGCTACGACTTCATTGAAAGATGTTTTTCCCTATTTTATTTTGTTGATTCCAACATATGTAATAGCGTTGTCATTCAAACGTCAAGATGCCAAAGTGTTAGTGCTGCTTATTGCGATTGAAGCTATAGTTGTGATGCTTGAAAGGTTCGCAGGTGTGTCGACTTTCGATAGAAATTTACCTGGATATATGGTTTTTACAGGTGGTGAACTGGCCTATTTTCAACGTCCACTGGGTTTAAGCGATAGCTCCAGTATAATCGCGTCAAAGTTATTGTTAGCATGGTTACTGATAGATTATTATAAACTCAAAAAGTGGTTTTTTGTTAGTGCCAAAGTGTTAATTGGTATGGCGATTATTGTTACATTTAATAGGTCTGTAATTATGTCGTTGGGTGTTTATTGGATTTTTCGAAACATTTCTCATTTTTTGAAATTGAAGTATACATTAGATAATGCGATAAAGGGACTTCTTGGTGCTCTATTGGTTATCATAGGCTTGGTAGCGGGAGTGATTGTAAAAGGAGAAAGTATTTTAAATCAGTTTACAAGAAATCAAGGGACAGTAGAGTTAACCGGTCGCGAGTATATCTGGCTGGATTTTATTGAGTTTATAAAAGAAAATTTGATATTTGGGAACAACTCAATAAAGCTTTGGTTGGATACATATCATGCGCACAATTCCTATATTGAATTAATAGCGACAAACGGGATATTTATTAGTTTGTTATATTTCATTTTTATATATAGAAATATTAAATGGTCAAATGGTTTGTATGTTTTGCCCATTTTAATATTTGGCTTAACTCAATATGCCTTTTTTTGGGGAGTATCAATTGTTGATATTATTCTTTGGGTTATTCTTTTTAATGTCTTCTATAAAGAGCAAACTGGGATTCAGATTACTCCTGCTTTTTTGAAAGCATCGCAATTTCCTTCAGCATCACCAAAAGTAAACTTGAAATAAAGAAAACGACTCCAAGTCCAGATATGATAAGTAGAGATTTATTATCCGGTTTTGCTAAATTGTAAAAATGAGAAACGACTTGAAAAGAACGAATAGTCGTTGCTCTATGTTTTAACTCTTCCAGATATTCATATGATTCAACAAAATCTGTTGGGCTTTGAGAAGAAGTGACATTTACAGTTGATGAGCCTGAACGTTTTTCCATTTGACTGGAGTGTAAATAAATAGAATCAATACTTTCTATTTTTCCTGAAATGTTTTGAATTAGCTTTGAAGTTTTTATTTGCTCCGCGTTTGTTTTCTCCATAAGGTAAGAATTGCTATTCATGAAATAGACAATTCCTTCTTCAATTTCAGGAAGTTTACTTTTGTCATATACGGTAACTGTTGTCAAAATAAGCTCACCAAGCTTTTTGTCTGTTAACTTGGGGTTATTGGACGTCTTATTGTGTTTGGATGTGGCAAAATCAATACTCCTGATAGAAGATGCTGCCTGATCAGAGATATTCAGGTCTTTTGCGAGTTCCGAATAATTCTTTTCTTCAGCGAATTTGTTAAGGGGCGCCAGAATTTCCAGAACGATGTTTTTTTCCACCAAGTTTGAGTAACCTACCATTTCAGATAGGTAGTATTTCTTTGAGAAATGATTATAGCCGTAGCCCAATAAAAGTCCAATAACAGTTGAAATGGAAATAAACAGAAGATTTCGTTTGCAAAACTTATAGACCAAAACGAAGAAGTCGGTAAGGCCGATATTATCTGATGGATGCATATATTAATTTTGTGGATGCAAATTAATGTAATTTAATGATTCGTTAATAAAATTATAATCCTTAAGTGAATTTATTGATTTGTTTGATAATCTTTGTCCTTATTCAATTTAAATGGCAACGAGTGTTTCGATTATAATTCCGACCAGAAATGAGGAGGCATTTATTATAAATACCTTAGACTCCATAATGGCGCAAGACTATCCTTTGGATTTACTGGAGATTGTTATTGCCGATGGAGAAAGTGATGATAAGACCAAGGAGTTGATTGAGCGATATATTTTGGATCATTCAAACGTGAAATTAATTAATAACCCTGAGAGAGTAGTGCCATATGCATTGAACTATGCACTAACTGTTGCAAAAGGAGATGTTATTATAAGATTAGATGCGCATTCAAAATACCCTTCAAATTATGTATCCAGACTGGTTGGTGAATTGGAGAGGTTGGGAGCGGATAATGTAGGAGGTGTGTGGAAAACTACACCAGCTAATGATGGAGTGGTTGCAACTGGCATTGCATTAGCAACATCTCATCCGTTAGGTATTGGAAATGCCGACTATAGATTAGAGAATGAAGAAGTAAAATCAGTAGATACTGTCCCTTTTGGATGCTTTCCCCGTTCCGTGTTTGAAAGAATAGGAGCGTTTGATACAGACTTAATTCGAAATCAAGATGATGAATTTAATGGTCGGATAATCAAAAATGGTGGCAAGATTTATTTGATACCTGATGTTGAAATTGTTTATTACGCGAGAGGTACGGTGACAAAGATGATAAAGATGTTTTATCAATACGGACTGTTTAAGCCTTTGGTTAATATAAAGCTGGGAGATCCCGCAACGGTTAGACAATTTGTCCCACCACTATTTGTATTGTTTTTATTGAGTATTGTTTTGTTACCTTTTTTACCCATATTATTTACTCAGTTATGGTTGGGGCTATTAGGGTTTTATGTGTTACTAACATTTCTGGTAAGTCTAAAAATTGCGATACAGAATAAACGTTTCACTTTGATTTTTATATTGCCAATAATATTCCCCCTCATTCATTTAAGCTATGGTTGGGGATATTTAAGAGGGTTTGTTTTATTGTATTTCTTTAGCGTGAAACCTGGCGGAGTGAATTTTTCAACATCCAGATAAAAGATATAAAGTGATCAGTATACTTCGAGATATATCTGTAGAAAAGCTCAATTTGTACGTTTTGCATGTTTTGGTTTTTTTGATTTCATTTCAAGAAAGACTGATCCCGATGACATTAGTTCTTTTTCTAGTCCTGAATTTATTTTCGATACCGATCACCGAAAGAATAAAGCTTTTTAGAAAAAGAAGGACGTACATTTATTCATTTATACTATTTTATATTGTGACATTGTTTGGGATGTTCTATACCATAGATGTTCCTGAAGGAATGTTCGATTTAGAGGTGAAGATGTCCATACTATTTGTACCTGTTCTTTTTTTGACATCAAACGTTGTGAATAGATTTTCGGTATATGGATTACTCAAAACCTTCATTTGGGGAGTTACTTTATCGTTGATTATTCAGTTTATTATTGCCGGGTTGAATTTTAATGATACTGGAAATCCAGATGTTTTTTTCTATACGCTGCTATCATTGTTCCATCATCCTACATATTTTTCAATGTATGTGAATTTTGCAATAGCCAGTTTGCTGGTATTGATATTTCATTCCAGAAATCGTCCTCAGTTTAGACATTTTGCATTACTTGGTTTTTTGATGATTGGTGTATATCAATTGTCTTCTCGAACCGGGATGTTGACATTGGTTCTACTTTTATTATATGCATTCGTATACATCTTTTTCCCTGAGTTAAAGTGGAAAAAGATGTTGTACTCTTTGTTTGCAACTGTCTTGTTGTTAATGGCGATTATTTACCCCATAACGAAGTATACCAATTCCTTTCGCAAAGTAGATGTTGTCACTGCCAAGTCAAGCTCTGGAGTGCGGGTGGCCATGTGGAAGTCTTCGATTCCATTGATACAGGAAAATTTGTTTTTTGGTGTTGGAACCGGTGATGTCAATTGGGAACTTAGGAAAAGATTTTCACAGGATAGGATTGTCAGAGCAGTTCGAGATAATCTAAACGCACATAATCAGTTTATCCAAACTCAAGTTGGGTTAGGTCTGGTAGGAACCTTTGCATTGTTAATTTCGTTATTTATACCATTGTGGTTTTCAGTCAAAAAAGGGAAGCTGTTTTATCCACTTTTTTTACTGATTTTGCTGATAAATTTTTTGACCGAATCGGTCTTAAATACGCAAGCAGGTGTAGTTTATTATGCAGTGATGAACTCGATTGTGTTCTTTACTTATGAGAATTAAATTACCCTTTAATTTGTTTACTTTTGCACTTTATTTTAAAAGAATATGATTCCATTTTCTCCACCAAGAATTGATGAAAAAATTATCCTTGAGGTAGTAGATGCTTTGCGCTCCGGATGGATTACGACTGGCCCAAAAACAAAATTGTTTGAAAAACGTATAACGGAATTTACAGGAGCGCATGCGACTGTGTGTCTGAATAGCGGAACTGCAGGAATGGAACTTATGCTGAGTTGGTTTGGTGTGGGGCCCGGAGATGAGGTGATTATTCCAGCATATACTTATACGGCTACTGCTAATGCAGTGATTCATAGTGGCGCAACACCAGTGATGTGTGATGTGAAACGAGATGATTTTAATATTGATGTATCTAAAGTTGGAGCTTTGATCACTGAAAAAACGAAAGTGATTATTCCTGTTGATATAGGTGGATGGCCATGCGATTATGATGAGTTACATGAAGTGATCAAACAAGATAAGATTAGGGCAAAGTTCACTCCGAATACCGAAGTTCAGGAATTGCTCGGTAGAATCATGATTCTTGCAGATGGAGCCCATTCTATTGGGTCCGTGTATAAAGGTAAAAATTCAGGTACTTGTGCAGATGCTACCGCATTTTCATTTCATGCGGTTAAAAATTTAACAACAGCAGAAGGCGGTGCAATTTCCTTGATGCTTCCGAAAAGATTTGACCCACAAAGAATGTACAATGATTTAAATGTGAAGTCATTACATGGACAAACAAAAGATGCTTTTGCAAAAGTACAAAAGGGCGGTTGGAGATACGATGTGGTAGAAGCGGGGTATAAATACAATATGACTGATATTTTGGCTTCTATAGGTTTGGTAGAGTTAGAACGTTATAAAGATGATACTCTGGTAAAGAGGAAGCATATTTTTGAAAAGTATAATCAGCTGTTATCCAAATATGATTGGGCTTGGACTCCTACGCATTTTGATAATGAGAAAGAATCGAATTGCCATTTGTATTTACTTAGAATCAAAGATGTTACAGAACAACAACGTAATCTGATCATTTTTGAAATTTCAAATTTAGATGTTTCGGTAAATGTGCATTATCAACCGCTGCCTATGTTGTCATTTTATAAACATAGAGGATATAGAATGTTAGACTATCCAGTGGCATTTGAGAATTATACGCAAGAAATTAGCCTTCCTATATTTTATGATTTGACCGATGAACAGATTGAGTTTGTTGTGAAAGCATTGGTTAAATCAGTAAAGAAAGTCTTGAAACGATAATCTTGATTAAGCGGTTATTTGATATTATTTCTTCCTTGATGGTGTTGTTGGCATTGTTTCCAGTGATATTGATTATTTCTGTTTTAATTATAATAGATTCAAAAGGAGGAGTGTTTTACAAGCAGCAAAGGGTAGGGAAGAACGGAATTGAGTTTGGATTATTTAAATTCAGGACCATGCGCCCGGATTCTGATAAAGTGAAAATTACTGTTGGTGATAGAGATCCAAGAGTAACCAACGTGGGATACTATCTTAGAAAATATAAACTTGATGAACTTCCACAATTAATTAATATTCTGGTAGGAGAAATGAGTGTTATTGGGCCCAGACCCGAGGTGAGACAATACGTGGATTTATATTCTTCCGAACAACTGAAAGTGTTAACCGTGAAACCAGGATTATCTGATTTGGCAACTTTGGAATATGTAAATGAAAGTGAAATATTAGCGAAGTCTGAAAATCCCGAAAAAACATATATCAATGAAATAATGCCAGATAAATTGGCGTTGAATTTAAAGTATATTAAGAATCAGAGTTTTGTTCTTGATATGAAAATCATATTTAAGACAATTCTTCGGATTATACGTTGATTTAGATATTAGCTTATTTCAAAAGCTTTGATAAGCGCTTAATTTCCTCAGCTTTTTGAATATCATCGGCCTTGGTATATGCATAAATAAGGTTGTTTAGCATACGCTTAAGAATTACCTTACTATCACAAGGTTTGAAGTACTCTTCCTTTTCTGAAACGTTTATCTTTTCTAAAAAAGAACTCAACTCCGATGGACCAAAGACATCTCCTTTCGAAAATGGATTGATATAAAATAGTACAGGTGAATCTTCAATAGGCGTTGTAAGTCTGTAAGGATCTAAATAAGCTACAACAAAATGCCTTGGAAGGTTAACACCATATATGGGTAGGTCAAGTTGTCTTCCGATTAGGATGTATAAGATAGATAAAGAGAGGGGATTCCCTTTTTTTGAATCCAATACATCTTTTAAGAATGAGTTTTGATTGTCATGAAACCCAGCAACATTTCCTGAAAAACCGTGAACTTCAAAGATAAAATGATTAATGAGTTTGATTTTTTCCAGAGCAGTTAGGTAATCATTAATTTCTAACCAAATTTCTTGAGTATACTTAGTAATTTGATCATTTATATAATCCAGAGATAATGTTGGATATTTGTAATTAGAAACTAAAGTAACCCCTTCTAGTAAATCAGGTTTGTCACTATGCCACCAATGAATTAGGTTTTCTTCCAAAGATCCATATTGAATCTCATGGATCAGATTTTCTATTCTGTGCTGAAATAAATTACCCAGACGATTTTTTTCCCAATGAGACTCTAAATTAGGAATCACATCTGAACCAAATGATTTAAGTTCTTCTTTGATGTGTCCATAGATGTCTTCATCAGGATCATCTAAAAGCCGAATTAATGCATTTATTTCTTTTGGTGTACGCACGCAGTTTAATGAATTTGCTTACGCCAAATCTATTCTGATTTTAGAGGATTTTAAATGTAGTTTTAAATTAGTTTTAACAATCATATTGTTAAGTTGTTCAAAACATGGGTGATAAGAGCTTCAATTGTCTCATCATGTTTTTTGCTAAACTGTTTGTTTTTTCTATTTGCTATTATAGCGCATACTGTACACGCGTGATGCCCCAAGGCTTTAGATAGACCATATAACGCAGAAGTTTCCATCTCGAAATTGGTTATTTTGAGACCTTTAAAAGAAAAAGAAGCAAGTAGTTCGGGAAATTCTTCCATTTGAGGTTGAAGTCTTAAAATCCTTCCTTGCGGGGCATAGAAGCCAGAAGCTGTAGCAGTCATACCTTTATAAACCCCATGATCTAGTCTGGCTATTAATTCGGAACTGGCACTAACAACGTATGGTTTAGCCAGATTTTCGCTCCATCCTGTATGTTGACAAAATAAATCTGAGATCTCTTTTTCATTTACATTTAGTTTGTCTGAATAAAAATGTAAAAGTCCATCAAAACCCATCGCTTTTTCGCTTAGTAAAAATGAGTCTACAGGAATATCACCTTGCAAGGCACCAGATGTGCCTATTCTTACAATATTGAGAGAACGCTTTTTCTCCTTTATAGTTTTAGTGGATAAATCAATATTTACCGCAGCATCTAATTCATTGATAACAATATCAATGTTATCAGTTCCGATACCGGTTGAGATCACTGTAAATCGGGAGTTATTATAAGTTCCGGTATGTGTAACGAATTCCCGGTTTGAGATTTTATATTCAATATGGTCAAAAAAAGAAGAAACTAAACGGACTCTACCCGGATCACCAACCACGATTACATTGTCTGCAATATGTTCGGGTTTTAGTTGAAGATGATATACACTCCCGTCCGCATTTAAAATAAGTTCTGAATCTGCTATTCTTTTCATCGCTATACAATCTCAAATTGAAGGCGCAAAGATGTTTATTTTTTAGGGAAGTATGGTGATGATTTGATTAAAGTCATTGAAATCATAGTTCCACTTTATGAAATGACTAGTTAATATAAAATTAATATGAGTTGACCCAACCTAAAGTTTGGATTCACGTTAACTGCTGTATTGGGGGCAAAGCCTTGGATAATTGTTCATAGCATAGGTAATTGTCCAGGGTCCCAAGATTGTTACAATTTTAGAGGTGTTCTCTAAAGAAACTAGAGCCGTATTTTTGTTTTATACGGCTCTTTTTTATGCCGCATAGTTTAGTTTTGAAATATGGATTTAGTTTTTGCAACCAATAACAAACACAAACTTTTAGAGATTAAAGAGTCTGTTCAGAATTATGAGATCAAAGGATTGAGAGAGTATGGAATTAAGGAAGATATCCCTGAAACAGGAAAAACACTAAAAGAGAACGCACGAATCAAAGCACGATTTATTTATGAAAAATACGGAGTGAATTGTTTTGCTGATGACACAGGTTTAGAAGTAAAAGCATTGGATGGTGCTCCGGGAGTGTATTCGGCAAGATATGCTGGCCCTGATTGTAATTATCATGATAATAATGAGAAATTGTTGCGGGAACTCGAAAAAAATGAAAATCGATCGGCTCAATTTAGGACTGTAATTTGTCTAATCTTACATGGCGAAGAGCGATATTTCGAAGGAGTTTGTCCTGGTGAAATATTAAAAGAGTATCAAGGAGAAAATGGTTTTGGTTATGACCCTTTGTTTCTCCCAATAGGTTTTAATGTCTCATTTGCAGAAATGTCTACAGCCGACAAGAATAAAATTAGTCATAGAGGACTTGCTGTTGAGAAGCTATTGACGTTTCTTAATAGTCAGTAATTTAATCAGTCAAAAAGTGATTGACCCAGGCTTCAAAGAAGTCTGAAAGAGAATAGCCCATTGCCTTTGCCTGTTGAGGAATAATGCTTTCGGCAGACAAACCTGGAATAGTATTCGCTTCAATCATATAAGGGGTGTCATCTTGGATAATAAAATCTATTCTGGCAACACCATCCAGATTGAGTAATTGGAAAATCCGTTTTGAAGCATTTTGTACTGCTATTGTTAAATGCTTGGGTAAATCTGCCGGTGTGATTTCTTGGGACGCCCCATTGTATTTTGCATCAAAATCGAAAAAATCATGTTCTGTAATAATTTCTGTTATAGGCATTGCAGTAAGAACCCCATTAAAATTGTTTACCCCACATGTCACTTCTCTGCCATTTATGAATGCCTCGACAAGCACCTGATTGTCGTATGTAAAAGCTTCTCCAATGGCTTCTGGAAGATCTGAAGGACCATGAACTTTACTAACTCCATAGCTGGATCCAGATTGATTTGGCTTTACAAAACATGGAAGCCCCAGGGAATTAATGATTTCACTAGGGTTGAAGTCGACACCTTTAAATAGTTGAACTGATTTAGCCACCTGAACCTGATGCGTTTTTAGGTAATCGTTACAGACACCTTTGTTAAAACTTAATGCAGATGATAGTAAGCTGGATGAAGCATAACGAATTCCTAAAACATCAAAATAACCTTGAAGTTTTCCATCTTCTCCTGGAGTACCATGAATGGCAATAAAAACCAGGTCAAACATAATTTTATGCGAGTCGATCGATAAAGAAAAATCATTTTTATCAATAGGATAAGATTGTCCGTTTTCCTCATACATCCAGTTTTCGTTACTCACCTGAATAAGAAAAGTGTTGAATCTGGATTTAATGTTTTTCTCAACAATTGAAGCACTTTTAATAGATACAGCGGCTTCTGATGAATTTCCGCCTGCTAAAATCGCAATGTTTTTAAGAGATGAGTTCATATCTGAGCATTTAAATACGAAGTTATTTACAAATGAAACGGTCGAATTTAAAAAACATGATTTTTTACCAATAGATTAATGTTTGAAAGTCTACTCCAAGAATCATTAAAAGTTTGTTGATTAATCTATTTACTAATGTAAATAAAAGAATTGCGCTGACGAAGGAGAGCTCATTCAGGGCATAAAATTTATATTTGCCCGTTATCATATTTGTGTAGATTTTTAAAGTTATAAATTGAAGAAATTATTGCTGTTTTTTGTTTCAAGAGCATTTTGGATGAATATTTTGGCCATGCTTTTGATCGTAGCTGGAGGTATTTATGCCGTGGCTTTGTTTTTAGATTCTTATACCAAACATGATGAATTTGTTGAGGTCCCAGATTTTGAAGGGTTTCATTATTCTGAAATTGATGAATACATTTCTGATAAAAACCTTAGATTCGAGATCGTAGATTCATTATTTAACCCGAATAAAGAAGGTGGAATTGTATTGGAACAAATCCCAGAAAAAGGAGAGTTGGTAAAACCAAATCGTAAGATTTATATAACCATAAATTCTGTAACTCCTCCAAGTGTAATACTACCAGAGCTTCATGATATTACCGTAAGACAAGTGGTAAGTAAAATCGAAACATATGGTTTAAATATTGATTCACTTATTTATAGACCTGCGGAATGTGATAATTGTGTTATAGGGGTATTGTTTGAAGGTAAAGAAGTTACATCCGGAACAAGAATCGAAAAAGGAAAGTCCATCTCTCTAATTATTGGTGAGGGGATAGGAATGGAAAAAGTAAGTATTCCATTCCTGTACAAACATTCATTAGCTGAAGTGAGAGAAATGCTTAATTCGCAAGGTTTAAATGTTGGGTTTTATGAATTTGATTCAACCGTGACAAATATAGATGATTCCGCAAATGCTTTTGTATATAGACAAATACCTGTTTATGATACCGTAAGCAAGGTGAGACAAGGGCGAGCTTTTGATTTATTTTTAACGATGGACAGTAATAAAATAGAGGGAATTGAGTTAATGGTTCCAGATACCAATTTACAATCGGATGAGGACAATTAATTACTTAATCGCCATACTATTAAATTTTATTATTCTTACCGGGTATGCTCAGGAAGGAACTGCTCCGTTGTGGGGAAATGAAAGTTTACAATGGGAGACGAAAAAGTCTTTTTTGAGTAGGTCGGCAGAGGCTGGTGAAAATTACAGATACGAATTCCTTTTTGATATGAATCACCTGCCAATTGTAGATGATTTTTCAAGAAATTACTTTAAGTCCTATGCTTTTGATACACTAAATACTGTAACGGATACCTTGATATGGCAAAACTTTTTGGTGAACGGAGCCTATCAGGAAGAGCTTAGAGCAATGTTTGACACTTCATATCATTATACTCCTAATTCAAGTGGTGGATATGATTCAGTGGCAAATCCGCCAATTTATGTGAGTATTTTATCGAAGGTGGATTATCAGGTGGTTGTAGATACCGATACGGTTTGGATACGCCCAGATACTATATTTATTGGAAATACGGTGGTTACCAATCATTTGCCTGATAGGGTTTATCTGAATTATAGTGATACTGTAGTTATTGTACCTGATGAAGGTTATTCAGTTTGGCGAAACAATAATGCTTTGCATAACTATACCTATGGGGAAAACCCAGTGACTCTTGGAGTGGCTACCTTTGATGGGCTGGATTCTACCGGTACACCCTATGACCCGACTATGAATCCCAATTCGTATCAAATTGCGGATATACTAGAATCAAAACCAATTTATTTAAAAACCCGACCAAATGGAGGGAGTGATTACAATAGCTTACTAGATACGGGGATATATTTAAGTTTCTTTTATCAACCGCAAGGTTTGGGAGATGCTCCCGAAGTTAATGACTCGCTGGTATTGGAGTTTTATTCTCCGGTAACGGATAAATGGACACATAAATGGAGTGTATCTGGTGGGCCTGTACATGAGTTTAAGAGTGTTATGGTACACGTAATCGAACCGCAGTATTTTGTGGATGGGTTTAAATTCAGATTTTTAAATTATGCTTCCGTATCTGGTAATTTTGATCATTGGAATATTGATTATGTAAGACTAGATGAAAAGAGGACAATTAATGATACTACAATGGATGATGTAGGTATATTAGATCCCGGAAAATCATTGATTAAGGATTATTCTCAAATGCCATGGTCGCACTATAAAGCGAGTACAGAAAACTTAATGAAGTCGGAACAAAATATCCGATTTAGGAATAATCATAATGTAAGTAAATTTGCGTCTTCCAGTTTTACAGCATACGATCATGGAGCACAAATTTTTGATGGATCGGTTGAAATTACCCCAATATTGAATTCATTCGCTATTGGTGATAATTCAAGTACGGTCAATGGAGCGTATCCTAAAACAAGTACCGATACGGTATATTCCTATAACGTAGAATATCATATTAATTCGACACCGGATGATAATCGTGATAATGATACAGCGTTTTTTCATCAACAATTTGGAACACAGTATGCGTATGATGATGGGTCTGCTGAAAGCGCGTATTTTGTTACTTCTGCTGGTGCTCAAATTGCAGTGGAGTATAAACTGGCTGTTGCGGATACATTGAGAGCTGTCAATATTTATTTTCCAAGATCATTCGAAAATATTGTAGATCGAGCATACCGTATTATGGTCTGGAAAAGTCTGGATCCGGAAGAAATTTTATTGGAAAGTTATTTGTACTTCCCGCAGTACTCAGGAGGTAGAGATTTAGTTCAGGGAGTTGTATTAGAAGAGCCACTAGCCGTTGAAGGAACAATTTATGTGGGAATTAAGCAATTGGATAAACGTGTGTTTATTGGGTTGGATAAGAATAATAATAATCAAACGAAAAATTTCTTTAACGTTGGTGGGCAATGGCATAATTCCAGTTACGAAGGGTCATTATTTATTCGCCCTGAATTTGGAACGACAAATCCATGGCCAGTTTCAGTAGATGAAGTGTCTGGGGAAGAATTGGAATTTTTAGTGTATCCAAACCCATCCAACTCAGTTGTGAATATTGATTTGCCATATGGAAATTATCGTGTGAGTTTAAGATCTATATTGGGTATGGTGGTGAAGCAAACTGAAACAAACGAGACGTTAAGTTTAGATATATCTAATGTTTCTGCTGGAATATATCTTGTTGAAATTGATGATCTGGATACCGGTAAAAAAGGCATTAAAAAACTTTTAATACAGCATTAATTGGATTCGCATTTGGAGGATGAGCATATGGACGAAATGGAATATTCGGAAGAGTATTCTATTGAGGTTGACCCTGGTCAGGGACATATAAGAATAGATAAGTTTTTAGGTGATAAAATTGCAGGTATTTCCAGAACGAAAGTTCAAAACGGACTGAAAAAAGGAAATATCAAAGTAAACGGTGAGGCGGTAAAATCAAATTATAAAGTACATCCCGGAGATAAAATTGATTTAGTATTTCCCAGAGAAAGAGAATCTTCAGATTTGGTAGCAGAAAATATTCCTTTGAATATTTTATACGAAGATGATGAGGTACTTGTATTGGATAAGCCAGCTGGGATGGTTGTGCATCCAGGGCAGGGAAATGTGACAGGTACCTTGGTGAACGCTCTATTGTATCATGTGGGTCAATTAGCGGAAGGTACGAATGGATCAGATAGACCAGGAATTGTGCATCGTTTGGATAAACTGACCACTGGAGTTATGATTGTTGGTAAAACAGAAGAGGCGTTAACACATTTATCCAAGCAATTTTTTGATCGGGAAATCGAAAGGAAATACGTAGCATTAGTTTGGGGTGATCCTGGGGAATCTGGTAGAATTGAAGGTAATATCGGGCGAAGCTTAAAGAATAGAAAGTTGATGGCTGTATTTCCCGATGGTGAGTTTGGGAAACCTGCTGCAACAAACTTTAGAAAAATTGAAGACCTGGGATACGTTTCTGTTGTGGAATGTCAATTGGAAACGGGAAGAACGCACCAAATACGTGCTCATATGCGTCATTTAGGACATCCATTATTTGGCGATTTGGATTATGAGGGAACTCGAATCTGGAAAGGGACAGTGTTTACAAAATACAAGCAGTTCGTAAATAATTGTTTCAATGTTTTGCCAAGACAAGGGTTACATGCAAAGAGTTTAGGTTTTATACATCCAAAAACAGGAGAGAAAATGTTTTTTGAGTCTCCATTACCTGATGATATGCAAGAGGTAATAGGAAGGTGGAGAAACTATATATCCAATCGAGAGGATTTGGTTTAACCCTATTTTTTAGGAAATGAGATGGTCACTGTTGTCCCCTGGTCCATCGAACTATCAATATTTAAACTGCCGTTTTGTTGTTTGAGGTAATACATACATGTTTTGATACCTAATCCGGTCCCTGGTTCTTTAGCTGTACCAGAAGTAGAGAACCATTCTTCGGAGTTTAAAATTTTATCGATTCCATTTTGAGATATTCCAACACCGTTATCTTGTATGATGGTTTGTACCTCGTAATTGTTTTCTGAAATACAGATTGAAATATTACCATATTCAGGAGTAAACTTAATGGCATTGTGTAGAATATTACGAACGATAAAAGCATAGCTCTCTTGATCTGCGTATATCTGTGTTTCCAGGTTAGAGGCGGTAAGCGTAATATTCTTATAAGAAACAATATCGGCCAGAAGAGTTTGTATAGGGTAGATCGTATCACTACAATAGAAGTGTGTAGGATATAACGACTCTTGTTCAATTTGCTTTCTGGACCAATCCAACATGCTATCCAGAAATACCAGAAGGTTTTCGGTTCGGTCAGATAGAGATTTGAGATGTTGTTTACTTTCTTGTATGCTGATGTTATCTGAATTGATCGTGTTTAACAAGGATTTTAAAGTCGCAATTGGACTTCGGACATCATGCGCAACTACCGTGAAAATTTTTTTGTTGATGTAGTCCAATCTTTCAAGTTCTTTCACCTGTTTTTCAATTTTCTTTTGGTTGTTAAAAGCGATAAAAGAGAGGGGATATGTTATAATAAGAGGAATTGCTGTGGAAATACCTAATCCTGCAAGGAAGTTTGGACTATGGTAAAAAATATTGATGATTAGATAAATTCCAATAGAAGAAAGGGTAGCCACAATGGTCGCTCCCAAAGGATTCATAATACGTTGAATATGATGACAGAATTTGGCTTTAAGGTTAGCGGTGAAAGACATAAAGTTTAGTGTTGGTTTATTCCATGAGTGAACCTCCAAAGATGAGAAAAAAGAAAAGGTTGGAACAGGGTAAAAAACTGATAAATATCAGTTTTTTAGGTGTTTAATTTAATAGTTTTTTGGTGGCCAATCGATTTAGTTTGCCATTCGGTGTGTATTGGAACTTCGAAATAAAATAGATGGTTTTAGGTAGCTCTATTTTGGTAAGATGCTGCTGGAGGTTTTTTATTAACATAAGAGTATCATAGGGAGAGTCCTCAATGATAAGAATAACTTTTTCCCCCCATTTTTCATCCGGAAGATTGCTGATGAAGAATGGTTTTGAGATAAGTGATTCAATTTTAGATTCGATTTTTTCAGGGAACAACTTGACGCCTCCAGAGTTGATGACAAAATCGAATCGACCTTTCCAAACAAAAGATGACGGAGAAGTGATCTCGACAATATCGTTGGTATTTAAAGCATGAGGAGTGAGTTTTGGAGCATGAATAATCAAGCAGTCTCGATGATCGGTTGAAATATTAATATTTGGTAGGGTGTAATATGCTTCATCATTGGTAATATCAATTTTTCTTAGTGCGATATGGCTCACTGTTTCAGTCATACCATAAGTCGCATAGATATCCGATCCATCTATATTCTTGAGTTGGGTTTCTAATTTTTGTGAAATTGGGGCACCACCAATAATGAGCTTTTTTAGATGTTGAATTTGGTCAAATGAAGCTTCTACCTGAGCGGGTGTCATTGCACAAAAGTCATATCCATTGGAAATAGACACCCTATTTTGGGGAATTACATACTCTAAGTGGAGTTGATGAACGATACCTCGTACCAACATCATTTTTCCGGCAATGTACTTAGTCGGTAGGCAGAGTAGAGCTTTTTGCCCTTTTTGAAGTTCTAAAAACGTCCCCGTCATTAATGCACTATTGATCATGGCCTGTTTAGAGCGCTTTATTTTTTTTGGTTCTCCAGTGGAACCTGATGTTTGAATTTCAATTTCCTGTGCATCAGAAAACCATTCGATCAAAAAAGTAAAAATATCTTGTTCCCAATCTGGAATTTCTGATTGGATTTTCTTACGACATTTAACTAGATCGTAGGTTTCATTATTTAGTATTATTGATTTTTGAGCAATCATTGTTTCAACATCGAGGTATCCCAATTTATTTTAGAATTATATTCCAAAGCTCCATTTCGAATATCCAAAGGCGAATCTATGTTGTTGGTAAATAACTTTCCCGTTCCTAAACCTTGAGGCATATCTGTTTTTTTAGAGGATACCCATTGGGCTATGGCGTTGAGACCAATGTTCGATTCTAGAGCAGAGGTGGCCCACCATCTAATACCGTTTTTTTCAGCTATCGAGATCCATTCTTCCGAAGCTGCAATACCGCCAATTAGACTTGGTTTCAAGATGATGTATTGCGGTTGAATGAATTGAAGCATTTGAATTTTATCACCAGGATCAATCACTCCTATAAGCTCTTCATCCAGCGCAATTGGAATAGGGCTTTTTACGCATAAAACAGCCATTTCTTTCCATTGCCCAGATGCAATAGGTTGTTCAATGGAGTGAATGTCAAATTTTGCAAGTTGTTCCAATTTAGAAAGTGCATCATCATAAGAAAAGGCACCATTGGCATCAACACGAATTTCAATTTGCTCAGCACTAAATCGGTCACGAATAGATTTTAAAAGTCTCAGTTCAGATTCAAAATCAATAGCTCCGATTTTAATCTTGATACAGTTAAAACCTTCATCTAATTTTTCTTGAATTTGACGATGCATGAACTCTACATCTCCCATCCAAATAAGTCCATTGATGTAAATAGTTTTCTTTCCGGAAGAAAAGTCACCCGGGTATGGTGAAAAATGATCTTCATAAGCCATATCGTTTAAGGCCGTTTCCAGCGCAAATTGTATAGCCGGCCATTCTTTGTAATCTGAAACCTTAGGAACTTGCCCTTTGTTTATAAGATCAACCATTTGTTTGAGCTGCTCCTCGATTTCTGGTTTGTCATCTATACTGAGCTTAGGAATAATACTACATTCACCAATCCCAACTTTACCCGTAAGAGAATGTTTTAATATAAGGAACCAGGTAGGTTTGGTTTTAAGTATTCCTCTGGAAGTTCCGGCTGGAGCTTTAAAAACTAGTGGATGCGAAATAAGCTTTGCTGTTATCATTATCTCAATTAAGTGATACAAAATTCGACTATTTTGTTCTAAATCGGATAGAGTTATAGAACAGTAAGTTGCTTTGTGATTCGTCTACCATTTCCCAGAAGAATAGTACAGAAATAACTGCCAGGTTTTAACAAAGAGGTTGGAATTGAATGATACTGTTCTGCTGTGTTTTTTAATATTACATTTTGTCCCAATACATTGGTGATAAATATGTTCAGGGTATTGGGCGTAGATCCATGTTGTTGAATATTTATAAAATTACGATTAACAGAAATTTCAATGGTTTCCTCTAAATTTTGAACTGGCGTAAATCCCACCACATTTTGTCCATCTTCAATTTTGAAAAAATTATTAGGATCATATTTTCCGGTATCTGTTTTATAAATTAAAATATCAGGGTAGGTGGCGTTAAAACCCTCTGTATAACCTGCCATCATATAATAACCGCGATTAGAAATAATCATTTTTGAAGCGTAGTCGTCTTGGAGTGATCCAGCAGTTCCGGAACCGTATGTATCCATAAAATAAAACCAAAATTCATAACCCATGGAAGGGAAATGCGCTGAGCTAAAAATAGCGGCATAACCATCAGGTCTTTCGACAACGCTTTTTCCTTCAGCGAAATCTCCTAATGACCAAATTTCATGTCTCAGAATATTGTTTTGGTCATCAATTTTTAGCGTGTAGGTTCTCGAAGTGTCATTTCTATAAGTGTATCCCGTAATCATCACAGTGCTGTCAGAAAACAAGGTGATATCATTTCCTCCATCGTTAAGTGTGTCGCCTAATGTGAGTTGTGTATTTGTCATATGGGTTGTTGGGTCAAAGTTGAGGTATAACAAGTCGGACTGCGTTTCTCCAGAGTTGGTATAATATCCTGTACATGATAATGTTCCGTTTCTAAATTGAGAAATAGCTCTAAGTCCATCTGCTCCAATATCACCATAGGTGGTATCCCAAACAAAACTTTGAGTGAGTTCATCAAACTGAACCAACCAACCATCCGTGTCACCTAAGCCGAAACTCTGAGTCTCTCCAACAATATAAAACTTACCTGGTTGATATTCAATTACGTCCCAGGCGAAATCCCAGTCAATTCCTCCATAGTACTTTTCATATTCCAAATCTCCATTACTATCTAACTTTACCAGATAAAGGTCAAAACCACCAGCTCCGTAACTATTCGAATATCCAACTCCCAAAAATCCATTGTCTGAGGTTTGAATCACAGCATTTCCCCAATCCTGCCCAGGACCACCATGACTTTTGGTCCATTGGATAGCACCATTAGAATCTAGTTTAAGAAAATACATTTGCGCATGATCAAAACCAAAACTACTTGTCGAACCTATGGATAAAAAACCACTGTCATGCGTTTGAATAAAATCTCTGGAGATGTCATCACGATTACCTCCGTAAGTTTTAATCCATGTGGTATCAAACTGTGCGAAACTCATGCTATGAAATATGGCTAGAATAAGGAGCGATATGAATACACGAAACATTATGATGATATTTTATAGCTTAAAAGGAAATAAATACTTTGTCCGGCAATTTTAGTAGGGGCTATAAACCCTTCGATATTTGTACTACCGAGTTTGATATTATATTTCGGTGTAATATACTGAATTTCCAATCCACCTCCTAATCCACCATATCCACCATAGTTCATTTGGCCGCTCAATAACCAGGAAGAGTTTAAATGATAACCAGCTTTCCCATAAAAGAAAGGATAATAGAAGGCATTAATGCGTTGCATTCCTCCAATAGTAAAAGTCCATTGATTAAAATCTTGTCGAAGGTAAAACTTGATAGTAGAAGGAACGAACGTGGTAAATGATTTTCTCTCTGTGGTAGAAATACTATCAATAATTTCGATTTGGTTTCCTCCGGTATTGATTGCGTTTGGATCAAAAATATTTTGAAAATGAACACCATCATAAGTATAGAAAGTATCCGCACTTATTTCTGTGGAGGAAGCATGCCATTGAATAAATCCAAAATCCTGAATGGATACATGAAATTTTGCCGGATGTGTAGAGTCACTAAGTAACTGAAGGTTAAAAATGCCAGACATATCCATGCTGATTCCAGCACCATTATATTTAAGAAATCCGGTGTTATTACGTTCCGTTTCAAATATCGATAATTCCGCATCGGTTCCAATTAAGTCACCATATTCTGAAACAATTAAATTTAGTCTCTCTACTTCGCTGCGTCTATTGTTTTGGCCATATAGGAATGAGACTCCCACCTGAAACTTATTGCCAGATTTAAACTCTTTGGATATTCCGAGTTGAAATTGTGAATAATGAATTTGATTGAAATCAAATGGAGTTAGTCTTACCGATTTTCCCGCATATTGTTTGTTACCGTAGAAAGATAGTAAAGCTGCGTTTTCACTAAACATGGACAGGTTCTCATTTCTGTCCGCCAAATTGATATGAAATGAAAGTTTAGAAACTTCAGAACCAAATAATGAATCCACTCTTTGAGAATAGAAAATAGAATTGTTTAAATATGAACCGGTATTGTTTGTCGCTCTAAGTTTTGACGCCATGTGCGCTCGATCTTCTCTGGAAATATATCCACCAAACAATGCAGAATTAAGAACAGAAGCATTTAAAGCATTTGAATTATTAAAAGCTTCAGATCGAATTCCAAATACTATTTTATTGGTATCCAGATCATAATCCGAATCATCAAATGTGATCTGACTAAAACCAAATATTGGAGCAAGAAAAAATAATATGATAAACAGTTTTTTATCTAACATTTTACTTGATAGAAATAAGATAATTGAAGTCTCCAACTACACGAATGTCAAGATTGTAATTGGAGTAAATTTGTGTTTTTCCTGTATCTGTCGAGTTCACTTTTACTTTGGTGTAAATATGCGTGGCCTCGTAAAGATGGTCAATTTTTGATGGTGAAACCGGAGCCTGAATCATAGACTGAGTAGGATCATCAACAACTCCAAAGATAGGTGTGCCACCCTGGATAAGTTGGGGAGTATCAAAAACAGAGTCGATAATTGTAGCGTTTTGATCCAATAAATAAAACTGTGCAGTTAGATCAAATGGGTACCAGTTATGGGCATATACTTTAATAAAACCGCTTTGAATTTTCTGAACCTCTTCTTGAGAAGTGGAATCGATATCAAAATCACTGGTATCTACAATAACTAAATTCGAAGCATTAAATTTAAATGGTATTTCTGCATCTAAAGCAATTTCCATCCCTGTATTGTGGTAAATAAAATCATTAGAATTACTCACATTACCCAATGGATTTAAAACAATATCAAAATCGTATTTTAATTGATTGGGTAGATTGCTAACAAATTCTGTGATATTTGAATTTGATGGATCCAGAATCGTTTGGTAATGTGTTGGCAGGATATTGGAGTAGGCTCCATTATCTTCGTTTGCCCTGTTTAAATTGACGGGACTGTTTGATAGGGGGCTGTTTAGTGTGATTGTACTGTTGTTTTTTGTGTTGATTCCTGTAAGCTCATTAATATTCACTTTAAGATCCACACCAATATCATTTTTGATTTTGAAAACCATCGATACCGCGTCTAAATCCATTGTCCCGCTTGTGATATTTTGAAAAGCATCAATAACCTGATCATTGGCCGATTCGGTAATGTTGTGCACACCAAAATATCCCCTGGCATAATTGGGTGTGATCCCTGTCATTGTGGTTTGCGCGACAAATTTATCCCCTTGATTGACTATCACCGAATTACCCGTAGAATCAATATAGGCTCTATAGGCATTTGAAATGATATTATAGTCATTATTATGAATACCTGTAAGGGAGATATTATAACCCGAAATATCATAAGTTTTTACAATTATCGATGGGTTACTGGTTGTTCCAGCGGGGATGTTTTCTTTAACAAAAAAGGGAATGCCATTTTTTGTTGCGGTAGGAAGTGAGTATTCTAAAACGCTGGCTTCATTCAGAGAAGATGATAGTCGAAGTTCAATAGTTCCACTTTGAATATTGAGTTGTGTGAGTTGCGCCCCTCCAAGATCATACCTGGTATAATTAGTGTCAGATAAAAAGTTTTGTCCCGGTAGTAAAGTGATACTTCCGAATGGAAGAAAAAACTCATCCTTAATGGTTGTATCAGGCATAGAAATGACTGAATCTAACCTGAAATCGATTAATGTGCCGTTATAAATTAAATTAAGATCTTGATGAACTCCAGTACTGATCATACTATCAGGGATCGCCTGTTGAAGTGTCATTTTTGTATGCATAATAGGGAAAAGCGTGTCAACATCCCATGATATTGCCTCCTTTCTACATCCGCTAAATACAATAACGATAACCCATAACAAAACGAAGTTTTTCATCAGCTTCAAATTTGTGTTTTTTTGGTAAAACTCACAACATTAGTTTGTTTTCTCAAAATTTGGACTAAAAACCTAATAATCATACCGGTCTTTCCAGTTGTTTTGAAGACTTGCTCGGATTTTGTTTTCCTGAACATTTACCCCAGGATCATAGAATTTTGTTCCGGAAAGTTCTTCAGGTAAGAATTCCTGTTCCACAAAGTTGCCCGGATAGGAATGACTGTATTTATACTCTTCACCATATCCCAATTCTTTCATCAATTTGGTTGGCGCATTTCGAAGGTGTAATGGAACCGAAAGGTTGCCATGTGCCTTGGCCGTTTCTTTGGCTGTTTTAATTGCCGCATAGCTCGCATTACTTTTAGGAGAAGTCGCAAGATATACTGTAGTTTGAGAAAGAATGATGTCACACTCGGGGTAACCAATTACTTCAACAGCTTTAAAGCAATTTGTAGCTAGTAACAAGGCGTTTGGATTGGCCATGCCTATGTCTTCCGATGCTGAGATCAGCAATCTTCGGGCAATAAATTTCGGGTCTTCTCCGGATTCAATCATGCGGGCTAACCAGTATACTGCTGCATTTGGATCACTACCGCGAATAGATTTGATAAATGCAGATATAACATCGTAATGCATTTCTCCACCTTTATCATATCTTAGAACGTTTTCTTTAACGATTTCTTCAATTTTTTGATTGGTTACAACCGGAGATTTTTCAGGAAGAAAATCTAAAACGAGTTGGAGTGTATTTAATAGTTTACGCGCATCTCCACCTGAAATTCGGAGTATGGCTTCATATTCTTTAATAACTACTTTCCTTTCAATATATTCCTTATCGGTTGTGATGGCTTTATCCAGAAGTTGCACCAGATCATCTTTTGCTAACGCATTTAATGTGTATACCTGACATCTGGAAATTAAGGCAGGAATTACTTCGAATGAAGGGTTTTCGGTTGTAGCTCCGATTAAGGTTATAGTACCTTTTTCTACTGCGCCTAATAAAGAATCCTGTTGCGATTTACTGAATCTATGAATCTCATCAATAAACAGTATGGGTTGTCCCGCATTAAACATATCGTTTTTTGAAGCTTTTTGGATGACCTCGCGAATATCTTTTACGCCTGAATTAATTGCACTTAAAGTAAAGAAAGGTCTTTTGGCTTCTCGTGCAATTATTTGCGCCATAGTGGTTTTCCCTACTCCGGGAGGTCCCCATAAAATTAAGGAGGGAACACGTCCACCCTTCATTGCCTTTTGAATGACACCATTTGGACCAACTAAATGATCTTGTCCAATAATATCGTTAAAAGACAAAGGTCTTAATTTCTCAGCTAATGGGGTGTTATTACTCATTCAATAAATATGTTATGATGTTTTTGTCAACAAGAAAACTGCCGTTATTAACATTTTGCTGTTTAATGTTAGTAACCTTTCACAATTTTAACAAAGGTGATAAAAAGTAGTTTTGAATTGGAAATAATAATGGAAAAATTTCGGTTCGATGAAAGTAAATAATTTGTATGCCAAGCCTATTCTGAAAGCAGTGTTTTATATCATGCTGTTACTCGGTATAGTCAATGTTGGTATTTTACTTACACAGATTCAACCATTCTCTGATCTGGTTCATATTTCAATTGCAGTTTCTTTGTTCATTTTTGCTGGATTAATTATGTCGAAGAACATTTTTATCAAGTACAATTCTGAAGATGCAGTTCTTGAGATAGAAAGAGCCGGTTTGTTTTCAAGTAAAAACACAATTCACTCTTCTCAGTTAGGTTTTGTAAAGGCTAAAATTCAAGACTTTTCGGTTGAAAAAACCTGGTATGGAGGCGCTTTTACGTTGGTATATTCTACCTCTAAAGGAAAGCCTTATGCGAAGAGATTTCCGATCTTTTTTGGTTCTACCGATACCATGGTAAAAATGAACGAAGATCTAAAAATGATTACCAATAAGATGGCTACAAATGAGAGAGTAGATGTAGCAGTTAAATCTTCAAAAGTTCTCAAAAATAGCCCAGCTTTTAGTTAGGGTTAACTCATCCCCAAAGAGTAGGCGACTCCCACGAGACGCCTTTTTTTTGCCCTAATATTTCATATTTAAGGTGTTTAAAATAACCTGTTGTAAATCACTAAACATTTGTTTTTAAATCGTTTCCTAGATTGTAAATTTGGGAAAAATTTAATAACAATGAGCGTAGATGTAAGAAAGTTAAGTCCGGAAGTAGTTTGGAACTTCTTTGAGGATTTAAATGCGATACCAAGAGGATCAAAAAAAGAAGATAAAGTAAGAGCATATGTAAGAGATTTTGGTTTGAGCCTGGGATTAGAAACCAAAGTGGATCAAATTGGAAATGTTATTATCAAGAAGCCCGCAACTTCTGGAATGGAAGATAGAGTAGGTGTGATTTTACAAGGACATATAGATATGGTGTGGCAAAAGAATGCGGATACCGATTTTGATTTTGAAACACAAGGTATTGAGTCGTATATTGATGGGGATTGGGTTACTGCTAAAGGAACTACTTTAGGTGCGGATAACGGAATGGGTGTTGCTGCAGCTATGGCACTATTGGCATCAACAGAGATTCCTCACCCACCATTGGAAGGTTTGTTCACAATTGATGAAGAAACCGGAATGACTGGCGCAAAAGGACTTCAGGGCGGAGAGTTAGATGGGAAAATCTTATTGAATCTGGATACGGAAGATGATGACGAGCTTACCATAGGTTGTGCAGGTGGAGTAGATACTGTGGGGACTAAAAAATATGAAGCGGTAAGACCAACGGCTGGTTCAAAAGGAGTTTTTCTTAAAGTAAGTGGTTTGACCGGAGGACATTCTGGAATGGATATTCATTTAGGAAGAGGTAATGCCAATCTAATTATGAACCGCTTTTTATGGCAGGTTCAGGAAAAGTTCGGAGTATCGATTGCATCCATTGACGGTGGGGGTTTGAGAAATGCTATTCCCAGGGAATCACAAGCTATTGTAGCCGTAAGCGATTTAGTAGGATTTAAAACGTATGCAGAAGAACTTGCAATTGAGATTAAAGCTGAACTGGAAACTACAGATCCAAACTTTAAATTGGAATTTAAAGAAGTAGACTGTCCGGATTTAGTGATGCCGCAAAACGAGCAAAATAAATTCGTAAGAACGGTGTATACTATTCCTAACAATATTTGGAGAATGAGTCCGGATATGGAAAATCTTACAGAAACGTCATCTAACCTGGCTAGAGTTTTGGTGAAAGATGGACAGATTAGTATTGAGACTTTACAAAGAAGTTCTGTGGAGAGTCAGAAATGGGATATCGCCAATAGTGTAAGATGTGCTATGGAGATGATGGAAGCGAATGTGGAGCATAGTGGTTCATATCCTGGATGGACACCAAAACCAGACGCGCCAATTGTTAGTATTATGAGTGATCTTTATACAAAGATGTATAATGATAATCCACATGTTAATGCGTGTCATGCCGGATTGGAGTGTGGTATTTTAGGTACGAATTACCCGGAGGTGCAAATGATTTCTTTTGGACCAACAATTAAAGGTGCGCATTCACCAGATGAAAGAGTAAATATTAAATCTGTTGCGAAATTTTGGGATTACTTATTGGAAACATTAGTTCAAATTCCAAAAGCATAAAAAAACGTCTATAAAAAAAGAACCGAAGCTATTAACTTCGGTTCTTTTCGTTATTACCTAATGTATAGGTGAGAAAAACGGGTTTACATTATCAGAGACGATAATTAAAAAGGAAAGGTTGGGGTGAATGGAAAATAATTTAAATAAAAAGTGATTTTTTTAATTTTAATTGAAGTAAATGAATAGAAAAAGTAAATGGATATTGTTACTAGTTGCTTTGTTATCAGTGGTTTCTTGCCAGACAACAAATGAAAAACAATCAGAAAAAAAAGTAGAAAATAAAATGAAAAAAAATCCAATTTTAGAAAATTGGGATACCCCTTATGGGACTCCTCCATTCGATAAGATTAAAAGTACAGATTATCTTCCTGCTTTTGAAGAAGCCATTATATTGCATAATGCGGAGATTGAAGAAATAATTCAAAATTCAGAGCAGGCGAATTTTGAAAACACAATTGTAGCTTTTGAAAAAGGCGGTCATGACCTGGATAAAGTGAAGAACCTTTTTTATGCGATTGAAGCGGCAAATACGAATCCTATCTTAAAAGAAACGGCCAATAAAATTGCTCCGGTTTTATCTGCTCATGATGATGATATATTACTGAACTCGAAATTATTTGAACGTGTTAAGTTCGTATATGATAATGTGACCGATTTATCCGGACAGGATAAAAGGTTATTAGATGAAACCTATAAATCATTTGTACGTTCCGGTGCTGAATTAGGATCAGAAGAAAAGAAAAAACTTAAAGAAATAAATAGTAGGCTGGCATCACTTTCACAGGATTTTGGGAATAACCTGTTAGATGAAACCAATGCATTCGAGTTGTACATTACAGATTCGAATGAAATAAATGAGTTGCCTAAAAACTTAAAAGCAATTGCTAATCAGGAAGCTTTAAATCGAGGTCATGAAAGTGGATGGGTATTTACGTTACAACGTCCAAGTATTAATCCGTTTTTACAATCGTCAACGAATAGAGATTATCGAAGAAAACTTTTTGATGGTTACGCATTAAGAGGTGATAATGATAATGAAAAAGACAATAAGGCTATTTTAGAAGAAATGGCAACATTGAGATTGGAGAAGGCTCGTATGTTGGGATATAAAACACATGCGGACTTTGTTCTATCAAATAATATGGCTGAGAACCCTGATGCGGTATATCAGTTTATGGACCAGTTATGGCCTTCTGCCTTAAAAATGGCAAAGGAAGAACGTGGCTTATTGTCAGAATCTATGAAAAAAGACGGAGTAAACGAAGTATTTGAAGGGAGCGACTGGAGATATTATGTAGAGAAAATTAGAGCGGAGAAGTATTCATTTAATGAAGAAGAAACCCGACCATACTTTGAATTTAATGCGGTGCGGGAAGGCGCGTTTATGTTGGCCAACAAATTATTTGGATTGACATTTAAGCAAAGAGATGATATAACCACATGGCATCCGGACCAGCAAGTATTTGAAGTATTGGAAGGAGATGGAACCCATCTTGGAATTTTATATATGGATTTCTTTACCAGAGACAGCAAAAGAGGTGGTGCTTGGATGAATGAAATTAGACCGCAATCAGATATGGGTGAAATGGTAACACCAATTGTTACAAATAATTTTAATTTCCCTCCATCTACGCCAGAAAGTCCATCGTTATTATCATTTTCTGAAGCTCAAACTTTATTTCATGAATTTGGTCATGCGTTACACGGGCTGTTTTCTAATGTAAGATATGCATCTCAATCTGGTACAAATGTTCCAAGAGATTTCGTGGAGTTTCCATCTCAGGTTATGGAAAACTGGATGAGTGAACCAGAGGTGCTAAAGCTTTACGCGAAGCATTATCAAACCGGAGAAGTGATTCCGAATGAATTGGTAGAAAGAATGAATCAAGCAAATCAGTTCAATTCTGGGTTCAGAACGTTAGAATATATGGCAGCGGCATATTTGGATATGGCATGGCATACTATTGATGAAAAGCCTGAGAATGGAACACGCGCATTTGAAAATGCGGAGATGGAAAGATTGGGAATGATTGAAGAAATTGTTCCTAGGTATAGAAGTACCTATTTCTCACATATTTTTAGTGGAGGCTATTCAGCGGGATATTACGCTTATTTATGGAGTGAAGTACTTGATGCGGATGCATTTCAGGCCTTTAAGGATGCCGGGATTTTTGATCAGGCTACTGCACAAAAATACAGAGTCATGTTAAGTAAGGGCGGTTCGGAACCCGGAATGGATTTATATGTGGCCTTTAGAGGTAAGAAACCAGATATTGATCCGCTGTTAGAAAAGAAAGGATTTAAATAAAAGAAAAGGGCTGTAATTTAATTACAGCCCTTTTAGTTTCTTACGGAATTTGAACTACTTGATCTCCATTTGCCGGAGGAATAGAGACGAGCATGACGTTGTCACATCCACCACCTTCTCCAAATTCACAAATTCGATCCAGTTGGTTAGGCGCTTTAACTCTAAAAGAGCCGAAAGTTTCATATTCACAATCCGCTTTTAGAATCGCCAGATCTTCATTAGAGAATGTATAAATCACTCCGTTTTGAGCAATTCCATTTCCCGTACCTGAGATATAGAAAGCATCATCTGATGTCGAAATAGTTTTGGTTCCCTGATATTGCGCAAAGCTCAAACGTCCTTCTTGAATAGTGATTTTGTTTTTATTTTTTGAATCTACCAACCTTCCATTTGTAATTAAAACATCGTAAATAATGGTGTCTTTACTATGATGAATAACTTCCATATCAATATCAGCAGAGACTTTAAATCCATCAACGGTATAGTCGCTTGTATGAATTTTAATTTTTGTTCCCAGATTGGTGTAGATACCATCAATATTCGCGTGAATTTTTCCCGCACGATTGCGACTACCTGTGCAAGTTGTCCCTTCACTGTAATAAATGGTTAAATCTATTGGGAAAGGACCTTCTTCTGGAGCACGTTTAAATGAATCTAAACAGATTTGAGGCACCAATGCGTCTACAGGATCTATTCCATTGAGGACAGAGTCGACCACAGCAACACGATGTACCTCTCGCATTATATTATTAAAATGATTGGTTGACATCCAGAATACTTCTGCGGCCTCTGTTGAAGTGTCACGATCACGATCAGAATTTCTGCACGAAGAGTAGGTAAATAAACCAGCAAGAATAAGTACGGTAAGTAAACCTTTCATAATTTGATTTTAACTAATTATGCATTTATGAAGCATAAAAATGAAGCAATAATTAAACACAAATGTAGGGAATATGTTGGGTAATTGAAATTTTATGCTAACACAGGGATAAAACCATTGATGTTTGTTATAGAATGAAAGTCATAGAACTATCTCTTTTCATATATATCGTAGCTAAAAGCCCATTCATGTCTATGATCTACTTCATTGAGTTGAGACGAAATTTTTTCCCATTTGTTTTGATCAAAATGTGGGAAGAAAGTATCTCCGTCAAACTCATGGTGAATTTGAGTGATATACATTTTATCTACCAATTGATTGGCTAACGCATAGTTGTAAATTTGACCTCCACCAATAATAAATGGTTCCGGGTCACCTGCCTCAACAGCTATTCGAATTCCTTCCTCTATGGAGTTCACTACAATAACATCTTCGTTCTCAGGTATAATATTTTCCTGACGCGTGACAACAATATTTGTTCTACCCGGCAGAGGCCTGAACTTTTCAGGAATAGAATAATAATTCTTTCTTCCCATAATAACGTGATGACCTGCTGTGGTATCCTTAAAATATTTGAGGTCTTTTGGAAGGAACCAAATAAGATCATTGTCTTTGCCAATCACATGGTTCTGTGCTATGGCCACAATAAGAGATATTGTTGGATTTTTCATAAAAAATTATACGGCAACTACACCTTTAATATGTGGATGAGATTCATATCCAACCAATTCAAAGTCTTCATACTTGAAGTCAAACAAACTCTTAATATCAGGGTTTATTTTCATTACCGGAAGTTTCTTAGGTGCTCTGGTAAGTTGTAATTCAACTTGTTCCAGGTGATTGTTGTAAATATGAAGATCACCAAAAGTATGTATGAACTCTCCTGGTTCTAATCCAGTTACTTGAGCCATCATCATGGTAAGTAAAGCATAAGATGCAATGTTAAAAGGAACTCCTAAAAAAGAATCTGCACTTCGTTGATATAATTGACAACTTAACTTACCATCTGCCACGTAAAATTGAAACATGGTATGACAAGGAGGAAGTGCCATGTCTTCAACCAGGGCTGGATTCCATGCAGAAACCATATGACGTCTGGAATTTGGGTTGTTTTTAATACTTTCTATTACATTAGTGATCTGATCAATACTTTCTCCATTTGGTGTTGGCCATGAACGCCATTGATAGCCATATACCGGACCTAAATCACCATTTTCATCTGCCCACTCGTCCCAAATACGAACGCCATTTTCTTTTAAGTATTTGATATTGGTATCTCCTTTCAGAAACCAAAGTAATTCATGAATGATGGATTTAAGGTGTAACTTTTTGGTCGTCACAATAGGAAACCCTGCGCTCAAATCATATCTGGTTTGATAACCGAATGTACTAATGGTTCCTGTACCCGTACGATCTCCCTTTTGTGTTCCGTTATCCAGAACATGCTGCAATAAATCCAAATACTGTTTCATGGCAAAATATTTAAGCCAAAAGTGCGGTGAACAATTATGAAAATCAAGGGTTGTTAATAAAACATGATAAACTCTCTCTGGTCAAAAGCAGTAGGATATATTAATGGGTAGCGATGTCACCCTTTTGTATTTCAGGAGAAATTTCCAGACAATTGAAACTTATACCATGAGCAAGAATAGAGTCAAATACCGACTTATGGATAGAAATGTTGGGTTCGCTAAATGCAAAAGGACATAATTCATAATCATTTATTTTGAAGTGAATGCTGTCACGACCAATGGTAAATTTCTCGATATGCATTTGAATAGTGGAATCAACTTCGATACCCCAACAAGTGCTATCAGGGAGGTTTTTATTGATAATTCTTTTAATGTTTTTTTGAGTTTGGCTATCTAGTTTCATGAAATCACCCAATTCCAAAGGTGCACCTGTATGGAGATTAAAATGTAATGTGTGATATTGTGTAGAACCATGTGCAGCACCAATGGGATATTGATATACAGAAAACCAAATGTGGATCATGGAATCACACTGTGTTACCCCATAAGAACTTTGTAATACACCATATAAATCCGGTTGTTCATAGTAATGGTCCGGTAGCGCCTGATGTGATTCTATAAAAGATTTTTGCGGGACGAAAGCGTAAAAACTTTCAGATATATGATTATTAATCTGATTTAAAATAGATTCAGAAATAGATCCATGAATTACAGGATATGATAAGTTGATTTCATAATGCTGGTTGGAATCAACTTTTGTGTAATTGGCTTCTGTAATGGATATAGGAGGTGTGGTGGCTATGGCAGATGTTGGTTCTGTATCGCAAGAGTAGAATGAAGTAATACTTAGAATGATCAATAAGAAACTTAACCTATACATATTTTACATATTAAAAGAACATCCCAACTACTGCTGCTGTAAATAATGAGGCTACAGTTCCTCCGATCAAAGCGCGTACTCCAAGAGTAGATAATAAACCTCTTTTTTCTGGAACTAATGCACCAATTCCGCCAATTTGAATCCCGATACTGGCCACGTTAGAAAAACCACAAAGGATGTAGGTAGCCATAATCATGGATTTTTGAGAATGGAAAATCCCAGAAGCCTTCATTTCTCCCATAGTGGCATACGCATAAAATTCATTTAAGATAGTTTTTTCACCAAGCAACTGTCCTACGGTTACGATGTCTGCATATGGAACGCCAATTAGCCATGAAATCGGAGCAAAGACATATCCTAAAATGAACTGAAAACTTAAACTATCATATGAGGTATGTGCCGCAACCCAAGCGTTAAGGTTAGTGATATCACCAGTCTTAAATAGAAAGTAATTGAACATGTAAATAAGCGCAGTGAAAACCAAAAGCATGGCGGCAACATTCACAGCTAATTTCAAACCATCTGTTGTTCCGTTTGATATGGCTTCTAATGCATTTGCGCCCATTTTTTCTTTGTTGACATGCATAGTGTTGTCAAATTCTTCAGTTTCCGGAACCAAAATTTTGGCTGCAACCAATGCGGCAGGAGCCGACATGATTGATGCGGCCAATAAGTGTTTTGCAAACAAAGTCTGTTCGGCAGCATTGTCTCCTCCCAAAAAACCAATATAAGCGGCCAATACACCACCTGCAATAGTGGCCATTCCTCCGGTCATCAACGCCATCATTTCAGATTTGGTCATCTGACCCAAATAAGGTTTAATCAATAGAGGGGCTTCAGTTTGCCCTAAAAATATATTTCCGGCAGTTGCTAAACTTTCTGCACCCGATAATCGCAAAGCACGTTTCATCACCCAGGCCATACCATAAACTACTTTTTGAAGAATTCCCATATAATAGAGTAGACTGGTTAGAGCGGAGAAGAAGATAATCGTAGGAAGCACAACAAAGGCAAAATTCCCTAATGCAGGGTGTAATTTCCCCACTCCGAATTGACCAAATAAAAACTCACTTCCGAAGTTGGTGAAAGAAATAATTTTAACAAAAGCCTTACTGACCCATTCAAAACCGGCTTCAATAAATTCAACCTTTAAAATGGCAATGGCAAAAATGATTTGAAGTATTAGGCCTTTTACAACCAAAGGCCAGTTGACGGCTTTCCTGTTTGTGCTAAAAATCCAAAGTAATCCTACTAAAAAGACTAATCCTCCAAGTCCTTGAAGAATCGATATGAATGAAAAACTCATAGAGTCCATATTGTTAAATTTTTGGGGTTCGCAAAATAGTGCTTTTTAACGAAGTGACTGGAATACGAATCAGATTTCGTTATTTAAAGTCTAAAAATGGGACTATTTGTACTTGTTTCGGATGCGATATAGATCAATACCGATTTTAAACATATATGAAAACTCAACTTTGGAATCTCCTTTTTCAATCCAACTCCGTAACGGAACTTCATACATTTTTTGCAATGCACTTTCTTTTCCATAGAATTTTAGCATACGGAAGAATAACTCCACATCAAATAGCCATTTGGAAATAAAAGGTTGTTCAAATAATTTAGAAGCAGTTTCGGTCTTAAAAAACTTGCAACCGCATTGTGTATCGTAGACTTTAATATCCAGGATTTCGCTAATCATCGTAGCTATTACCCGCCCGATAATGAAACGATATCTTTTTCGATCAATGGAAGATCCTATTCTTAAAATTCTAGATCCGAAAACAAATTCATAGGGTTGTTTAAAATAATCCAGAATATCATAACCTTCCTCCAGACTTACAGCCAAATCCGCATCTAAAAAGCCTATAAATTCGGCTTGGACATGTGATAAGGAAAAATGTATTCCCTGGCGAACAGCCTCAGCCTTGCCTACATTTTTTTCTAACGGTAATATTTCCACCTGATTAGGAAATTTAGACTTTACTGATTCTAATATGGACTGAGTTTGGTCTTGAGAACCATCATTCACAAAACAGATGAATACCTCTGTGAATTGATTTAGGAATTGAAGATATGCATCTACTTCAAACTTCTTTGCCTCATTGTAGCAAGGAATCACATAAAGTGCTTTGAATGTAGATGACATTTTATTTGAGTTTGAAAATTTGATTTACCGTACTATTGGAAACTTCGACTCCATGAAATTTATAAACCTCTAAACTATCATATTCTTGTGGATGAAAGCGATATTCAGTGAGGAAATAATTCGCATGTTCTATTCCAACCATTCTTATTCTGGCATCTTGTTCTGGCGTTAACATAGATTCATTAATGTACCCGGGAAAATTAGCTGGACAAATTAGAATTTCAGAAGATGTATCATTTTCCAGAATATATTCCATAGCATCCTTATAGGATAATCCCCAATAATCTACTTCGAAGTGCTTTCGTGCATATTCTTTTGGTTGCAATGTGATCGTACCATTAAAGTACAAGTGCTGGAGCGGAAAGCTTTGCGTCATAAAAAATAAAACATATCCCATTTGTAAGGTAAGAATTGCAGTAGCAGTGTAGAATACTTTTTTGTTGCTGTTGTAAAAACGATTCAACGTATAAATGGCTAGAAGAATAAATGAAGGGTAAATAAAAAACATTTGTCTCCAACCATCATATAAGACAGATTTTAAAACAATTATAGCCAGAATCGGAGCAAGGAAATACGCTAAAAAGAAAATGTGATTTCTCGAAATACCGTTTTTGATATTATCAATAGGTTTTTTTAAGAAATTGTAAATAATTAGTACAGCACCTGAAAAACCAAGTAATAAATATACAATTGGAGTACTGATCGAAAACCAAACCGGAACATAATCCCATTTGATTTCTGTCGGACGAATAACTTCACCTCTAAAAAGCATTTCGCGATCAAACCTGAATTGAGACATGTTTTTTAGAGCGGTAATAAAGTTGTCAATCGGATGTTTCCATAGAAAAGGCCAGGTGATGTAAAGAATGACTCCAAGCGAAATGATGAAAACCCCTAATAACTTAGCGTGTTGCAAATACTTTTTTTCAAAGAAAGCATCCACCATAAGGAAGAATGTCAATGTTGCAGGAACCATAATTCCCATAAGTCTGATATTTATAAGAATTCCAACACTTAGACCCAGAAATAAAAAACTCTTCCAGGTTTTTTGGTCGAATGCTTTAGCCGAATAATATAAAGAGATGATAAATACCGAAAGGAATGGTAAGTCTTTGCTATTAAAAAAGGAATGTCCGTAGATAACCGGTTGCAAGACTAACATTAAAAAACCAAGTGCTGAGAGTAGTTTGTTTCGGTAAACGAAATCAATAAGTTTAAAAAGATAAAAGGCACTTAGTAAAAATAGAAGGTGGGTGATCAGATGACGAGAAAAATAAATTTCTCTGATGGTTTCCAAACCAAATATTTTTTCCACAAAAATTAAAGGCAATTCGAAGGCCACCCCATAGTCCCGATCGACCCAGCTATGGAGCGCAGTACTGGATGTGAAGATGTAATCATAATTAACCAGTCCGGTTTCTCTTTGCTGAGGTTCATCCCAACTGACACCATAGCTGGTAAAAGTGAAAAATGCAATAAGAACGGTACAAATCAAAAGGATTTCTCCGGAAAACTTATATACTGTTTTTAGCATTATTTGATCAATAATTAAAGTCTCGCAAAATAGCGCTTTTTGTGAAGTTGAATAATGATCGGTTTAAAATAATAGTGTGGAAATCTCAGAACATATTAACATCTTGTTACACATTATAACACAATGGTTCATATTCATCTTTAAAATTATACTTTTGCCAAAATTTTTTGAATGAGTATTAAAAAGGTTAAAGTTGGCAACGTTGAATGTGGAGCTGACAAACTTTTCTTGATTTCAGGTCCTTGTGTGATCGAATCAGAAAAGATCATGATGGACACAGCAGAAACACTGAAGAAAGTAAGTGAAGAGTTGGACATCCCTTTAATTTATAAATCTTCGTTCCAGAAGGATAACCGTAGCTCTGTAGATTACTACATGGGACCTGGAATGGATGAAGGGTTGAAAATTTTACAACGTGTCAAAGAAGATTTCGGTTTTCCGATTTTAACTGATATTCACTACCCAAGTCAAGTAAAACCTGTTGCGGAAGTGGTAGATGTATTGCAAATACCTGCTTATTTGGTAATGCAAACAACATTAGCTGTTGAAGCGGCTAAAACGGGAAAAGTGGTGAATTTAAAGCATGCTCAGTTTTTAGCACCGGAGAATATGACTAAACCGGTAGCAAAAATTGAATCTACCGGTAATGAGCAAATTTTATTGACCGAGCGTGGATATGCTTTTGGATATAATGACCTGGTGGTGGATCCACGTTCATTCTATCATTTAAGAGAAACTGGATACCCTACAATTTTTGATGTAACGCACTCTATTCGTAAATACGGAATTCCTAGTGCGGATCCAAATGGAGGTGCCAGACAATATTTAGATGTGTTGGGTCGTGCTGGTGTAGCCGCTGGAGTGGATGGTTTGTTTGTTGAAACGCATCCGTGTCCAAATGAAGCATTATGTGATGCTGCATCGCAAATGGATATGACGCAATTAAAAGAATATTTAAAACCCCTTATTGAAATGCACGAAATTGAGGTGAAATACCGCAAATAAATCTCGTGTAAAATTTAATTTAGAAAACGTAACAAAATGGAATTATATTTAGATTCAGCAGATTTAGAGGAAATTAAAGAGGCCGTGCAAATTGGTTTTTTAACGGGTTTAACAACCACACCAACTTTTATGCACCGTCATGGAATCACTGATATTGATGGAACGATTATCGAGTTATCGAAAATTGTTGAGATTCTTCAGATCGAAGCATTGGGTGATACTGCTGAAGAAATTATAGCAGAAGCATATCGTCAGGAAAAATTGGGATTGGACAGAAACAAAACTGTTTACAAAATTCCAATGTCTTTAGAAGGTGTGAAAGCGTGTAAGAAATTGACAGATGAAGGTTTCATGGTAAATATTCACCTGGTATATACGCTTCAACAAGCTTATATGGCTATGGAAGCCGGAGCTACATATGTGTGCCCGTTAGTTGGACGTTTACAAGATCAGGGGAATGATGCGATAGCATTAGTGGAACAATGTGTGAATGCAGTAGAGTATTATGGTTATGATACAAAAGTGATGTTCTCCTCTGTGCGTAATGTGGAGCATGTAAGAAATGCGATTAACGTTGGTGTTCATACTGTGACAGTACCGTGGAAATTGATCAAACAATTAACTCAAAATCACTTTACCACTATCGGTACAGATCAGTTTACTCAAGATACTTTCATTATGACAGCGAAAGTGAAGGATGTAGTAGGTACTAAAAATCCTAGTGTTGGAATGGATGCTACCGTAACGGACTGTTTGGTTAAAATGACTGCTGGCGGAAACGGAGCGGTAAGTGTTGTGGATGAAAGTGGCGCCCCAGCTGGAATTTTTACTGATGGCGATCTGCGTAGATTGATGGAAAATGAAGGTGCTGAAGCTGTAAATAAGAAGATGAGTGATTTAGGATTAAATGCTCCTAAAACCATTGATGCAGAAGAGTTATTGTATAAAGCGCAAAAGGTATTTGCTGAAACTAAGGTAGATTCTTTAGTGGTGGTTTCTCAAGGAAAAGTAGTAGGTCTTTTAGATGTTCAGGATTTGATCAAATAGGAACTTTTACAAAAGATTTTAAAAATCCTCTGTCTATTTAGATAGAGGTTTTTTTTGATTAATACATTTATTAACCTTATTTTCAACGCTTAAATAACCTTAGTGCTCTACTATGAATAAATATACCATTGTAATCTTAGGATTACTCATGGCCTTTATCATTATTATGAACTTCCTATTTGCACCAGGAAATATAATTTCCTGGGATGTATATGGTTATTACTTGTATCTCCCTACAAAATTTATTTATCATGATTTGGGTATGATAAATGATGAAGTGATACTAAACTTATTGGATCAGTATAAGAATTCGGCTACTTTTTATCAGGCGATGAAAATGCCGGATGGACATTATGTCATGAAATATTCTATGGGAATGGCTATTTTGTATGCGCCATTTTTCTTTCTGGGGTGGTTAGGAGCCTTACTATTTAATTATCCAATTGATGGGTTTTCATTACCGTTTCAATACGCATTGCATTTTGGAAGTGTCTTATATTCTTTGATTGGAATTTGGTTTGTTTCTAAAGTGTTGAATCATTTTTTTAATTCGAAAGTCAGTGCGCTGATTCTGGCCTTAATTGTATTCGGTACGAACTATATGGTGCATATCACCATGTATGGGCAAAACGCGATGTCTCATAATTATTTGTTTACCGGGTATGTATTGGTATTGTGGTTTACGATTAAATGGCATGAGCGATTTGAATGGAAATATGCGATAGGTTTAAGTGTGGTCATCGGGTTGATGACACTAAGTAGACCCACGGAAATTGTAGCTCTGGCTTTACCAGTATTCTGGGAAGTGTTTGATAAAGAGAGTTTTAAAAATAAGTTCAATATACTGTTAAAACATAAATATCAGGTTTTGACGTTGGTATTGGTTTTAGTGGTTTTCGGATTTTTCCAATTTGTATATTGGAAGATATATACCGGTAAATTCTTATTTAATAGTTATGGTGGAAATGCAGGAGAAGGCCTGGAGTTGTTAAGCCCATATACACGTCAATTTTTATTTAGTTTTAGAAAAGGTTGGTTGATCTATACGCCACTTATGATTTTTGCTATCATTGGGTTTTATGCAATGTACAGGAAAAATAGAGATATCTTTTTGGCAGTAACTGTATTCTTTTTGTTCAATCTGTATTTGATTTCCAGTTGGTCTAATTGGTGGTATGCACAGTCATTTAGTCAAAGACCAATGGTATCTTCTTATCCAGTAATGGCTCTGGGGTTGGGATATTTTTTGGTTTGGTTGTTCGAACAACAAAAGCGTATCCAGTTGACATTAGGAGGTGTAATCTTATTGGTTTTGGGATTAAATATTTTTCAGACTATTCAATTTCATAAGGGAATCATCCATGGGGATAGAATGACAATGGATTACTACTTCGCAAGTTTTGGAAAGCTTCATGCCACTGAAGAGGATCGAAAGTTGTTATTGATTGATAGAAATTATATGGGAACGGATGCTTTTACCAACGAGGAAGAATATGAAGGAACTCTTTTGAAAGCATACGACTTTAATGATGGGGATGATTCTTTGAGTTTTTCCGGATGTTGTTCTTATCGTTTAACTCCTAAAGGAATATATTCTCCTGTGATTGAGAAAGCATTTAAGGATATAACCCGAGATGATCACGTATGGTTTAAAGTGTCCGTGTATGTATTTATAGAAACTCAGGATGTTGTAGAAGATTTTAGTTTAGTGGTTCACTTTGATCATAAGGGATATGCGTATAACTATAAAACAGTAGAATCAAAGAATTTAGATATAAAGAAAGGAGAATGGAATAAAATTGAGTTTGACTATTTATCTCCAGAAGTACGAAATGGAAACGATCTGTTTAGGGCGTTTGTATGGTATCGGGGAAATCGCTATTTGCTTATAGATGATTTGAAGGTAGATGTGTATGAAAAAAGAGATTAAAAAAATCCCCGATCAATTCTGATCGGGGATTTTCATTATAAGAAGTTTTGTTCTTTCATCCAGTCATCGTTGAAGATCTTTCCAACGTATCGTGAACCATGATCATGGAATAAAACGACCACAACATCATCTTCGGTAAGCTGATCTTTTAACTGTCTAACTGCACTAAAAGCAGAGCCCGCAGAATAGCCTAAAAGTAATCCTTCTTTAAGTGCCAATTCTCTGGCTACTAATGCCCCATCTTTGTCTGTTACTTTTTCAAAATGATCAATGAGATCGAAATCTACGTTTTTAGGAAGAATATCCTCACCAATTCCCTCGGTTAAATAGGAATAGATTTCTTTTTCATCAAATTCACCAGTTTCCAAATATTTTTTAAAAACCGAACCGTAAGAATCGACTCCCCAAATCTTGATATTTGGATTTTTTTCTTTTAAATATTTCCCAACACCTGAAATGGTTCCTCCGGTACCTACACCAACAACAAAGTGTGTGATTTTACCTTCGGTTTGTTCCCAAATTTCAGGGCCTGTAGATTCGTAATGGGCTTGTCTGTTGGATAAATTATCATATTGGTTTAACCAAACAGAGTTTTCAATTTCCTTATGCTTACGTTCGGCTACTGAATAATAGGAGTCAGGATGATCCGGTGCTACAGCTGTAGGACAAACAATAACTTCGGCACCCAGCGAACGAAGCACATCCACTTTTTCTTTACTCTGTTTGTCATTTGTTGTGAAGATACATTTGTATCCTTTGACGATTGCAGCCAGAGCAATTCCCATTCCGGTATTACCGGATGTACATTCGATGATGGTTCCTCCAGGTTTTAATAATCCTTTTTCTTCAGCATCTTCCACCATTTTTAAACCCATTCGGTCTTTGACAGAGTTACCCGGATTGAAGTATTCCACTTTACCTAAAATGGTTCCGGGAATATCTTTTGCAATTTTATTCAATTTGATCATAGGTGTATTACCTATGGTCTCCAGAACGTTGTTATATATTTTTTTACTCATAATTCTTTTTTAAAAGTTTCGCCTCAAAAATGAACGTACCAAAAGGAAGTAGAGATGCAATAAAACCCCATGTGAGTATTTTAAAATTCCATTTGAGTTGCTGTCCAACCAACAATAGCCAAATAACATAGGCAACAAATAAAACTCCATGCGCCATTCCAACAGGTCTGGTCGGCTCTGGAATGTCATAGATATATTTTAGAGGCATGCAAATTCCCAATAGAACGATATAGCTGATGCCTTCTGTAATCGCGAGGAATTTAAATATTTTAATATGATTCATTTCTAAAATTTAAGCATGCAAATAGAGTGAATTGTTTTCAAATATGGGGATATTAAACTGTTAATTTTGAAATAATCTTTACCTATTAATCCAGTTTGATAGCATCAACTGTGGATATTTTGGTGACAATATATGTTGGTGCAATCAACATAAAGATGCATACGATTAAAGTAAATATGTTTAACGAGAGTATATCCCAAATCTGAATGTTAATGGGTACATGCGATAAGAAATAGGTCTCCGCTGGGAGTGTGAAAATCTTAAAGTGTTTTTGAATTAACGCGGCAGATAAACCAATTAAATTTCCCCAGAATAATCCTACTGTTAATAGATATGTGGCTATATATAGAAATAGCTTTCTGATGCTGGTATTAGAAGTACCCATGGCTTTAAAAATACCTATCATTCGGGTTCGATCTAATATCATGATCAATAAAGCCGAAGCCATATTAATACCGGAAACCATAATCATTAAACTTATAATAATGGTCACATTAATATCCTGAAGTTCCAGCCAACCAAATAAATTCTGATTCTTATTTACGATAGTTGTGGTTTTATACTCAAAAGGGATGTTGTTAAAAATAAAGTCATCTAATTCATCCAGGTCTTCATAGTTATGAAGGTTGACCTCAAATCCTCCAACTTGAGTTTCTTCCCAGCCATTTAATTTTTGAATATGTCGGATGTCACCCAAAATAAATAGATCGTCAAACCCTTCTAAATTTGTGGAATAGATGCCTGTGACCATAAATTTTCTAGGACGCGGTTTATTGTTTTTTATAAAAAAGACTAAAAAATTGTCGCCAATAGTCAAATCCATTTTTTGCGCAATTTTTTTAGAAATCACGACATTGTTGGATTTTTTCTCAGAGTCAAATTTTAATGGTTCACCCTCTACCATGTATTCATTGAAGAAAGTCCAGTCAAAATCGTTTGAGATTCCCTTTAACACTACGCCTAGAATTTCCTTCTTTGTTTTTAGAATACCTGTTTTGTTAGCATAAACCTGAATATTGCTCACTTTAGGTAATGTGTCTAACTCAGGGTAAAATGGCTGATCTGTAGAGATAGGAATGATTTCGTATCCATCCGTACTTTGAAAATTTGAAATCTGAAGATGTCCTCCAAAGCCAATGATTTTTTCTCGAATTTCGTTTTGAAACCCGGTAACTACCGTAACGGATAAAATCATTACAGCTACACTAATCGCGATTCCGGCTAGTGCAATATTGATAATCGGTTTAATATTATTCCGACCATTTTTATTCGAAGACTTACCTCGAATTAGTTTTAAAGCTGTAAAAAGTTCAAAGTTCAAAGAAACCGTATTTGAAGCAGCAATATTAAGTTATTCATGCCAAAAGGAAACGATTCAGCAATAATTGACAACGATATAATGATAAGTGGTTTATTTGGAATCATTTTTGGGAAGTAAAAGAGGTTACTTTAGTGGATTAAACTCAATTGTATTGATTAGATTACTTGTTATATCGGTTTGTGCGTTATGTGTGCTTGGGCTTCAAGGGCAAACTATGGTTTTTGACTCCTCTTTGATAAAGTCTGCTGAAGATGTATTGGTGGGAGCAGAACGTGCATCATTGTACTTATCCAATTTAAAAAATAAGAATGTCGCTCTGGTAGTTAATCCTACGAGTGAGGTGTTTGGAACCCATCTGGTAGATTTTTTACTGGAAAAACAGATAAAGATCAAAAAAGTTTTTGCTCCTGAACATGGTTTTAGAGGAGAAGCTGATGCTGGAGAACGAGTTAAGGATGGAGTAGATCCTAAAACTAAAATTCCGATTAAAAGTCTATATGGAAAGAATAAAAAGCCATCCGCCCAGGATTTAGAGGGGGTTGATATAGTGATATTTGATATCCAGGATGTGGGTGTTAGATTTTATACATACATATCCACTATGCACTATGTGATGCAGGCTTGTGCAGAAAATGGTGTGGATTTTATGGTATTGGATAGACCTAATCCGAATGGATTTTATGTGGATGGGCCGGTTTTGGAAAAAAAAGAACAATCATTTGTTGGGATGCATGAAGTGCCAATTGTACATGGAATGACCATAGGAGAATTCGCACAAATGATCAATAATGAAGGATGGTTGGGAGAAGGTTTAAAATGTAATTTACAGGTGGTATTGCTAACCGGGTGGACACACAAAGACTTGTATCAATTGCCCGTAAAACCATCACCTAATTTACCGAATATGACTGCGGTTTATTTATATCCCTCCCTGGGGTTATTTGAAGGAACGAATATTAGTGCAGGGAGAGGAACAGATTATCCTTTTCAGGTTTTTGGCTCGCCATATATAAAGGAAAAGGAGTTCAGTTATGTTCCTGTGCCAAAGCCAGGAGCCAAATATCCTAAGCATAAAGGTAAAAGGTGCTATGGACAGGATTTGAGAGGTTTTTCTATTGAAGCATTTTATTCTAATCCGGAAATATCCTTAGAATTGATGATATGGGCATATATTAATACTTCTGATCCATCTACATTCTTTCTGAAGAATCATTTTTATTCCAGATTGGCGGGAACCCCAGAATTAAAGCAACAAATTGAAGAAGGTATAACCATTCCTGAAATTAGGAAAAGTTGGAATACACCGAAAGATTCATTTTTAGTTTTAAGAAAGAAATACCTTTTGTATAAAGACTTTTAACCTTGCATTTATATAGCCTGTGAAGTTGTCACGACTATGTCATAGATAGAAATATACCTAAAAGTAGTGATTTTTGAACTTTAACCGCGAGATATATTTGCGGTCTGAAAATACTATTAAGAATCATTATAAATAAGAAATGAAAAAATTATCACTTATTTTATTGGGTGCAACATTGTTTACAGCTTCATGTAAGAAAGATGATCCAACACCTACTTCTTCAGGACCTACACAACCTAAGACATATAGTTTTGACAATGTGAGTTATTCTGGTCAAACCACTAGATTAGATATGTTGGGTGAACTAACAGCTGAAATGAAAAAGCCAGCGTCTGGTACCGCAGTTGATGCACAGGTGATGTTGAATATGTTCAAGAATGAAAATGATCCATTTGCAGATGGGGCATTGAATTCAGCGACAAAACAATTAAAAAATAAGTGTTTTGATGTTATGGGTGAAGCACCTTCTGCTTCAACATTTGAATACTATATGGGGAGATTAGCTTCTTTGAGTGCTCAAAGTACTGGAACATGGTCGCCTGGAACAGCTGGTGTGGCTACTTCTGGATCTAAAGCATATTATTTAGATGAAAACGGAGTAGAGTATGCACAAATCGTTGAAAAAGGGTTAATGGGTGCGGTATTCTATTATCAAATTGCAGAGACTTACACGCGTGATGGTAAGATTGGTAATGCTGTTGATAATGAAAATGTAACAGATGGAAAAGGAACAGATATGGAGCACCACTGGGACGAGGCTTTTGGTTACTTTGGAGCACCAGTTGATTTGACTGAAGATAACTATGCTGATAAATCGTTACGTTATCATGCGAAGTATGCCAAAAAAGGATCTGCAGCAGGCTTACAAACTGTAGGAAAAGTAATGGATCAGTTTATCAAAGGTCGTTTTTCAATTTCTAACAAAGATTATACAGCAAGAGATGAAGCTGCTGCGCAGTTAAGAAAGGAGTATGAAATGATTCTGGTGACTACTGCAATTCACTATATCAATGGCGCTATTTCTGACTTTGGAGATGATGCCATTAGAAATCACGAAATTTCTGAAGCTTATGCATTTATTATTTCACTTCACTACAACAGTGATAAATTAATTTCAGATGCAGATTTAGTAATGGTTAAGGATTATTTCAGAGAAGACATGGGTGGTCATAAAGTACCAAGCTTCTTGAATATTACTGTAGCGAAATTGACTGAAGCTAAAAATAAATTAAGCGCTGTTTACGGATTAGACGCTGTAAAAGATCAATTATAGAATTTAATAATCTCTCATATCAAGATCGGATCAGGAAAGGGCAAAATGCCTTCTCCTGATCATTTCGTTTATAGGTATCTGATTTCTGAATGATGAAAATATACAGAATAGCATTTTTTTCTTTGATGATGGTTTTGCTGGGAACAGTGGGGTGTAAGCCTAAGGATGATCAAGGAAGTTCCACTACTGAATTTGATCGGAAAGCCATGTTAACGCATATCTCAGAGAATCTTATTCAGGTGAATTATACGATTTTAAATAGTAAAGCCACCCTCCTGAAACAGAAGGCTATGGACTATTCAAACCAACCGGATTTGCAAAACCTGGCTGCCTTGAGAACAGGGTTGTTAGATTGCCAATTGGCCTATCAGGGATGTTCTACATTTGAGTTCGGTCCTGCTGCAACACATTCGTTGAGGTCAGTTTTAAATACTTATCCTACATCTACAAGCATTGTAGAATCAAACATTATTTCAGGTTCTTATGATTTGTTTTCAGCGGGTAATATTGCTGCAAAAGGGCTACCTGCATTAGAGTATTTGATTTTCGGAGATCAAAAATCGGATCAGGAAATCATCGATTTATTTACCACTGATGCGAATCACTTAAATCGAAAAAAATACTTAAACGATGTAGCAGAACAAATTGCGACAGCGGTGACCAATGTACATAATGGATGGAATAACGAGGGGTACAACCAAACTTTTGTAAACTCTGATGGAACTGCAGTTGGGAGTTCAACGAGTTTGTGGATTAACGCATTGGTACTGGATTTTGAGCGTTATATCCGAGATGGAAAAGTAGGAATTCCAGTAGGTGTACGTTCTTTGGGAATCCCAAACCCGGAGAAAACAGAGGCGTATTATAGTGCTAAATCTTTAGGACTTTTAAAAGAGAGCTTAACGCAATACAAAAACGCTTTTAATGGATTGACAACTAAAGGAGTTAATGGGTTATCATTGGATGATTATCTAACACATGTGGGAGCTGGAAATACGGCTCAGAATATCAACTCTCAGTTAGATTTAGCACTTGAAAAAGTAAATACACTTACAGGTCCATTATCTCAAGATGTAGTAGATAACAAGCAACAAGTAAAAGAAGCATACGATGAACTTCAAAAGACAATCGTTTTGTTGAAAGTGGAAATGCCATCAGCATTATCAGTATTAATTACTTATCAAGATTCTGACGGAGATTAGGAATGCAAAATAGACTGGTATATATAGTTCTGTTTTTATTAGTAACAGTTACATCCTATAGTCAGGATCAATGGCATGTTACGTTTATTTCTGATAAGGATAAAACACCTATATCCAGTCTTGTGGCGTATTCTCCGGAGTTAAAAAAGGAGTTTAGAACCAATAAAAGAGGTTTAATAACTATTGAAAACCCGAGCAAGAATAAAGTATCGTTTTTAACTGTTGCGGAAGGTTTTGAATCAGAAACTTTTTGGGTGACTCCTTTTGTGGATGATACCATAATGGTAAAAACTCAGGTATTAGAATTAAACGCAGTTCAGGTAACAGATAGTGCTGCAAATTTGGAATTGCAACCTTTGCAAATGCGTTCTGTTGAAGATATGTATATTTTTTCAGCTAAGAAATCTGAGCGTATAGAAATCAAAAAACTTTCAGCAAATTTATCGACCAATAATAGCCGACAAGTATATTCCAAGGTTCCAGGTTTGAATATTTTTGAAAGTAACGGTGCGGGTTTGAATACTGAAATTGGAGGGAGAGGATTAAGTCCGGAGCGTTCCACTAATTTTAATATGCGCCAAAATGGATATGACATTAGTGCGGATGCGCTGGGATATCCTGATGCTTATTATGTGCCACCAAGTGAAGGAGTAGAGCGTATTGAAGTGGTTAGGGGGGCAGGAGCTTTGCAATATGGAACTCAGTTTGGAGGGATGATTAATTATAAAATGAAAACCCCAGAGTCTGGTAAACCTTTACAAATCGAAAGTAGACAAACGATAGGTTCTTTCGGTTTTTTTAATTCCTTCAATGCCATTGGAGGAAAGTACAAGAAAATAGAATATTATACTTTTTATATTTATAAAAGGGGAGATGGATGGCGTCCAAATTCGGAGTTTAATGCGCATAATTTTTACGGGTATTTAAAGTATACACCAAATGATAAACTTAATTTGACATTTGATTTTTCGTATTTCACTTATTTGGCACATCAGCCTGGGGGGCTTACAGATGCAATGTTTAAGTCGGACCCATCACAATCTATTCGTGAACGTAACTGGTTTAATGTAGACTGGAATCTTCCAAGTATGACCCTGGAGTATAAAATCTCTCCGTCTATGAAATTGAGTTCAAAGACTTTTGGACTGATAGCCACAAGAAATGCGTCTGGTTTTTTAGGAAACATTACACGTGTTGACCCTTTAGGGAATAGAGATTTATTGAAGGATAATTATCTAAATATTGGTAATGAAACCAAGTTGTTGAAGCGTTACTCATTAAAAGGGAGAATGAGCACCTGCATGGTAGGGGTAAGATACTATCGTGGAAATACCAGAAAAAGACAAGGTGAAACAGACGATGGCTATGATGCCAATTTTAGTTATCTAAATCCGGATAGTTTAGAAGGTTCCGACTTCGATTTTCCAAGTCAGAATGTTGCCATATTTGCTGAAAATATTTTGCAGGTCACTGACAAAATAAAAATTCAACCGGGAATTCGTTATGAGAATATCAACACAAGTTCGGATGGATATTATAGGAAAACGAGTAGAGATTTGGCTGGAAATATATTGAGTGATACATTCATATATGATCAACTATCAAAACCCAGATCGTTTATTTTATTGGCTGTTGGAGGAAGTTATAAACCAACGGGGGATTATGAGGTTTATGGAAATTTTTCTCAAAATTATAGAGCGATCAATTTTAATGATCTTAGGATTAATAATCCTAACTTCAAGGTGGATCCGAACCTACAAGATGAAACAGGGTATAATATAGATCTTGGGATTAGAGGGATGTTTAAAAAGTTTTTGGTCTATGACTTAAGTGCTTTTTACCTGAAATATAATAATAGAATTGGTTTTGTTCAACGCGTGGATTCGGTGTTATTTAAAACGTATAGATATAGAACAAATATTTCTGCTTCGACCACAATTGGGTTGGAAAGTGTTATAGAAGTAGATTGGTTCAGGCTAAATGAAAAAATAAGTAAGAAAAAGAGTTTAAAGACATTTGTAAATTTTGCCTTAATTGACGGAAAATATACCGATTCAAAAGAGGCTGCTTTCGAAGGGAAAAAGGTAGAGTTGGTTCCAAATGTAACGGTTAAATGTGGGGCAACTTTGGTTTTGGATAGATTTAAAGTAAGTGGGCAGTATAGCTATACCGGAGAACAGTTTACAGATGCTTCAAATTCTGAATTTGACCCTAATGCGGTAAGCGGTATTATCCCTGCATATCAGATTTTGGACTTTTCGGTGAAATACTCCTGGGACAAGTTATTTGTTGAAGGTAATGTCAATAATGTTTTAAATTCATCCTATTTCACCAGAAGAGCATCAGGTTATCCCGGGCCTGGTATTATCCCTGCTGACCCTAGAGCTTTTTATGTAACTTTAGGTGTTCAGATCAAATGACCATCACAGATATATATGAATTAGTTAAAGATGGTATTCAACTATCGTTGAGCTATTTCATATCACCAAATAAGAGAATTTACATCCCATTTTTGTTGAGCTCTCTGATCCTTAGCTATTTTGTATTTAAATTCACCAGGGTTCGTCAAAGTTTTATTGATTATGTGTTTCATAAGAAAGTCTGGTGGAGTTCATCTGCCCGGGTGGATTACATTTTTTTAGTTTTTAATGGCGTATTTAAGGTGATAGCCATTGGACCATGGTTGATTTTGGGTGTTTATGTTTCCTTTTATACGAAAGAGTTTTTGTTAAGTCTGTTTGGATATCCGAATTTTACTTTAAGCTCAAAATGGATTGTTTTAGGATATACCGGAACCTTATTTGTTATAAAGGATTTATCCACTTATATAGTACACCTCATGATGCATAAGATTCCAATTCTATGGAGATTTCATAAGGTACATCATTCCGCAGAAGTATTGAATCCAATTACCCAATATAGAATCCATCCTGTGGAGTTGCTGATTAATAATTTGAAAGGTATCATGATTTTTGGGCTGGTTACGGGAATATTTGATTTTTTATCCAACGGAGCTATGCAATTATGGATGATTTTAGGTGTAAATGGTCTTGGTTTTCTATTTATGTTATTGGGTGCAAATCTGAGACATTCACATGTCAAGCTAAAGTATCCGGAATGGTTGGAATTATGGTTAATAAGTCCAGTTCAACATCAGATTCATCATAGTGATAGGAAAGAGCATTTTGATCGAAACTTAGGATCTGTTTTAGCTATTTGGGATAGGCTATTTGGAACCCTGGTTTTATCTAAAAATATAGGTAGAATAAAATTTGGATTAGGAACGGCAGGAAAAAATATGCATTCTTTTGGTCAGAATTTATTGAACCCTTTTAAAAAATAAACACCTCAAAGAGTGCTCTAAGAGGTGTCTATTCAATCGAATCTATAAATTGTTAAAGACTTGAAAATAAAGTCTGCGCTTTTAAATTATATGAAGCAACCATCTGACGGTGGTCGTGAAGTTTTATTTCTTCCAGTTGGTTGAAAAAATCATTTTTGGTTTCGGTGTAACTTAATGTGAATTCTGTGTAATCTTCAACATAAATGGAGTTTTGGTTGTGATCGAAAATAGAGTGAACTGATAAATCTAAATTAGGAATTTGATATTTTTTCGATAATAATTTTATGAGTTCTTTTCTTTCAGATGGCTTAGCATAAGAGAAAATATACTTAAAAAAGAAAAGACGGTTTTTATAAAAGTGCATTTCAATTTTTACATTTTGCCCAGCTATTTTTACACGATATAAAAGGACTTTTCTTGATAAACCTCTAGTATGGAAAGAGGCCAAGTGGGTTCTTTTAGGCATAACCTTTTTAATTTTCCTAAGATGCTCTCCAAATTGTATAAAAGGAGAATATTCGATAGGAATTTTGGTCGTGATCCTTCTTCTGGATAAAGTCTTATCTGAAATATCGTTGTAGGCACGTAACTCTGAATACTTTTCTAATGTATCAGCGTAATTATAATGGCTAGTGGTAATAATATTATTAAGACTAAACCAATCCGATATTTTTTCAATTATGTTGGAGTTTCGAAGTTTTCTTAACATAACTTTTGATTTAGGTGATAATATAGTTTGTTTTAAAATCTTCTGGGGAAAAGATTAGTAATTTTAATAGATTGGTAATAGTACAAAACTAAAATAGGGAATTTGACTTTTTGTTTTGTTATTGTACGTTATTATTAATGCAATTGAAACGGGAGTTAAAATAGAGTAGATGTCAGATATAGTAGCCTTGCATAATGTGATGCGATACTAAAATGGGCGTTTCCCACCACAAGAAACGCCCATAATCTTCACTAACCATCTTCAGTATTTTTAATGACCTTTAATAAAAACCATTGCTAATATCGCAGAGTGACATGGAAGTGATTGATAGTTACATTTAATTCTTTATAATTTTTGAATGGTATTTTACTTCCTTATTAGATACTACATTAATAAAGTAAACACCTAAACTAATTGATTCTAAATTTATTCTTACAGTGCTATCTCCGGTGATGTTGGTACGCGTCCAGATCACTTTTCCGGTTACATCAAGAACTTTGATATCACCATTAATCCCATTTGGATGAGATAAAATGTAACTGTTATATTCTCTTTGAAGATTATAATCAGCAGTTGGATCAATATTAGTAATACTGGTTACAGTTGTGTCTCCATTGTTTGGATTTCCTTTATCTGAATTACCTCCTCCTGTAGAACCAATTTCATTTTTAAAGATGAGTTCAAAGCGATTTAGGTATTCTACATTTCCTTGGAGAGATACCGTGAAATTGTTGTTCGTTATTTCATGTGTATCGCCAGAATCTAAATCACGGATGTAAACTTTAATACTAACTGGAAGATTTTCAGTCTTATACTTTTCGAAAGTATGAAGACCTGAATCGGCAGTGAATAAAGCTAATGGTATTATTTTGGAGTCACCAATTTCCAGAGCTTCTATTCCCTGGATTGCGAATTCTTCGTTTCCAATCATTGAGGCAAATCGAATATGAGAGCTACCTACAAACTTATGCGCATCATAACCATGATCAATAGAATCTGTAGTATTAGTGTTATATCCAATCAGGATATTGTTTCTGTAGTTCTGCGGAGTTGTTACACTAATCCATGCCAGGTGGTTATCTATTTGCGCTTCAGTTTTAAAATATTGGTTATTATTTCCAGACCTCATACTGTTATTAAACACAACATTAGAGTTGGAACTGGCATATACCCAGAACCCTTGTCCACTAGCAATATGACCAGATGGAATTGTTACCGAATTACCTGAATTAACACCACCTAATGCATTCCATGATGCATAATCTGAATGCTGATTATAACCCGCAGAAGTATCTCCACCATCCCAGAAGTAAATCGCATCTGTAATTCTGGAATTGTTTACCGCATTTTCAGTCCAAAAGGCTGCAGCATCCAAAGCACTTGGGTAAGGATTACCCATTAAGTTCCAATCATCCTGATCCCAACTTGGATTATTACCTAAACCTGTTGTTACAACAGGTTTGATTATTTCTCCATTATTTACTTCTCCATCATATTCACGTGTTGATGAAGCTGCTCCAGGTACGAAATAGCCTCTTGCAATGTCCATAACCCCATCTCCGCCTGCGATCACGTCAGTAGCCGTAAATGTTACAGGGTTTCCATAACAGGTAGTTGAATATCCAACAGCATAATCATAACCCCATGATTGATTGTTGTGATCAAATGCCCAAATATCACAAGGATTTGTTGAAGGGAATGTTGACGCCAATGTAGCATTTTGAATAGGTGAAGACCAGATGTTATAAGAATTTGCGAAGTTGTTACCTTCTCTTCTTACTTTATATGTTCCAGATCCTTGATTCTCATTTGCTCCAACATTTGTTTGTATTAACGATGCGTTATTCTCGATTAGAATAGAACCATTGTTATTTATTTTATCACTAACAGTAACCTTAACTCCACCATTTATTGTCAGTTCTCCGGATCCTGTTACAATGATTTCGGCAAGTGCAGCATCAGAGGAGATCACAGCGCTAGGGCCATATACCTTTAATATACGTCCAGCATCTGAATTATCCGGAGCATTTCCGGATCCACTACCTCCATCATATGCGCTTCCATCCCAGGTAATATAGTTACTATCTATGGCCATAGTTATAGGGTAACCATTGGTCCATGAATTAATTTTTGTGGAACTCGCACAATCTTCACTTGTTCCTGTGATAATTGTTCCGGAAGTAGCGTTTCCGGTTACCCCTCCGTTTCCTTCATTAACCCATTTAGTACCATTCCATCGTGCAACACGAATATCACATATCGTTCCGGTTCCAATATGACCACTTCTGGTATTATTCCATCCAATCGTTGCTTTTACATTATTTGATCCTGCGATACGATTTAATAGCCAATATTCAGAATTGGAAATATGATCTAAACCTGAAGAAATTGCAGAGGTATCAAATCCATTTGTTTGAGGGGAGGTATGAACGTACTCTGCCTCAAATCTAGAACTTGAAGAGCTTGGTTTACTCATGGTAATTGGAGCATAAAATCCATCGTTACCTGTTGGAAAAGTAAAAGCATCATTTCCAATTTTAACGATTGGCCCGTCCACATAGGCACTATTTGATACTGATGATACGGATGTATTATCATTCATATAAATTACATTCGTTGATGTAGTAATAATATTTCCGTTATCGAGATCTAGTTCTTTTGTGATAATAATAGGGGTATTTAAAGTTATATCACCGCCATTATTACTTGTTTGTACGTCTCTAAATTCAGGAGTTGGGGTTGCACCAACTACATTGATACTTTGAGCAGAATTACCATCGAAAACTACGCGCCCGCTACTAGCAGCACCGAATCTAACAGTACTTGAAGAATTAACAATGATGTCTTTGGCATAAGTGCTTGCTGAATTATAAGCTGGATAGATTAATCCTGAACTTGATTTGATATAGGTCACATCACCATTAAAGTCATTACCTAATCCGTTTGAAGGCATAAAATATCCTGTGCCAGAATTTTTTAATACGACATTATCGTTGAATATATTACCTCCTGTAGATGCGTCATCATTAGCACCTGTCTTTTCTAAAGAAGTAACATTATTATAAGTTGTTTGTCTGGTAAATACTCGTGGAGCTCTAAAATCTAAGATTCCATTCCATGTGGAATTACGCGCATATAAATATCCGGTTCCTGTTAGAATAAGGTTTTGCGAAGTATTACCAGCTTGGGTGAAGTTACGAAACATTAATTGCCCTGCTATAAATCCACCACCACCGATGGTAATAGTTTTGGAATTTGCCAATGTTCCATTTCCTCCGTTTTGACCGAATCGAACACCATCACTAGAAGAATGAGTACTTGACACAGAAATATTTTCATTATACTGGTTGGCGCTATTTGAATTATAATTACAAAAAACTTCAGAATATGTAGCGTTGGAATTATTGGTAATATTCAAATTACCATTGAAAATAAGGTCTCCGCTATTTCCAAGATAAACTCTTTTGTATGTACCAGCACTTGAGTTGATAATAGATGAGGTCCCATTAACTGTAACTTGTGAGTTGGTATTATTCGCAACGATGACGTGACCGTTAACCGTAGCTCCGTTGTTATTGATGTTTAGACTATTATTTAAAGTAACATCTCCATTATCTCCAAGTATTATATATCCCACATTACCTGAAGCATTATTATTAAGAGTAGTTGAGCCGGAAACTGTTAATGTAGAACTTGAAGCATTGGAAAGATAGGTATATGTGTTATTGGTGTTAGAATTATGGTTAACAGTCAAATTACCACCTACAGTATTCCCAGAACTCTTATAAGCTAGATACATGTTGTGGGAACTATTGTTGTTCATAACCAGATTGGCTTGAAAATCATCAGGAGAACCATTCCCCATTAACATATATCCTGTCCCAGAATTCTTAAGCTCTGCATTGCCAACAAAAGTATTACCACCAGAAGAAGCATCGTGATTAGCTCCAGTTTTTTCAAGTAGTGAAGTACCGGAATAGGTGGTGTTTCTAGTTAATACTCTCGGAGCTTTAAAGTTGACATTACCACCCCAATTGCTATATTGAATGTTTAAGTAGTTAGCAGATGATCCTAATTCTAAAGATTGAGCAGTACTACCTATTTGTGTGAAATTCTTTAATATCAAATTTCCACCTATGTAATTGGTAGCTCCTGAACCAGGAATAGATATGGTTTTTGTTGCCGCTAGTGTAGATGTACCACCACTATTACCAAATACGAATCCATCACAAGAAGTATGTGTAGATTTTACTGTGATGTTACCGTTAAAAATATTCTGACTTGAAGATCTATAATTTAAATAGATTTCAGAATAAGTTGCGGATGAGTTGTTGGTCATGTTTAAATCACCGTTAAATGTAATATCTCCATAATTACCTAAATAGCATTGCTTGTTTGAACCAGCCCCATTATTGGTCAATGATGTATTCCCTCCAATGGTTACAGTTGAACCGGAAGAGTTGGCCAGGGCAAATTGTGCGGTGCTGGCCGTTGAAGAATTCGTCATCGTGAGATTTCCATTTATTGATACGCTTCCTGAATTTCCAATTTGAATATTCTTTGACACTCCATTTGCTCCAGAGTTATCTGCAACTACATTGCCAGTAATATTTACTAACCCTCTGTTAGATAGATAAATATTGTGAATGCCACTGGTGCTGGTTGATGAATTATTCACCGTTACATTTCCATTAATGTTAAAAATCGATGAATTGTTATTAGATAGATAAACTTGTTGAGAACCAGTTCCTTTTGATTCGTTTGATAAAGTTAAGTTACCTCCAATGGAGTAGGTACCTGCGGCATTTCCTAAAAGCAAGTCGCTAAAAGCGCCCTTGTTATTTAAAATGAGGTTAGAACCATAAGTATTAATAGCACTACCAGCCAAGTATAATCGTCCGGTACCAACATTGTTGTTAAGAACAATTTCAGTATTTCCAACGAAGTTATTTCCACCATAACTATCATCGTTTGATGCACCTGTTTTCTCTATGTATGCTGTTCCACTATAGGTGGTGTTTCTAGAGTAAAATCTAGGTGATTTAAAGTTTATATTCCCACCCCAGTTAGAATCTCTATTGTAAATATAAGATGCGGTTGACGCCAATTCAAAAGAATGTGGAGTTGTTCCAGTTTGTGTGAAATTTCTAAATAGAAGCATTCCTCCAATATAGTTCGTCACATCTGTTCCAGGAATAGTAATAGTTTTTGTGTTAGCCAGAGTCCCAGAACCGCCATCATTACCAAAGAAAATACCGTCACTTGAAACATGTTTGGAACTAACAGTAATATGATCATTATAGAGGTTAGTACTTGTAGATTGTTTATTACAATGCACTTCTGAGTCCACAGAACCTGCATAGTTTTCAATGTTTAATGTCCCATCAAATGTAACATCCCCATAATTTCCCAGAAAAACTCGGTTTCTTGCTGAAGCATTATTGCTATTGATAACATTGGTATTTCCATTTATCGTAACCGAAGAAGAACTGGTGTTTGCGACAGCAGAAACTGAATACGAACCGGAGCCAGAGTTTTCAATGATTAAGTTACCACCAATAGTAGCAGTGCCATTATCGGCAAAATAAGTTCTAAGTTGATTTGCAGAGCCATTAGAAATCAAACTCACATTTCCTCCAATGGATAATGTAGAAGATGAGTTATTCCCGATCGTTACATAACATGTCCCAGAACCAGTAGCTGAATTGACAATATTAAGATTTCCGGTAATGGTGTGTCCTGCACCAGACCTTGCAAAATACATAGAGCTTGTTCCTGAGTTGAGCAGATCAACATTTGCAGAAAATGTATCAATAGTGCCATTCCCAAATGTTAGTGATTTGCTACCACTGTTAACCAGGGTTGTGTTTCCTGTAAATGTGTTTCCTCCTGCGGAGTAATCATCACCAATCCCCCCGGTTTTTTCGAGATGTATTGTCCCACTGTACACAGTACCTCGTGAATTGAATCTCGGTGCTTTGAATACAACATTTCCTCCAAAATTAGAATTGTAATTATAGAAAAAACCGGTTCCAGTTAAAGTAATACTCTGTGGAGTAGAACCAATTTGGTTGAAATTTCTTAGTTGAAGTTGACCAGCAATAAAACCGGAGGCACCTACTGTAATTGTTTTCGTATTTGCCAATGTTCCAGTTCCTTGACTTTCACCAAATTTGATTCCATCACTGGAAGAATGGGTTGACTCAATAACAATATTGTCATTGTAGTAATTGGCGCTATTTGATCCATGGTTTAAGTAGATTTCCGAGTTCGTAGCACTCGCATTATTGGAAATGTTTAATGTACTATTAAATGTTACATCTCCTTGATTACCCACGTAGGTTCTTTTGGTTGTTCCACTTCCATTATTGTTTATGATTGTTGGGTTAGCAAAAGTGATAGAAGAACTCGAATCATTTGCTATTATAACCTGACCAGTGGTTCCGGTTGAATTATTGTTAATGGTAACATTATCCGAAAAAGATATTTTACCCTTTATTCCAACAAAAATATTGCTTGATGTGGATGACGAAGCATTATTGATATTCGTAATACCGCCTACTGTTAATGTACTTGGAGTTGATGAAGCCAAAATGACATTTGAATATGAACCTGAAGTACTGTTATTGATAGTTAAAGATCCATTTACATTGTTTCCAGCACTGTTGTGGGCCAAATAAATATGACTGGTCCCCGTATTGTTTAGAATTAAATTAGCTTGAAAATCATCTGATGTACCGTTTCCCATTAAAAGATAGTCTGACCCACTATTTTTTAGTTCGGTATTCCCTACAAAAGTATTTCCACCAGCACTAGCGTCAGAGGTTACACCAGTTTTTTCAATGTATGCGGTTCCGCTATATACAGTCCCACGTGTAATAAATCTCGGAGCCTTAAATGTGACATTACCTCCAAAGTTTGAATTGTAGTTGTAGAAATACCCGGTACCTGTCAAAGTGATATTTTGTGGTGTATTACCTATTTGATTAAAGTTTCTTAGTTGAAGTTGACCTGCGATAAAACCGGAACCTCCAACGGTAATTGTTTTCGTATTTGCTAAAGTTCCGGTTCCCTGGTTATCACCAAACCTAAAACCGTCAGATGCTGCGTTAGTTGATTCCAGGACGATGTTATCATTATAGTAATTGCTACTATTTGGTCTGTGATTTAGGTAGATTTCGGAGTTTTGCGCATTGGAGTTGTTAGATATGTTTAATGTGCTATTAAATGTTATATCTCCGTGATTCCCAATGTAAAGTCTTTTTGTAGTTCCCCCACCATTATTGTTTATCGTTACCGGATTTGTAAAGGTGATAGAAGAACTTGAATCACTGGCGATAATAACCTGACCTGTAGTTCCGGTTGAGTTATTGTTAATTGTTACATTATCGGAGAATGAGATATCACCTTTACTCCCGATATAAATGTTACTGGAAGTTGCCGAAGATGTGTTATTTATATTGGTGACCCCTCCGACAGATAAGCCAGTCGGTGTAGTGGAAGCTAAGTAAATATTAGAAGATGAACCAGAAGACGAATTATTAATCGTTAATGTTCCTCCGACTGAATTGCCTGAACTATTGTATGCTAAATACATATGACTTGTTCCAGTATTATTTAGAATTAAATTAGCTTGGAAGTTGTCAGATGTACCATTACCCATTTGAAAGTAACCGGTACCACTGTTTTTTAATTCTGTGTTTCCAACGAAAATATTTCCTCCGGCAGAACCATCTGAGATCGCTCCTGTTTTTTCAAGTACTGCAGTTCCACTATACGTAGTACCTCTGGTAATCATTCTAGGAGCACTAAATAGAACATTACCTCCAAATGAGGCATTGTAAAAATATAAGAAACCTGTACCAGTTAGATTTAATGTTTGTGGAGTGTTTCCTGTTTGTGTAAAATTTCTTAATCTTAACTCCCCAGCTGAGAAACCAGAACCACCTATAGTGATCGTTTTTGTACTGGCTAATGTTCCGCTTCCTCCATTTCTACCAAAACGAATTCCATCTGAATTATTATTTGTAGATGAAACGGTAATATTATCGTTATAAGTATTATTAGAGTTAGTTCCTTCACTAAGAACTATTTCCGAATACGTTGCTCCAGAATGATTAATTAGATTTAACGAACCATTAAATGTGACATCTCCCTGATTTCCTAGGAAAATTTGTTTGGCGTTTCCAGAGCCATTATTGGTCACATTCGTGGTTCCTGAAATTGAAACTTGTGAGTTAAGGTTATTTGCTAAATAAATGTAAGCGTTATTTCCAGTGGCATTATTGTTTAGTGTTACTGCATTATTGAATGTAACATCTCCATGATCTCCAATATAAATTCTTCCATTTGAAGAGGAGGTTGTGTTATTAAATATTGCTGGACCGTTGACGGTTAGCGAGGAAGATGAATTTTGCGAAAGGTAAACGTAATTACCGGTACCAGTTGATGAGTTATTGTTAACGATTAAATCTCCATTAATAATATTTCCAGCACTATTGTAAGCCACATAAGTTTGATTACTTCCAGAATTATTGACGGTTAGGTTAGCACTAAAAGTATCCGGAATTCCATTCCCTAAAACAAATCTTGAAGTACTACTATTGGTTACAATAGAATTTCCAGTGAATGTGTTTCCACCACCTGAGTAATCATCTCCAGAACCACTTTTTTCAAATTGTGATGTTCCAGAAAATGTTGTAGAACTCAATGTGATTCTAGGTGCTGTAATATTAATATTACCATTAAATATGGTGCCAGAGTAGGTTCTTACTCTTGCTGAGTCGGTAAGTGCAATGGTTTGTGTGGTTGTTCCGGACTGTACAAAGTTCTTCAATCGTAGGTCACCAGTGGTAAACCCTCCAACTCCTGCAGAAATAACTTTGGTATTTGCAAGTGTGGATTGCCCACCATTTTCACCAAAGTAGATTCCACTTCCTTTAATAGACTCTACTATAATATTTCCATTGAATTGGTTTCCTGCAGAAGCATATGCTATTCTGATTCGACTTGTACTATTGTTAATGAGTGTAACATCACCGTTAAAAATATCGGCATTTGTATATCCCATTAAAAAGTAACTTGATCCTGAGTTTGTTACTTTTAAAGTAGAATTGAATGTACATCCACCCGCACCATTTGTTGAAGAGCCTCCATTATCTTCAACAATCACGGGGTTATTAAATGTACCTCCACTAAATCGAACGCGTCCAGATACAATGTTGATTGGAGCATTAAATGTAGTTCCTTCAAAATGACTTATTCCGCTTGTTGTGTAGGTCACTGAAGACGATCCAGGTGTGTCGGTTATTGTGCCTCCTCGAAAGTAACAATGTGCGGCTCCGGATGCAGCCAGATTAAAACTAAAACCTGCTAACTCTATGGTTCCCGAATAATTTGCAGTAATGTTGATTCCATCTACAGTAACAGGAGTGTCTAAGGTACAGTTTCCTTGACCACTGAGGTCAAAATAGACATGATCTCCAATGGTTGGAACTGAAGCGCCTCCAGAACCTCCACTCGATGTGGACCAGTTGCTTGAATTGTTCCAATTGCTTCCTGACGATGCGATCCAATAACGGTTTGCAGCATTTAAGTTTGATATAAAAAAGAGGGAGAGTGAGGTGAATAGTAGTAGTATTTTTTTCATATCTGTGCGTTGTAATTTGTGTGACTTTTTTATTCAAAATGAGCCCTAAAAAGTGGAGAGCTATTATCCAAATGTAGTGAGTTGCATAACGAATTGGTTCGAATTCCGCAATATTGAAAAAGGTTGAAATTTTTCTTACAAACCTCTGATATTATTGAATTTCTATCGAAATGAATTGAATTTTGGTTAAAAATAGCAGTCTCGAAATGTATATTGAAAGAGAAAGGAGTTGTACTATTTATATATAAAAAAAGGCCTTCATTTGAAGGCCTTTTTAAAGTCAATTATTTGACAATTTGTTGGAAGAAAACCCGTTCTTCATTATTTTGAATAGTAATGAAATATGTTCCTCCCGAGAAATTATTCCATGGAATTTTAACCCTACTTTTTTCTCTTAAGTGATGTACGCTAAATAGAATTCTACCGGTAATATCAATGATCATAATATTGCCATTTATCCCATCAGGGTTTGTTATTATGATCGCTTCTGAACTTTGTACTAATTTGAATTTTGATGTGTCAATATTCTCAGTAGAGGTGACTGTACCACCTCCTTTAGAGCCGGATCCACCTCCCGATTGTTGTATTTCGTTTTTGAAAACAAGCTCAAAACGACTGTTGTATTCCGTATTAGCAGATAGATCTACACTATATGGACCATCAGCTAAGTGATGGTCAATGCCTAAAATTTTATCTCGTAAGAAAATCTTAAAATCATTTGAAAGATTTTCTCTTTTATATTCATTGAACACATGAAGACCATCTTCATCAGAGAATACAACCAATGGAATTATTTTAGAACTTCCAATAGCAAGAGGAGCTACAGATTGAATGACATATTCGTCAGGACCTATATAAGAAGCGAATCTTACATGGGTATTTCCCACTAATTTATGAGCGTCATAGCCGACATCTACAGAGTCTGTCGTGGTCTGGTTGTACCCTACTAGGATATTATTTTGATAGCCAGAAGGAGAGGTAAAACTAATCCATGCATTGTGTTGGTTGATCTGTTGATGGGTTTTAAAAAATTGAGAATTATTACTAGACCTCATACTATTGTTAAAGATGACATTGGTGTTGGTATTCGCAACGACCCAGAACCCTTGCCCACTGGCGATATTTCCTCCAGGGATGGTCACGGAGTTCCCTGAATTTACACCACCTGAAAGATTCCATGATGCGTAATCCGAGTTTTGATTATACCCGCCTGTTGTATCTGCTTCATCCCAGAAATAAAGTGCGTCAGTGATTCTAGAGTTATTGATGGCATTTTCATTCCAGAATGCAGTAGCATTTAATGCAGAAGGGTATGGGTTTCCTAATAAATTCCAATCATCATCAGCCCAGTTAGTTCCTCCAGGATTACCTAACGAGGTGGTTGATATGGCTTTTTGAATATCACCGTTATTGATATCTCCGTTATATGTTTTTAGAGCAGTTGGATTACCTGGGACAAAATATCCTCCACCAATATCCATGACACCATCTCCCCCTGAAATAACATCAGTAGCAGAAAATGTGACGCTATTCCCATTACAAGTTGTGGAATAGCCTGAAGGAAAATCATATTTCCAGGCTTGATTATCTTTATCAAAAGCCCAAATATCGCATGGATTGGCACTACTAAATACAGAAGTTAATGTAGCAGATTGAATCGGCGATGCCCAAATATTATATATATATGAAGAGTTATTTCCAGCTCTTTTTATGTTATAAATACCAGACCCTGAATTATTGTCTGTTCCTGAGCCAGTTTGAATAAGAGAGGTATTTTCTTCAATATTGATTGTTCCATTATTTACAATATCTCCCGAAAGAGAAACGTAGATGCCAGAGTTTATAGTTAAGATTCCACCTGTTTCTACTTCAATTTCTCTTACGACTGCATTTTCTGTAAGCGGTAATGCTCCCGTAGCAGTGCTTTTTACCAATAGCTTATAACAAGCGTTAGATGTATTGGGTACATTTGAACTTCCTGCACCATTGTAGAATTGAGAGTTGTCCACTACAATTTGATCAACATACTCAAAGGTAAAATAATCATCATCATTAAACGAGACATTATTTGCAGAATATGTTCCCGAACTTAAGGTCATTGGATATGATGTTTTAGAAGTGAATGATGAAGAACTACTCACGATGAGGTTTAAAGTTGCGCAACTCTGTTTTCCCGTAAGGTCTAGATCTGAGGCTTCAACTGATACAGTTACGGTCCCAAGATCATTCCTTTTACTTACTCTCCAGGTACTGTTTTGTCTTTCGAAATAATCACTTGAAGTGGTGAAATTATGGGACGAGAACTTAGTGTCTTCTCCCCAAAAAAGATATTCATCATTTTGTAAACTTGAAGGGGAACTTATGGTGACAATACCAGATCCTTTTGAAGTGGTATGAGAAGATCCATCTGTAGCCTGACCAATCCCCGCAACATGATAGTCGAAATTCCCTGAAGATGCTTGGTCTTGAGTGTAATAATCATTAATAATACTGATGTTACTATATTTTGAACTCAGGTAATTATCTATAATGACTTTTTGCACGGCTGAAATTTCACTATTAAATAGAATAACTTCGAAAAAATCGCCACTTGCTTCGTCAGCTCCTGAGCTGTTTTTTCCAATTCTGTCGTAGGGAAAACCAACGGAGCTGGACCCAACATTCACAAAGCTTTCGCTGTTATTTACACGTATAGATATTGATGATGACCCTCCCGGTTTATGGAAAGAAAAGATCGAACGATTCCCATAAGGAGAGCTGATAGAAGATGAATAATCAGCAATTCCATAACGTGTGTACCCAACTTTGTTGGTGTTAGAGTATTGTTCTACTCTTAAGGAGTAGGAAGAACCATCAAATAAAGTACTACTCAGTCCACTGTTAATTGGTTTTACAACAAAATAGGCACTGGCATCACTATAGGCTCCTGATGATGAGTTTCCTAAATATTTGGGAGTTGAGCCGGAGGCATTAAAACGAAGGTAGTTCAAAGAGCTACTGGTTTTAAATTTTGGTCTGTTTCCCCCAGAGCTAGAATAGTTATTGGAGTTTCCACTTAGATCATACCAGGTGGAAACCTTTGAATTGTTTGCGGGATTATCTGAATAATCATTATTGGCATTAATGTCATCGCCATTAAGCCATACTTTAAGACTACTACTTCCATCTTGGGAGCCTACGCCCCCGGGCCCATCTTGGGCAAAAAGAAGTATGGGTGTGCAAATAATAGATAGAATGAGTAGTAGTTTGCTAGTGATTGTGGATCCCATAATTAAAACTATTAAGTGACGAAATATGTGTTACAATTAATTCCTATACGCAATTGGGTTGATTAATGTTTTACAATTTGTTTAAAAAATGATCTTTGATCGTTGTTTTGAATGCTAATGAAATAAGAACCAGCGGCAATATTGGTCCATTGTATTTGTAGATTAGTATTCTGAACATTTTGTCTTTGGAATACTACTTTACCTGTAAGATCGATAATGGTTACATCTCCATTGATTCCATTTGGATGAGAGATAGTAATAAAGTTTTGATCCTGAACGACTTTAAAATCAGGATCTATATTGTCTTGAACAGAAGTGACAGTACCACCACCTTTAGAACCAGATCCGCCTCCGGATTGTTGCATTTGGTATTTGAAAACAAGTTCAAAACGACTTTTGTATTCAACATTAGGATTTAAATCTACATTGTAAGGTCCATCTGCCAGGTTATGATCTAATCCAAGGAATTTATCTCGGATAAAGATTTTGAAGTTAGCCGGAAGGTTTTCTCTTTTGTATTCTTCAAATTGATGGGTACCATATTCATCAGTGAAAACCACTAAAGGAATGATTTTAGAATCCCCAATACTCAAAGGAGCTACAGATTGAATAACATATTCAT